>Ga0114922_10000170_pt1 | contig 60500 bp, 43 predicted proteins | sample AartaG_FD_100975 | JGI IMG/M metagenome (GOLD analysis project Ga0114922, IMG submission 100975) | Deep subsurface microbial communities from Aarhus Bay to uncover new lineages of life (NeLLi) - Aarhus_00045 metaG | ecosystem: Environmental > Aquatic > Marine > Oceanic > Sediment | place...
ATTTTCCCCAGCGTGGAAAATCCGCTCGGATACAGTCTTCGCTCTCTTCTCCTTAAAGGAGAAGAACCATGCCCGCTCATCCTTGCTCACGGTTTTCTTAATCAATTGACCTGATTCTTGCTTGCAAAGCTTCGATTCAAAAAAAATTGGGGGAACTCCTGCTGCATCATATATTGACGAAAGTATTTATTCCATGGTAAAGTTATCTGGGTTTTATGGAACATTAAACTATAAAATTAAATGAGTAAGACACAAAAGAATAATATTCCAGATAAACTTGTTTTTACTCTAATGGAAATCTCCCGTTTAACAGATCTTGAATCAAAAACAATAGAATCTTGGGAAAATGAATTTTATTTCCTCAATGCCGGCCAAACCCGTTCCGGAAATAAGATCTTCAGAAAAAAAGACCTGTCAATAATAATCCGCATAAAAGAACTATTGGACAGCCAGGGTTTTACTTTAGCCGGAGCAAAAAGAAAGATAGAGCAGGAATTTGGAATCAAAGGTTCTGCCCCCATCCACCCTGAACGTCTAAAGAAAACCCTCTTCCAGATCAAAGATCAACTCAAAAGCATCATCACAGAGCTGGAAAAATAAAACAACGAAACATTTTCCTTTTGCTATATTCAGTTTCTCTGCTATAATGACCATCCTTACGGTCGGGACGTGGCGCAGCCTGGTAGCGCACACGCTTGGGGTGCGTGGGGTCGGCGGTTCAAATCCGCTCGTCCCGACCATTTTTCATTCTTACTCCCTATTAAATATGGTAGCGTCAATTTCTATTCTTCATTTACTCTTTTCCAGAGTCTTTGTTTACCTTTGTATTAATTTATTTTATACTCTCTAACCTGGATTATTCACGAGTCGAGGTTGCTGCATATGCGGAAAAGCGGAAAATAGTTAATGGAAAATTGTAAATGTAAAAAACCTTGAAATGTGAATTGTAAAATGTAAAATGTTATGGTAAAAGATTTTTCTATAACGAAATTCTGATGTGGCTGTAGCGACATTGAAGATTTAGCCTTCTGATGAGTTTTTTCGAGGAAATCCGACGTAGTCGGACGTTGAGCATGTTTGACCCACGGACGGGGGGAGTTGCGCAGACGCCGAGAAAAACGAAGAGGAATGGCGTTAAAAATCTGAAGCGAGCACAGGCCACACCTGAATTTCATCTTTTATGAATAGGTCAGGCTAAACATGACTTCAAATAATAAATCGCAAAAAACCAAACCTCTTATCCTGCTCACCAATGATGATGGTTTTTATGCAGAGGGCATAAATATTTTATTCAATAAGCTCCAACCACTGGGACAAATTTATATCGTAGCCCCGGACAGGGAAAGAAGCGCCACCTCTCTGGCGCTTACCCTCCACAACCCCTTACGAGTAAAAACCATCCAGGAAAATATCTTTGCAGTAGACGGAACTCCAGCAGACTGTATATACCTGGCCGTACAGCATCTACTTCCCCGTAAGCCTGACATGATAATTTCAGGAATCAATCCCGGCCCCAACCTGGGCCAGCAGGACATTTCCTATTCCGGAACTGTGGCAGGTGCTATCCAGGGAACTTTCCTGCAGATCCCCTCCTTTGCTGTTTCCTCCCTTCCAGACGGACAAGGGAAACCTCCATTTAGATTCTCCGCCTCAATAGTATTTTCCTTAGCAAAGCTTCTATTAAGCAAACCACTTCCTCCGGGAATCACCTTGAATCTAAACATACCGTATCCACCGGTTAAAGGCATAAAAATTGCAAAATTGGGACAAAAAAGATACAACCCTGAAATAGAAGTTAAAAAAGATCCAAGACATAGAGACTATTATTGGATCGGAACCGGAACACCAAAAGCAATCGGTGATAAAGAAAGTGATGTTATGATCATAAAAGAGGGATATATCTCAGTAACACCCCTCCACCGTGATCTCACTGATTACTATGCTCTCACTCTTGTTGAGTTAAAAAATATATTTTTGAATATAAACAATGAAATATCTAAGAAAACTGTATAATTGGGTGCTCCACTGGGCAGAAACTCCCTATGGCCCGCTTGCTCTTTTTATCCTTGCTTTTACGGAAAGCTCTTTTTTCCCGATCCCACCGGATGCCTTATTAATAGCATTGTGCCTGGGGGCTGTAAAAAAATCATGGCGGTTTGCTTTATATACCTCGATCGCATCTATTATCGGCGGAAGTTTCGGCTATCTGATCGGATTTGGCCTGTGGGACAGTGTCAGCCCATTTTTCTTTAACTATATTCCCGGATTTTCCCAAATAGGTTTTCAGAATGTACTGATGCATTATCAGGAATCAGGCTTCTGGTATGTATTTCTAGCAGGTTTTACTCCCATCCCTTATAAGGTTTTTACGATCGCCTCAGGTGTATTCAAGCTTAATTTTGTCCTTTTTCTTATCGCCTCCACCATCAGCCGCTCACTACGCTTTTTTGCAGTGGCCGCATTATTCAAAAAATTTGGACCCGATATAAAAACCTTTATCGATAAATACTTTAACTTAATGGCTATCGTATTTTTTATCCTCATTTTCGGCGGCTTCCTTGCGGTGAAATATCTGCTCTAAGCAGGAGCAATATTGCTTTCCAAAAAAATCCATAAAATCGACCTTGCGATAGATGCCCTTTCCTTACACGAATATGAATGCCGCTTGTGCCCCAGAGAATGCGGCGTAAACAGGAAAAAAGGTGAAACCGGATACTGCAGTACAGGATATCAGGCTTCAGTCTCTCATGCTCTGCTCCATTTTGGAGAAGAACCGGTAATAAGCGGAAAAAGCAAAGCCAAACAGGGATCAGGAACGGTTTTCTTCACTGGATGCAGCCTGAAATGCAAATTCTGCCAGAATTATCAACTCAGCTGGCTCAATAAGGGAAATAGTGTTTCGGATGAAGAACTAGCGACTATGTTTCTCGATCTCCAGAGCAAGGGAGCATTAAACCTTAATCTCGTTACTCCCTCTCACGTGCTGCTGCCGGTACTTAAAGCACTTAATATCGCTTATTCGCAGGGTTTGAACCTCCCTCTAGTTTATAACAGCAGTGCTTATGAAAAATCAACTGTGATCAAACATCTTACAGGCATTGTAGATATATATCTTCCTGACCTGAAATATTATTATTCCCCACTTGCAAAGAATTTATCAAATGCTCCTAATTATTTCAAACATGCCAGTCAGGTAGTCTTGGAAATGTCCGCTCAACAGCCTGTTCTTTATATAGGGAAGGAAAACACAGCAGAAAAAGGATTGATCTTAAGGCACCTGGTCCTTCCCGGCCAGGTTGAAGATTCCTTGAAAATACTAAAATGGGTAAAAGAAAAGCTGCCAGCTTCCATAGGCTTAAGCCTGATGAACCAGTACTCTCCCTGTTTTAAAACTCCAATTGAATTCAACCGGACATTGACTAGACAAGAATATTGTAGAGTACTTGACTATTCAAAAAAAATCGGTCTTGAATACTTATTTTTCCAACCTGAGCCTTTCTATCAGGATGAAAACCTTATGCCCAATTTTTCAAACAAAAAACCTTTTAATTTTTAATAACTTACAAGAGGGCAGTCCCTAATCAGCTTCTATTTTTTTTCTGATCTTTTAAAACTAATGGAAATTTCAGACCGGCTTATTTATCCCAATCCCTTTTTAAAAACAGATTTCATCTCTTTTAATTTCGCTTTGATCTTCCGGATGTTTACAGGACCCATACGAAAAAGGTGTTTCTGGGCTTCACTCAACTTTTCAAGCTCAGGATCGACCATAACATAACTCATCAATTTTTCCTCAAGGGCTACATCTTCTTCTATTACAGGAACTTTCATAAGCTCATCTATTGCCTGAAAGAGAGTTACATTAAAATCCTTATCCGGATATCCAAGGTCCTGATAAGCCTCCTGTACAGCCGGCTTTAACTGCCGATAAAGTCTGATGCAACCTTCAGAATCTAAAGATGAGAAAACATTAGCCACCGGCGAATAACGTATAAATCCGGCAGGGTCCAGATAACAAATTCCCTCTTTTTTCAGGGGAAAAAACTTCCCTGGATTGAAAAAATCAATGTTTTTCCGGGGACTGTGACCATTTGCAATATTATCCACTGCTGCAACAAATTTCCTAATAATATCCTTTGTCAAAAGCCATTTTGCCAGCTCAGGCCTTGTGGATAATTCTGCAGCTAATTTTCTCATCAGTTTATCGCTTTCATCCAGTTTGACCTCTAGAACTTCAATAGATTTTATTATGTCTTCTTCTGGCTCTTCAGATTCAACCGGAATGACTATTTCCCCTACTACTTCCGGGCCCTTAGGCATTTCCTCGCCTTTTTCACGAATAAATAAATAATATACTGCAATAACAATCGCTATCAAAATAAAAAAACCTATTACAGCAGATAAAACTTTTTTATTTTCCTCCATTTTTTCCCTCCCTGAGAATTAAATTCTCCATTTTCCTGGTTTATTTAATCTTGTTGATCCGGATATCTCCGTTCATTGCCGTCAATGAAATGGAAGCCCCTTTTTCCCCGATCTGCACAGAAATACGATCCTCACTTGGTTCCTTCTTAAAATCAAACTCACTAAAAATCTCTCCATTTGGAAAATACCCCTCTATTTGAGCATTTACTTCAGTTTGAAGATAAAGAATAATATCTCCCTCTTTGACATTTAAATTGATTTTGTCTTGTTCTCGGAGGTCATACAAACTAGCTCCAATAACACCTTCAACAAGAGATGCATTTAAAGAACCGGAAAAATTATCAACATTAATTTCTCCGGAACGCAATTCAACCGTAACATCCCCATATATATCAGAGATAGATACAATTCCATCCCTAGCAAGAATATCCTTTAAATTTATTGAATGCGGAACGCTGACAAAGTAATCGACGATACAATCAGCACCTTCTCTATCCAGGGCTTGAGTTTTTATAATGACATTATTTTCAAAACTGTCAAAATTTATTTTGGGTGTTTGCCTCTCCCAATGCATCAGCTGTATCCGAGGCCTATCCGGCCGGGGAATAATTTTGTCAGCATATGCCTCAACTTCTTCGTTTTCCCAACCTGATATCTCAATATTCCCATCAAAATTGCTTAACGAAAAGCTGCCCCCCGGGGGAAAAGCAACAGACTTCTGAAAATCACCCCCTGAAGAAAACCTCTCCTGCCCAGAATAATCAACTATTGCCACAAGACAAGCATTCCAAAAAATCATAAAACAGAATATTGATAAAGTAAAAATAACACTTTTTTTCATATCGGCCTCCCATTTTTTCTATATGCTATTATACTCTAATGACAATAATTTTCCATAGCAATTTACAACGGAATCCTTATTTAATACTTGAATAATAGCAAGATATTTGCCATATTAATCTTTTATCTTTAAACTGGAGGTATTCTGTGGGCGGCTTATTTGGAATCGTTTCAAAAAAAGATTGTGTTTCTGACCTATTTTACGGGACTGACTATCACTCTCACTTGGGAACAAAACGTGGCGGTCTGGCAGTCAAATCACAAGAAGGATTCACCAGATTCATCCATAACATCGAAAATTCTCAGTTCAGATCAAAATTCGGAGATGACATCGAAAAAATATTTGGTACCAAAGGTATCGGCATCATTAGCGATTATGAGGACCAACCACTTCTTATCAGGTCACACCTTGGAGATTACGCAATTATTACAGTAGGTGTTATCAACAATGCAAATAAAATAGCCAAGAAGATTTTCGGCAATCAATACACTCATTTTTCTGAGATGAGCGGAGGCGAAATAAATCCAACTGAACTTGCAGCCACCCTGATCAACCAGAAAGCTTCCTTTGAAGACGGTATCCGAAATGCCCAAGAATCTATTGAAGGCTCCTGTTCCATGCTTGTTCTAACCGATAAAGGTATTTATGCTGCCCGGGACAGGCTGGGGAGAACCCCGGTTGTTCTCGGAGAAAAAGAAGACAGCTTCGCAGCTTGTTCAGAGAGCTGCGCCTTCCCTAACCTGGACTTTGAATTAACAAAATACCTCGGACCGGGTGAGATCATGTTTATTTCTGAAGATGGAACAGAACAAAAATATCCCCCCGGAAAAAATCTGCAGATATGTGCATTTTTATGGGTATATTACGGTTACCCTGCTTCAAGCTACGAAAGCATCAATGTAGAGAAAGTAAGATACAAGTGCGGGGCATATCTGGCAAAAAATGACGACATCCAGATAGATCTTGTGGCGGGAATACCCGATTCAGGGACAGCACACGGATTGGGATATGCAAGTGAAGCAGGAATTCCTTTTCAGAGACCTTTTGTAAAATATACTCCTACTTGGCCGCGCAGCTTTATGCCGCAAAATCAGGAAATAAGAGATATTGTTGCAAAAATGAAGCTTATCCCCATCCATGATCTTATGGAAAATAAAAAAATATTATTCTGTGAAGATTCTATTGTCAGAGGAACCCAGTTGCAAGATACCATTCAGAGGCTTTTTGATGCAGGTGCCTTGGAAGTCCACATGCGGCCGGCATGCCCACCTTTAATTTATGGATGTAAATTTTTAAACTTCTCCAGATCCAGATCGGAATTAGATTTAGCTGCCAGAAGAGCAATTAAAGAACTGGAAGGAAAAGATGCTAATAACCTTGAAGATTATTCAAATACTGATTCAGAAAAATACAATGCCATGATAAATAAAATCAGGCAAAGATTGAAACTTACTTCCTTAAAATATCAGAAGCTTGAAGACCTTATAACTGCCATCGGCCTGCCAAAAGAAAAATTGTGTACTTATTGCTGGGATGGAGTTGAATAATCAACGGGGCAGATCTTTTATTGCCATATCTTTCCTGTACCGCTTATAATTATTTCGCCCTCCAGCCTTTGCAAAGTACATGGCCAAGTCAGCGGCTTTTATTAAATCTTCATAATTAGTCTCATCTTCAGGGTAAATCGATATTCCAATACTAGCAGTAATATGATGCTTTATATCTTCAATTTCAAACGGTTTCTGGACTATATTAAGAACATTCTCAGTAATTTTTTCCGCATCTTCTGCCTTAGTAATATCGCCTAGAATAAACATATATTCATCCCCACCCATCCGGGCCAGTGTATCTATTTCACGGCGCACAATTGAACCCAGCCTCCCCGCAACCGCTTTTAACAATTTATCTCCGAGCCCATGACCAAGTGAATCATTTACCTCTTTGAAGTTATCCAGGTCAATATATAAAAGAGCAAACTTGGATTTTTGCCGCCGCGCCATAGCAAGCTGATTAGCTAAACGCTCATATACATGCTGTCTGTTCAGTAGGCCAGTGAGAGCGTCGTGAGTAGCAGCACGAGTCAACTGTTCCTCAGACAGCCTGCGTGGAGTTATATCACGTGATACCACACAAAACACCTTTTTCTCCTGGTATTTAATAACATTAACACTGATCTCGACCTCAACTGATGAACCATCTTTTCTGTTGTATTTACTTTCACCTATAAAATATGCGTGTTCTTTAAGTGCGCGTAGAATTTCCCTATAAATATCTTTATTATCCTGGTTGATTACTAAATTATTAATACTTAAGCCGGATAATTCTTCAGAAGTATATCCAACTAAATGCTGCATCGCTCTATTAGCCTCCAAGATGACCTGCGATTCAATATCTGCCAGGAAAATACATTCTATACTTTGCTGCATCACTGCCCTGTAGCGTTCCTCACTTTCGTTTAAAGCCTCTTCAATGTACTTACGTGAGGTTATATTTCTTAATTCACAGACATAACCAAAATAATCACTGCCCGGTGATTTAAAAGGGGAGATTTTAGCATTAAACCACTGTTCTTTATCCTTGAGCACCAGAAGGTAATCAAAATCCTGGGTTTTCCCATAAGCATCAACTGCATTTAAAGCTCTTTGAAATATATACGCTGTTTCCTCCGGAAAGACATCCTTGATATGTTTCCCTAAAAATTCCTTTGGCGATACAAAAAGGTCTTCTCTATTGGATTCCTGATAAAATCGGTTAAATGTGCCATCCAGGCCGATAATAAAGATCAGATCATCCATGGACCTCAATAATGAGTGAAGGTTTTCTTCCTTCTTCTTTAGTGATTTCACTTTCAGCTTCATCTCAACTACCGCAGTTTCTAATTCGGATAGTTTATGACGTGATTCAAAAAGATCTTCCAGCAACTGCTCCTTTGACTTTTCTTTATCTTTCATCTTCAAAACATCCCCTTTAGTACTCTAATGATCAAACTGTTTACTTAGGATTTATATTGGCATTTATCTTAATATTTCAGGTAAATATTTTATCAGAAAGAAATTTTAATTCAATCCTTTTCTGCATTGGCAAGGCGCTCACCAATAGGAGGATGAGAATAATACAATATTTTTACCCACCATTCAGGATAGGCATTGGCTAAATTTCGGTCTGCAAGTCCTGCCATAGCACTTAAAAAAGATGTTTTCTCTTTGATAATATTCAAGGCATAATCATCTGCTTGTTTTTCAAAATACCTGGATATGACATTGCTAAGCGGAGCAAATAAAAGCATGGATACAGCCCCCATAAGAATTGCAAGAATTGGAAAAAGAGTCAGATTAGCCCGGGTCGAGGTTAAAAATAGAGGAAAGACTGCCCGCATTATCTGATCTATAATAAAAAAAACGATTAACTGCTGTGTAGTCCCTATTAAAATATTCTTCCAGATATGACTGTATTTATAGTGCCCGACCTCATGGGCTATTATCGATTCGATCTCAGGCACTGTCAGATTGTCTAAAAGGTTATCCCCAAGTACTACTCTCCTTGTCTTTCCAAGTCCAGCCAGAAAAGCATTTTCTTTTTTAGTCTGTTTGCTCATATCCTCTTTAAAAAACCCACTGCTTTTTAATCCACCTCTGGCGAGTATTTTTTCCAGAGCTGAGTCCAATTCTTTATTTTTAATGGGAGAATATTTATTAAATATCGGAAGTATTACTACCGGAATTAATGTTGCAAAGATCACGCTTACAAATGCCATAGTTATTCCAGTGATCAACCACCAGCATTTCGGAAAAATCGCCATGATCCAAAACAGAAGGGCCAGAACCATAATCATAATTAACAAACTTACCAGGAAAGATTTGGCTTTTTCCCAACTCCAAGTCTTGCGAGTGTAGTTAGAAAACTTCCACTTGTGTTCATGAACATAACTTATGTAATAATCTAGCGGCAAACCTAATACAAACAAAATTGATGGGAAAATTACGAAATAAACAAGAAAAGCCCATATTATAGATTGCCCAGGAAATCTCTGGGCAAGCCAATAACTCATGCCGCTGAAAAAAAATCCTAATACTATGCAAAGTGATAGCCCAAGGCTTGCCAGGCCGAGTATCCGATTTTCCTTCTCATACTGTTTTGCCTGCTTCTGTTTTTCTTTATTTAATAATGGATGAATTTCTTTCATAGCTCAGGTTCAATAGAGTCCGAATAATTTCCCTGCCATAATTGTAATGGCAACAGCCAGGATTATACGGATTACTTTCTCTCCGCCTTTAACAGCGGCATGGGCTCCCCACCAGCCTCCCAGAGCATTTCCTGCGGCCAGTACCAGTCCAAATTGCCAGTTGACATTTCCAGTCAAAGAAAACACAGCCAAGGCAGGGATAGTATATATGAGGATTATAAATACTTTGTGCATATTGACGAAGACAAGATTTACCCTTAACAGGTGATAAAGCGCTGCCATAAATAGAAATCCTACTCCGACCTGGAGAAATCCGCCATAAAAACCAATACCAAAAAGAGCTGGATATATAAACCAGCTGCGTGTGTTTTCAAGGGCGTTTTTTTTATATGAACGGGAAAAAATCATTGAGAAAACAATCAAGATCAATACTCCTCCCAGAATTTGCTGGAATAATGTGTTGCTGACTTGTGTTGCGATTAGTGCCCCGATGATTGCTCCAGGCAGGGTAAATACAGCTAAGAATATACTGGTCTTAAATTTGTATACCCTGTTTTTCCGAAATGAGCTTACTGCAAAAATATTCTGAAGGATAAGCCCTATCCGGTTTGTCCCATTTGCTACAGCAGCGTCAAGACCCAAAAAAATGAGGGTGGGAAGAGTCAAACTGGAACCGCCGCCTGCATTAACATTTATAAAGCCGGCTACAGCTCCTACTCCAAAAAGGAGTAATAGATGCAATATGTCCATTTTCAGGCTGAATAATACTTTAATTCAAAGCAGAAAGTCAAAAAGAAGAATCATTTATCATTTTCTATCCGATTATCTCTGCCAATTGATTCAATCCGCTCAAAACATTTTTCCCTAGGTTGATCCTTAATACATGCCGGTTCCGCTGTTTCAGGGCAAGAAAATCGCCTGCAGATTGAGCCTTTATCAGAGAGCCAAAAGTATAATCCTCACCGGGAACAGATAGATCCCTCTCAGGCTCATCTACCAGTTGGAGAAATAAACCCGTTTCCGGTCCCCCTTTGTGTAATTGACCGGCAGAGTGCAAAAATCGGGGACCAAATCCTAGCGTAGTCGCAAGCAGCGTTTTTTCTAATAATTTTTTGCGGATTTTTTCAATTCCATTGGAGACCTTTACATAAGGAGCAAGATAAGCCTGAATAGCAATATAAGCGGCCGGCTGTGCCATGTTAAGCCAGTTATCAAGGACGGACCCTAAAGATCCTGGATATCCGATCTCATATTCCTTAGGTACTTCTCCATTTTTTTCGGCTGAACCTTTTTTCTTAGACATAAATTCGCCTGTAAGAGCTTTGGTAAGCTGTACATCAGGTTGGTTAAAGGGATTAACCCTCAAGACAGAACCAGCTGCAGCAACTGCTATCTCCCAGCGAAAAATTTCCCTTCCTATTTCATACTTACTGTTTACATTGATAGAGATCACAGGATGATTCGCTTCTCTGAGTTTATTTTCAAAGCTTTTGGGATGTTCAATATCAATATCATCATATAAAAAAACAAATAAACGCTCCGGCCTATAATTTTTAACCGGTAATTCAATTTCATTTATAATTGGGATAATACCTTTTCCGCTTTTCCCTAAGCTTTCTGCAATAAGCTGTTCAAGCCAATCTACAAAACTCAACAAGGAAGGGGAAACAAAAAAAGTAATTTTATCCCGGTTCCTGCCAATTTCCCCTAAAGCAGCACCTAATTTCAAGCTGTCTGATTTCTCTTCATCCCCCCCTGCAGAGGCTTTCTTAACAACGGACAAAGCCTGCGATTTTAATTCTTCTAAATCACTTCCAATAAGAGCTGCCGGTAAGAGCCCAAAGCAGCTAAAAGCTGAAAAACGTCCCCCTACATCCGGGGGGGCAAGAAAAACTGAGCGAAAGTTTTTTTTCTCAGCCAGAGAAGCTAAAGGGCTACCAGGATCTGTTATAGCGGCAAAATGGTCTCCCGGCTGGCTTGTTATTTTTATAACCTTCTCCCAAAAGTATCGAAAAAATGAAAGGGTTTCAAGGGTTGTTCCAGATTTACTGGAAACCAGGAATAGGGATTGCTTAATATCTATTCTATTTTCCACGGCCATTACTGCAGCAGGATGAGTGCTGTCTAGGACGATAAGTTCAGGGTATCCCGGTTTTTTTCCAAAAAATTTCGAGAACATCTCAGGCCCCAAGCTTGATCCTCCCATCCCCAAGAGTATTACATTTTGGATATTGTCTTCTCTGACAGCGTTGACAAAAGTACTAATTTCAGCGGCCTCTTTATCAATTTTTTCCGGAAGTTCCAGCCAACCCAGCCGGTCCGTGATCTCTGCTTCTGGCTTGGATGACCAAAGGGAGGTGTCTCTCTCCCACAATCTAAATAAATATTTTGATTTTTTCCAATCGTACACCAGCCTGTCCACATCAACTCCGTATTCGCCCAAGAAAAAATTTATATTAGTAAGCCGGGTTATTTTACTATTTTCCATTTTCTATTTGCAGAGTTTAATATTAGCTCAATTTAATATCTTATATACATATTTTTCTGATATTCATTGTAAGGCTGTACCAATACTCCTTTCAGTCCGGTTTTTTTCATTAATCTGTATATAGGGATCTTTTGATTTGTCAGACGTTTCATCCGGAGCTCAAACCTCTTCAGGAACCGCTTGCGCTGTTCCTCTTTCATATTCTCCAGATATCTCTGCATCTGTTCTTTTTGGCGTGCTTGTTCCTCTTCCAGGCCCACAGTTACTCTTAGAAAATCATCCAGATATCCCCAGGTGACCAGATTATCATTGGTTTCAGGTTCCAGGATATAACAGATCAAATTGGATTTCTGCTGTCCTGCCGGAATAAAAAATGAACCCTCTGGAATTATTATTTTTTCAACCTTCTTTTCTGCTTTAACTTCTTTTAAATAGTGGCCTTGAAAATATTCAGGATGTTTTATTTCCTTAGCATAATAGACCTCAACTTCGACTTCTACAGGCTCAGAAAGCCTTTTAACACTAATTTCATGATCAAGTAGTAAAGGGATCACATGCGCCATCTGGGGAGGCATCAAGTATCCCCAGGGACGGGTGGCGGTCCGGGTCGGTTCAAACAATGTGTGAACTCCTCCTTTGACCTTTATATATTCTCCGGATTCTCCATCTTTTTTCTCTATCCAGAATTCTTCCTTAAATTTTTCCTTTTGCTCATATTTTATTGGGATTTGGTCATTGTCTGAATCATTGTTACCAAGCTCAAGCGCCTGCAATTTTGCTTCTGCGATAACACGTTTTAGATCTCTGCCTCTTTCTGCAGCAAAACGGATCAATTCACGCTGTCCAATGTACTCTCCTCTTACTTGATGTTGGTAACGTTCCTCTGCAGGAACTGCTACAACTTCTGTGCCGTTTTTTACTACCCTGTAGTCTCCGCTGGGAGTTTCAAATAAGAATCCTACCATATTCGCAAGAGCAGAATATACATGCTGCTTGCGCGGCTCTACAGAGGTTGGAGACCATTGGGGTGAGCCCTCTACCCAGCGTCCTCCTGAATACCAAAAGCCGTCATAATCTTCAGCCCGCAAAGCTTTTCTGATACGAGGGAGAACTTCTTCATTCCCTAACCGGATCAGTTCAGAATCTCCAGCCGGGTTCATGCAAGTCTGATAGACCAAAGCATAAGGAGTTGCTCCTCCATGATGAGTATCTACATGAATATCAGGATGCCATTTATTTACCACTTTACTGATAAGGGCGAAAATTTCCTGGGACTCAAGTTTTAAGTAATCCCGGTTCATATCGAATCCCTGCTCATTTGTACGCCGCTGCACCTCTGCTCCATCCGGATTCAAACTCGGGATATTCAAAACTACGACTTTTTTAAGAAGAGGACGTAAATCTCCCATGATCAGATCCCGCATGATTTCCAGGCTGGCATCTTTTCCGGCTACTTCACCACCATGAACATTGTTGGCGATAAGGACAACCGGCTTTCCTGTTTTAGCAACATCAGCAGGACTATAAACAGGCGGATCTGCGAGAATACAAAGTACTACATCCCTGTCCCTAAGGGTTTTAGTAAGCCTTTGAACATTCATCAGTTCTGTTTGTGATTCAAGGTTATAGATGAAATCCATTAAAGGCTGGTAAAGAGTCCCTCCCTTTTGATAATGAGCTTTCTCTGCCGGTGTTTCAAGTATCTGGGCATACACTGCAGTAATAACAATTACTGCAATAAGTCCGGCAATAAGGCAACGTCTAAATAATCGGGGTATCATAATAACTCCTTTTAAGATAATATTTTTTTGAACTACTCTCAAAAACGGCTATCAAAATAATACTAAGTAAATGGAGAATTGTAAACTGGAGTACCCCCAATTTTTTTTTAACGGCTGTATTTGCCCATAATATCGCACTGGGCCAGGACATGACCTTCCATAGCAATAAAGATTTGGTTTTTATATGCACCAGACGGCAGATTTATCCTTTCATCCAGAGCATAAAGCTTAAAGAAATACCTATGTTCTCCGGAAGGAGGACATGGACCTCCATAGCCGATTTTTTTAAAATCATTCATTCCCTGTAAAGCGCTGTTTTTCAATTCTCTTTCTGGAAGTATATTTTTAGGCAGCCCCTTTGTATCCGATGGTATATTAAAAACAACCCAATGAACCCAGGTTCCTCCATAAGCATCCGGGTCATCACAAATCAACACTAAAAACTTAGCTCCTTCAGGAATTCCCTCCCATTCAATCAGAGGTGAAATATTTTCGCCATCACAAGTATACTTAGTTGGGATCACTCCCCCATCACCCAAAACCGGAATTGATATTTTCATATTCATTTGAATGTCCCCTAGAAGATTATATATCAAGAGACATATACGTTGTCAAAGGTTAATTAGAATCAAGCCAATTGCGAACTAACATGTGATACTTCTTCTCCACTCCCACCATCCAGGATAGATCTTCGCTCTTACTGGCTAAATGAAAATAGCGGTCCGGAATATAATCCTCAGGGTAGGAGAGAAAACGGGTTTTTCCATAAATATTTTTTAGATTTTCCCAGGCTTGTTTAAAGCTCTCCAGTGCCCTTTCGACATTGTGATATCCGGAGGTCCTGGCTGCAGTACTTGAGCAATCACTCTCCTTAAGAGCAAGCAATAGATGAGAAGAAGTCACTTGGAAATCATTAATAGCAGAATGAAGTTTTAAATGATAACGATTACGAAGCGCTTTTTTATATAAATCCCTAAGCTGAAGTTTAAGCCTTTCATATCTTAGGGCTTGCTTGCCGGCAAGAGTCAATCTTTCCTTATGCCTGATACTCCAAGCGCCCGGGTTTCCTGAGTCAGGTAGATCCATAATTTTTTTTACATTACGGCGATTTCCCTCCGCACAAAGAGCACGATTCCAAAACGAAACTCCCTTAAATAATTCGAAATACAGATCAGTAACATCTATACATTCCGGCCCGAATTCCCGCTGTAGATAAGCGGTCTCATACTCCTCCAGGCTGCGCCCCCTGGAAAACCAGCTGAACTCTGCCGAAGCTATTAAGCCTCGCCAATAAGTCTCCATGTGAGGAGAAGAATCATCCCAGGCCGTACATAACATGCCGGTGATTCCTTTTTCATATGCGAGGCGGTTAAAACTTTGGATGATATTTACTCTATCATCCTGCGGCAGTAAAGGATGAACATTCTGAGCAGCAGTCGCTATCATGGCCTTCAATCCCCGGCTTTTAAACCACTCCAGAGCTCTGATATTGCCCGCCTGGCGAGCGAGAGTATAATTCCAACGCATATACACACAATTTTTGGGGTATTGCTCAAGGACACTATCAAGGACCGGTTCACCTTTTGACCAAAGTTTATCTAACTCTATTTCTTCTTCATCCCGCCAAGTCGAATCCCACACCCCAGCATATTTAAATAGCATATCGTCCCAAAATATAGGGATACGGTCATGTTCCCTGGCAAAATCACATACTCGATTCAGCCATAAAAGGTTAAGTGCCAGCAATCCTTCTTTATCGGCTAATGGCTTACAGCGGGGACATTTCCCTATCTCCCCGATCTCATCTCCTCCTACATGCAGAAATCGACTTCCAGGAGTGGCCTCAAACGCATCCAGATACAAATCAAATAAAACTTCATAGGTCCCCTCATCAATGGGACAGAAGGCCCATCTGCTTTCCGGGTCTTCTCTTAGATGGGCATATTTTTCATGTTTAAGGATAAAGGTCGCATGCCCTAATCCCTGAATCAAAGGGCTTATTTCTATGTTGCGGCAGCGGGCATAACGCGTCATTGCCGCCACTTCATCGATGCTCATGGCCTGAGGCGCTCCCACTTCCGGCCGGCGCCTGTACCTGAGTTTATCCTCGAACTCAAAAATTATTGCATTTATCTTATAACGGGCCAGGCGGTCAATGCTTTCATAATAGTATCTCATGGTATCCAGATGATGCTTTACATCTATGTGTATTGCCCTGTAATCAAGGTCGGGGTAATCCATAATCCGGCATGCAGGCACAACACTCCCTGTGTCCCGGGCATCTTCCAACAGTTGTTCCAATGTCTGACAACCATAAAATAAGCCTGCTTCTTTGCGCGATTTTATCTCAGCTCTGCCATTTTTTATATTGAGCACATAACCTTCTCCGGATTCCGGGAGGGACTTCTCATTTGATAGAACAAGAGTCAGAATTTTTTTGCTCCCAGCTTCCTTCCCGGGTAAGATCGCAAGGATCGGCCCCAAAACTGGCTTGGTAATATCCCCTTTTATGGCTATGCCTTTTAAACCACCGAATTTAAGTCCGGGGCCCTTTAGGATTTCAACTTTTCTTGGCTTTGGGATTATCTGAAAAGTATCGGGTAGCTTATCAGTAAAAGATATTACTGCGGTAAAAATCAATCCAATAAATATTAGAGCAATTTTTTTACAATTTTGCAAAGAAGACTTTTCTACTTTTTCTGCAGATCCATCATCGAAAATTTATCTTTTTTAGTATATCCCTCAGGAACAGAATAGATACCGGCAGGGGCAGATTTTTCAGTAATTTCAGACACTTCAGTCCAGCTTTTCATCTCTGCGCCCATCATATCTATGCTCATCTCAGTTCTTATCTGGAACCCCTTGATCTTAATAAACTCATCCATAGCATCGCCTCCTATATTCATCATAGCTTGAGTAAACTGAGGAAGCATTTTTTCATTAAAGGCCTTCCAGTCAAAAGGCACGTCTGTGCTCGCCCACACTTTCTGTTTCATATCCATCATCATAATATTCATATTGACATCATAACCATCACATTTCCAGCTTTTTATAGTCTTTGTCTCCCCAGTAGGATTAACCTTTATGGTTACTCCCTGCATCATCTGAGAGAATTGAGCCGGAAAATATTGAGAAATATCCAGAGGAAGATCCATGGGAACATATGTCTTAGTGGAATGATTTATCATGTACATCTTTTGATCATTGAGATTGATGATAATAGTCGTCTCCGAACTGACCATTGCGAATTTGTCTTTCCCTATCCACATCTCATTTATATCATCTTTGGCCGGTTGACTCTGTCCCATCATTGAGAACTCATCTGTATGAGTTGTCTGCTTAACATACACATCAGCAGCAAAGGAAGCGCTTGCGAAAATTAACAAAACTCCAATTAATGCAATAAATTTCTTCATTTTTCCTCCTGAAATTTTATTTGATTATACTCTTATTCTAAATATTTGGCAAACCAATTTAACATGCGGTTTAATTCATTGTCTTTGTCTGGACATCCTTTATATAAGTCGTGGGGGATCTTTTAATAAAAAGATATGGATTCTCATAAGGAGTTCCCAGAAATTAAGACCTGCGCTAGGTAATACTTCCTCCCTCCATCTTAATTACAGTTATTTACAAAACACACTCAGGCCGGAATCTGCCAGGGAAACAGGAATCTGCCTTATTCCCCTACCAAGTGTGCTTATCTCACCCAGCATCTTACACCTTTCCCCAGCATCCGGGCTTCCTAGCAGGGTTATAGATCCCCCTCTGCCACCTGCCCCGTTAACCTTCCATCCTTCCGCCCTATATTTTTCTGCCAGAGAAATTACTGCATCCGCTTCTTCACATATCAACTCCGGATGTAAAGCCCGCTGACATTCATTATTCCTGATCATCACTTTTCCATAAGCTTGAAGATCTCCGTTTTCAAGACTTGTTTTAGCCGCTTCAGCCAGAGAACGTAGTTTTTTTACCTGTTCAAACTGCTTCCCTTCTCTCCCAAGTGCATTAATAACAGTTTCATGCAAGGAGGAAGAACTGTGTGACTTCCCCAGGTAAATCAAGTTTATTCCGGCATTTAATCTCTGTTTTACCGATTTATCTATATATAGCTTCTTTACCCGGGCTTCCGGATACTTGGGCATGTGTATAAAACATATTCCCCCATAAGCAGCAGCGATCTGGTCCTGAATTCCACTCTGCAACCCAAGCTTTTCAGTTTCCACTTGATGGGCTGCAGCAGCAATCTCCTCGGGAATAAATCGCTGCTCTGATAACCGTTTAAGCCCTCCTAAAAGCGCCACACATACAGAGGCCGATGTCCCCACTGAACTTGCGGCCGGAATGGATGAGGAAACATAAATATCTAATCTACATTCACGAGGAACCGGCAGTAAACTTACCGCCCCCTGCAGTATCGGAAGAGATCCATAGTCAGGCTTGTCCGGGTCAATAACAACAGATTCTTTTAGATCTTCAGCATAGATAGTAACTCTTTTTTTGCTTCTCTCCCGGTTCTCAAAAATTTTAATCTTGACTTTAATCCCTGGGTTCACAGCAAGATTTAATATTTTTCCTTCCCCTGCAAACCATGTGTCGGTCCACCCTCCAATATCATTGATCCTGACAGGAGCTGAGGAATAAATAATTTTCATTTACAAAGAGTGCCTTTAGCAACCATAAAGACCTTACCCCCGACAAAAACATCGATCTTTTCCCTTTTTTTCTCTGCTTTTAAAAAAAGCAGCGATGGACGTTTGATCTCATATCCCTGCTCTACCCGTACCCTGATCTTGTTGTGGTTGAAATATCTGTATTTTACTAAATACCCTGCCAGGCATCCATTGGCACTCCCTGTAGCAGGATCTTCAGGGACATCATAATAATCTGCAAAAACACGCACATTTAGATCATTTTCATCTCTGTAAGTATGGGGACAAAAAATAAGCAGTGCTTTGGCATCAGCATCTTTTACCAGAGAAAAAAACCTCTCTTTATCAACTTTGGCTTTTTTTACTGCTTCCAGGGATTGTAAGGGAATTATTAAAAAAGGGATCCCGGTCGAGACTTCCTGAATAGGATATTTTTTATCAATATCATTTAAGTCCAAGCCCAGAGAACCCGCTGTTTCAGATGCTGAAAAAACCCGGCCAAACTTGGGAGAGACCTGCTTCATCCATAATAATTCCAGCTCACCATTGTTAAGATCAAGAGAAACAGGGATCTGGCCAACCTGAAGGTTTAAAGTAATAGTATCAATATCTTCCCCGGCGATCTCCCGTAAGATAATATAGGCAGTTCCAAGGGTCGGATGCCCGGCAAACGACACTTCTTTCGCAGGGGTAAATATCCGAACATCATATCCTCCTTTCTTTTTTTTATCCGATAAAATAAATGTGGTCTCTGAATAATTCATCTCCAGGGCAAGCTTCTGCATCTCAGCATCTGAATAGTCTTTTCCATTTCTGAAAACAGCCAACTGATTACCTGCAAATCTATTTTCTGCGAATACATCTACAATATAGAAAACCTGGTCTTTCATTTCCCTCTTCTCCTGACTTTACTTTTTTCTTTCTTGGACGATTTTCTTAAATTTATCCCGCAGTCGTGTTTGGACACTGGCCTTGGGTATTATTTTTCCATTAATAATTACCATATGGATCTTTGAGCTCAACTGCACTAAGCTTTTGGTGCAGATTATCACATTTGCAGTTTTTCCTTTTTCCAAGGAGCCTACTTGGTTATCAATACTCAGGATCTTAGCTGGATTAATAGTCAATGCTTTAATCGCCTCCTCCTCAGACAAGCCATAAGCCACAGACAAGCTGGCCGGAACCGGCTGGCGCCGGACATTACGACTGCCCGGCCTCCCGCTTTCATTAAAGGCAAAAAGCACTCCTTTCTTTGCTAGCACAGCAGCTGTATGGTAATACTTATCCACAGCTTCCCATCGTTGGGGCATAGTGGTAGTCCCAGCCCAGATCACCGGAATATTTTTATCTGCCAGTTTTTCAGCAAACTTAAGAATTCCGGCTGTAGCAAAAATAATCCCCTTTAAATTATATTCCTCGATTATATACAGGGCATTGCGAATGGTCACTTCATCAGAGGTGATAAAAAGAGCTGGTACTTTCCGACTTAGCACCTGATTGAGAGCTTCCATCTCCAGGTCGTATTTAAATTTCTTGGGGCTTTCTTCCTTTTTTGTCTTCTTTTCAGCATATAGTTTTGCCTGATTCAGTTTATCTCTTATCAAAGAAACTACCCCTGGAATTGTGCTGGGATAACCATTGCGGGCCCGGGCCCCAGTATTAAAGATCTGGACGACATCTCTTTTTATCACCATATCTTCGGCCAGGTTCCCTTCAAGATTTAAAGCCACCGCTTTTCCATTGATAGCACTGCGGGTGCCGCTTACAGTCAAAACAGTTGTAACTCCGTCGATCCTTGTCACTTCAATACATTCATCCTCAGGATTTACAGCATCATAAGAGTCCATATGAGGAGTCGAGACTCCTATCTCATCAGTATCACTTCCTGCTCCAGGATATCCTGTAACTCCCACAGCAGTTAGCGGCCCTATCATTCCCGGATAGACATACATTCCCTTAGCATCAATAATTTTTGCTTTCTTGGTAGCTTTAATACCGGTTCCGATTTTCACAATAATTCCATCTTTGATAAGCAGGCTTCCGTTTGTTATTACTTTCCCAACAACAGGAACAATAGTGCCATTTTTTATCAATATGGTCTCCTGGGCATCAGCATAAAAGGCTCCTAGAAAAAATACTACCACAGCACAAATAATCGCTATTTTTTTCTTCATCTGTAGCTCCCCTTTACTGTGACACTGGATTCGGCATAATCGTAATAAATCACTCCTTCGATGATCGTTTTAAGCACCTTGGTGGTAGAATCAAGCGGATGCTTATCAAAGACAGTTATATCACCGTCTTTTCCGACTTCAATACTGCCGATTCGTTCTTCCATCTCTAATGACCTTGCCGCGTTAATAGTGATCATCTTAAGGGCTTCTATTTCGGTAATGTCATTGTATTTCAGCATTTTAGCTGCATTTAAATAGAGAAAACGCCCCTCATTTGCACTGTCAGAATTTATCACAATATTGACTCCGGCATCATGCATTATCTTAAAGCCAAAAGGACAGCCGTCATACATCTCTTCTTTCATACCCCACCAGTCAACCCAGCCTCCAAAAGAGACCCCGGCCTCAGCCATCAAGTCAGCAACTTTGTAGCCATCCACACAATGACTGATTTGTTTGAGAATGATATCAAATTCATGGCAAAATTTCAGCAGCCAGACTATCTCATCAGCTCTATAGGTATGACAGTCGATAGTCATATCTTTCTCGAGGACCATCCTTAGCGTCTCCATTTTTAGATCTTTCTCAGGCGCTTTAATATCTTTTTTTCCGGCAGCTTTTTCCTTTTCATATTCATCCCATTTGGCTTTGTATTCCTGTACTTCAATAAAGGCCTTGCGGGCGACATAGGCATTTCCCATCCGGGTAGAAGGCATCCGCCCTTTACTTCCATACAACCGCTTGGGATTTTCGCCCAGAGCCATTTTCAGCTGCTGCCGGACACCTTTTACTATCATTTCTTCGACCGGTTGATCATATTTGAGCTTAATGGTCACATTAACACCGCCGATAACATTAGCGCTGCCGTGCATCGTCTTTACAGTAGTCACCCCGCCGGCAAGGGTTGTCCTGATCGTATCATGACTCGAGTCAAGCACCTCTTTCATCCATATCTGGGGAGTGACAGGGCTGGATACTTCATTGCCATCTCCCATACCAAAAGCAATGTGAGTATGGCTGTCAATAAGGCCGGGCATTACATACTTTCCAGTCACATCAATGACTTTTATCCCGGAAGGTATATTAATGTTTTTTCCGATTGCTGTGATTTTACCATCCTGAATCACAACCGTCCCATTTTCAATAGTTCCTTTGGTTACAGTCAGTATTGTTCCTCCTTTAAGAACCAGGTCCTGAGCCGCAGCACTGACTGTAATAAGAATCAATACTGTTATAAGGTATAATATTTTTCTTCTCATCTACAACTCCTTATCCAGGTTAAGATACCTAATTAACCTATAGCAGGCAATATTAAAAATCAAGAGTAAAGCATACCAGAGTCCCCCTGCTTTCATCAAAGTATAAAGAACATCACGGTTTTGGAGAGGCTTCCATTAGATTCCCCAATTTAACCAGGAGCCTGATGTTGATTTCGCGTATCCCACCTATCGTATCTACCGTAAAGGAGATAAACCTCAATCAGAATAACTTGAATTTCCTAATGATACTTCAGTTATCCTGCCATCTAGCGAAGTTTTCAGCACTTTGTGCTTTTCAAGCCATTCCATCAAAATCAGTTCAAGGTGAAATTCTGTATTGACTGGATCTTTAATATCAAAACCAAAATATTTAGCCTTTGCTTGTCCGGCTATATAATCATTAGTGGTTAAAGTATATGTTTTTTCCGGAGATAACAACTCTCCCCGGTCAACAATAATATCTCTCCCGACCTTAAGCCGCCATACTCTTTCTCCTAAAGGCCTGGCAGATATGGGGTAATACACATATCTCAGCCCGGATACTTGAAAGCTGTCTCTTCCTCTTTCAACATCCCTTTCGAGAATTTCCTTTATTTGCCGGCCTGTAAGTTTAAATAAGACCAGAGTATTGCAAAAGGGAGAAAGCTCATATATATCTCTTTTTGTGACCGGGCCGGTAAAAATATCAGCCCGGATACCACCGCTGTTTTGCAGGGCGATTTGGGCCCCGGTTTTCCAGCGCATCACATCTGCGATCCAGTTTCCCAGGGCATTTTCACCAGATTCGTATTTTGGGGCTATGTAATCAAAATCTGACCTTCCAATTACAGTATTAAAGTCATAGTCAACAGACATTTCAACTTTCCGGACCAGTTCACTGACATCAGGAGCAGGGTTAAGATCAACATCTGCCCACAGCCAGATCAACTTTTCCTCAAAATCAATAATCCTGTCTTCTTTTACTTCAATCTTAAGAAATCCCAATGTCTTCAGATGCCCTATAGTCGATTTGACCAAAACACCATTAACCTCATTAAATCTCCCGTCTTCAGATGCTACCAGGGCGATATCGATCCCAGGAACCTCCTGGGCAACTTTATCGCCGATAACTACTTTAGAATGGATCAGGACAACGATCAGATCCGACTTTTTATCCAATTCCGGAACAAAGGAGTTCAAAGTAGGTATAATCGGCAATACAGCCAGCCCTTGTGTATTTTTTTTACTGACTTCCTGGAGGAAATTTTCTTCCATTACCGCAATCACACCGACTTTAATTCCACCTTTTTCAAGGATATGATAAGGTTGAGAAGCAAAAAGCTCTCCGCTATCTTTATAAACAACATTTGCTAAAATAACAGGAAACTCAGTCAGTCTCTCAAGCCCTACAGCATTTTCCTGTCCCCTGTCAAAAGCATGGTTTCCATAACATCTGATATCATATCCCAGCCGGTTGAGAAATTCAGGCATAACCCCACCTATAACTTCTTTATATTTTATTTGGGCAGCTAAAGAACCGGTCATTATATCTCCGCTGTCTATCAGCAATACATTTTTTTCTATTTCCCTAAGCCTGTTGATATAATGACTGGCTGCTTCCATCCCTCCCACCAGCCTCAGCTTTCCCTCTGATCTGAATTTTTTAGGCTGAAAAGTCCCATGAATGTCATTGGAAAAAAGGATGACAAGGCTTTTTGATTGCGATTTACAGGCAAAATTAAAAACAACTATGGCAATCAGGAATACCAGTAATAATTTTTTCAATTTCTCACTTCTCCAACTACCTTTGTTGATAGCATGGCAGTAAATTTTATTCTACTTATTTATTATCGAAGCTGCAACTATATTAGCTACTTTGCTGCGAATAGCGATAACCGCGCCTTTATCTTCAGGGTGGACCCGGTTCGTAAGAAAAATCACAAAAATCTTTGTTTCCGGATCGATCCACAGGGAAGTACCAGTATATCCTGTATGGCCAAAAGAATCAGGACCGAAAAGGTCTCCTCCATTAGAGGAATAGGGTGAATCCAGGTCCCAGCCCAGCCCCCGACCTGAAAAACTGACTTCCCGGCAGAGTTCTGTCATCCTTTCAACCGCTAAAGGACTCAAGATCCTGGTGCTTTTATACCTCCCCTTATTTAACAACATCCTGGCAAAAACCGCCAGATCATCTGCAGTAGAAAATAGCCCGGCATTACCTGAGATCCCTCCCTGTAATCTTGCCAGGGGGTCATGTACAACTCCTTTTAGAGCAATACCGTCTATTACTTCAGTGGGAACACATCGGTCAATATATTCTTCCGGAGGATTGAAAAAAGTATCTTTCATTCCTAAAGGCTGAAAAATATTCTCCTCAGCAAATTCTGAAACTGACTGCCCAGTAATCTCCTTGATTATGTGGGCAAGAGTTATAAAGCCTAAGCAGCTGTAATGAAACTCATTTCCTGGAGGGTTTGTTTTTTTTAACCGGGCGATGTGGTTGACAAGATCTTCAGTTTTACAGGAATCGCCAAATTTCTCCTCGATCTCACCATCCTCCGTATAAGGGGGAAGGCCTGAAGTATGGGTTAAAAGGTGGAGGATACAGGCATCATCTCCAGGCTCACCGTTTTCATCTAAATAAGTTTCGAACTCAGAAACATATTCTTTTACTTTATCTCGGAGCCTAAGCTTTCCCTGCTCAAGCAAAAGCATAATGGAAGTAGTGGTTGCCACCGGTTTAGTAATGGAAGCCAGATCAAAAATCATGTCTTTTTTCATGGGATTGTGTTCTGGGACCCTTTGCGACTCACCATAAGCTCTGTGAAAAACGATCCTGCCCCTTCTCCCGACCAGGATCACTGCTCCGGGAAAATCATGCTTTTCTATCGCAACTTCGATTATTCCATCCAGTCTTTGCAGCCTCACCGATGACATGCCCTCTGTTTCCGGCACAAAACGAAGGGATTTTTTTACACTGCACTGCGGGTAAAGCAAAATTAATAAAAATAATGCTATTAGTGCGCTTTTTTTCGGCATACCAAAAACCTCCCCAGTTTAGAACTTATCACCATCCGCAGCAGTCTGAAGCGGCCTTTGAACCATCCTCTTGAAAGAGCACGCTGGATATAAGCTTTTACCATATTATCAGGAATCTCAATTTGTTCCGCTTCAGGTTTACGCACAAGATAAAGAGAATCTGTAGGACATGTAGTGACACATAAACCACAGCCAATGCATTGGGTGGCATCCAGAACTGCTTTATCCCCTTCCAGGATTAATGCATCCATCTGGCAGCGCTCTACACAGACTCCGCAACCTGAACATGATTCCTCCTTAAACTCAGCAATAAACGGAGATGAGACCATATCTGCAGGCCTTGGATGACGTTTAATGGTTTTAAGCACTTGGCAGCAGCAGCCACAGCAGCAGCAAATATTTGCGATCTTTTTTGAGAAGCTAGGTTGGAGGACCAGGCCCTCCTTATCAGCTTTTTTGATCAGCTCAAGCGCCTCCTGTTTACTGATCTCCCTGCCCATGCCATTGCGCATATAATAATCGACTCCCCTTCCAAAAACCAGACAATTACCCTCCGGTTTGTCACATCCTTCTCCCATAATTCGCCGCTCCCGGCGGCAGATACAGGGAGCTTCCAGGAACTTACTTTGGGAGTCGACCAGTTTCCGCACATCTTCATAGGGAAGGGCTTTAAGCTCTACATCAATACTGCGCCCGACAGGAACAGTCCGCAGCTGAGGGGATTTTTTCCAGCTTTTAAGGTCAAATAAGTCAGGCATGTATTCATTGAAATCCTTGATGAGTCCAGGGTCCAGGCTATTGACATGAAACTCCCAGATCCCGATGACAAACTGCAGGGCCATGTACCTTGGAGTAGACTTCCGCCGAACAGTCCTGTAGATAAGCCCCTTTAAAGCCATTTCCTCCAGCCGGCGGGCTGCTTCATCTTCGTTGATTTTCGCCCGTAAGGCTATAACCCGTGGTTCTTCCGCTATCAGGTTAAGTTTTAAAGCCAGACCGGCTTCTTCTTGGGTAAAAAGCCGCTTTAAAATACGCAGCTCCACTCCGCTATTTGTAGCAGGAAATCCTCCCGGCAATCGATCCAGATGCCTAGCAAGTTTCCGAAATATATCGCTGTGCCTTGGTTGTGTCATGTTAGATATTATAAATAAGATACGCTAATATATACCCCAATTATTAGCTTAAATCAACCTGAACTATTCATGAAAAATGTCGATATAACTGAAAGTCGGATGTGGCTTTTGCTCGCTTCAGATTCTTAGCACCATTTCTAATGGATACCCGAGTAAGGGGGAATTTTTAATTAGCTGTTGTTGACATCTTTTATATCATTTATTAATGTGGTCGTATGAGTGTAGGGATTTTATCTTTCCTTGCCCTTTTGCCTATCTTATCCGTTTTTGTTTTAATAGTTATCTTCCGCCTGCCAGCAACAAGAGCAATGCCTGTAGCTTTTATTCTTGTTTGTTTTCTGGCTTTTTTTGTCTGGCAAACTCCTCTCCTGCAAATAATGGCTGCTTCTATAGATGGAATCGTAACCGCTGCCTCCATATTATACATCGTTCTGGGCGCTGTACTGCTTTTAAACCTGCTCCGGGAAAGCGGCGCTGTACCTGCCATCCGCCGCAGTATGTACAAAATCTCTCCTGACCGGCGAGTACAGGTCATTATAATCGCCTTTTTATTTGGCGCTTTTATCGAAGCTGCCGCCGGCTTTGGCACCCCTGCAGCTGTAGCCGCACCCCTTCTGGTAGCCATAGGCTTTCCCGCCATGGGAGCAGTAATGGTATGCCTCATTATACAGAGCACTCCGGTTACTTTCGGAGCAATCGGCACCCCTATCCTTATCGGTGTAAATGCAGGGCTAAGCGGACAACCGGAAGTAACTGGTTACCTTGTTTCCCACAGCCTCGATTTCCCAGCCTACTTATCTTCGATCGGCAGCAAAGCTGCAATTATTCATGGAATCACCGGAACTTTTATTCCCATAATAATAGTGATAATGATGGCTCGCTTTTTCGGAGAAAAAAGGAGTTGGAAAGATGGACTTTCAATATTTCCTTTTGCCATATTTGCAGGACTGTGTTTTACAGTTCCTTACACTATAGCTGGAGTTTTTCTAGGCCCGGAATTCCCTTCTCTTTTAGGTTCGCTTTTAGGGCTTGCAGTAATTGTACCTCTGGCGCGCTTAGGATTTCTAGTGCCCAAGAAGATCTGGGATTTCCCTCCAGAAAATAAATGGCCCCTTTCTTGGTCAGGTAAAATATCTATAAAAAAAACCAATGATAAGACAGACATTTCAATCCTGAGAGCCTGGCTTCCCTACTTTCTGGTAGCATTACTTCTGCTTCTCAGCCGGCTTTGGCCGTTTTTGAAAAACTCCCTCTCCTCAGTGACTATCGAATGGAATAAAATATTTAACACTTCCATCAACACATCTCTTCAGCCGGTATATATCCCCGGTTTTCTTTTCCTGGTAGTAGCAATCCTTACAATCTTTATTCAAAAAATCCCAGCAAACAAGGTAAAAACAGCTCTAAGCCGTTCATTTAAAAACCTGGTCGGGCCTACAATTGCCTTGGGATTTGCCGTCCCAATGGTAAAAGTATTTATCAACAGCGGTACTCCCGGAGGAATGGACAAAATGCCTGTTGTTCTGGCCGGAGGTGCTGCCGCGCTGGCAGGAAATACCTGGGTGGTTTTTGCCGCCCCTATCGGGGCCCTAGGTGCTTTTATTGCCGGAAGCAATACATTCAGTAACATGATGTTTTCACTTTTTCAATTCGCTACCGCCCTTAAAACAGGGGTGACTCCCGGTGTTATCGTAGCCCTGCAGGCTGTGGGCGGGGCAGCCGGAAATATGATATGCATCCACAATGTAGTCGCAGCCAGTGCAGTTGTTGGCCTGCTGGGAAAAGAAGGCCTGCTTATCCGCAAAACCCTGCTCCCCATGCTTTATTACCTGATTATGGCTGCTCTGATCGGCGTGGTCCTGCTGCAGGTATTCAAGATTTAATCTAGCAAAATGATTTAACGAAATCTTTTGTCTTTTAGATAAAATTCTTTAGATGTGAAAAATTCTTTTGTTGCTTTTACTACTTGGGAGGATAGGCCTAGTACTCCTATCAGATTTGGGATTACGACAAAAAACAGTAGCAAATCAAGAAAGAGCCACAGCATCTTAAGCCCGCCTATTGCCCCGATAAAACAAGCCGCTATATAAACAAAACGCATCACTACGGAAAACTTATCCCCAAACAGAAATGTCGCCTGTTTTTCCCCATAAAATGCAATCACATAGATTGTAGAGATAACAAAAAGCAGAATAGAAAAACTGACAATAACTCCCCCGATTGCTCCATAAAAATCGGAAAAAGCGCGAGCCGGCATAGCTGCAGCTTCAATCTCGGTATTCTTCCATATGCCGGTAGTCAAAAGCACCAGGGCTGTAATACTGCCGATCACAACTGTATCAAAAAAAACGCTGACAACTCCCCAGAAACCCTGGCGGGTAGGATGATCTGTGATCGCCGCAGCATGAGCAATAGGCGCACTTCCCATACCAGCTTCATTGGAATACAATCCGCGGGCCATGCCCCAGCGTAAAGCCAGCAAGATCGAGCTCCCTGCTGCGCCCCCAGCGACTGCTTTCCCGGAAAAAGCATCTTTTACAACCAGGATAACAACTCCTGGTACTGCGCCAATATGCGCTATTATGATAATAATACAGCCCAATAAATAGAGCCCTGACATAAAAGGGACAAATTTTTCCGAGACCTTACCTACCCTTTTTACTCCCCCAAAGATAATAATTCCCAGGAAAAAAGCGATGGCAGATCCGGAAATAATGGGATCAATTCCAATAGAACTAGCGGAACCGGCTGCGGAATTAGCCTGGACCATGATACTTGAAAATATCTCGAACATGAAGAAAAAGGAAAAGCATACAGCCAGAAAAGGAGATTTAAGCCCCTTGCGAAGATAATACATGGGTCCGCCAACATACTCTCCTCTATCATTCTTTTCCCGGTAGAGCAGGCTTAAGACTACTTCAGAATATTTGGTCGCCATCCCGACAAAGGCTGTGGCCAACATCCAGAATACAGCCCCCGGGCCTCCAAAAAATATGGCGACCGATACTCCAATTATATTAGATGCTCCTACTGTAGATCCCAGCTCGGCTGTTACTGCTTGAAAAGGAGTGATAGTCCCTACACTTTTATGTTTTTTTTCCCGCTTTTTAAAAATAGACCCGAAAGTCTGAGACCATATATAACCGAATTTACGGATCTGAAGAAACCTGAGCCTTATTGTTAAATAGAATCCTCCCCCTATAAGGATAATCAGCAGGGGCGGCCCCCACAGCACCCCGGTTATAGCATTGATCATGTTTTCTAAAAATTCCAAATAGATTTCTCCTTACTTCGACTTATCAGGGAGGACCGGTTTTTTCCGGAAGACTCTGCGGATAATATAATCATCATGATCTTTGCATTCATGAGTTATCTTATTAATACCGTCATTTAGATAACGAAGCAAAGCTGTACTATGAGCAAGCCCAGCTTTACATACCATTTTCAGCCAGTCCCCGCGGGCGGTCTCATCCGCTGCCTCAGTTACGATAGAATAGTAGGTCACATTAGGGCCTGTTATCCCGGTATCTGATTTTTTGATCTTCCTTCCTTTCATCCTTGCTTCAAACTGAATGCCTTTGTAGAAATATTCCCGGTATGTTTCCTTATCCTGTTTTCCATATTTGATATAGCGCTCATAAATCCTGCGGTTCATGGCCTCCACCTCAGGTTGAGAGGTCACTGCATTAACCACAGCATCGGTTATCGCCTTTTGCGCTTTCATCAGGTCAGAGTGTTTTTCATCTTCTATCCAGCTGAATCCCGGGATATACCAGCCTCGCGGCAGCCAGTAGTTCCGTGCTCCGCCCTTCCGGCTGTTTACCCAAGCGCTGTATCCGGCAAAATACTGCACCCATTCGTGCGACGGGACTCCATGCATATCAATAACTATATCCGGCAGCCAGGCCTCCTGTAGCCTGTACACCTGCCCAGCCTCAGGATAGCGGTTGTCCTGATTCCCTCCTCTTGACCTGACATCTGTTCCCAATGCCCCATAACGGCCGGCATGAAGCATAAAATCAGGGTTGACTTTCTGCATCTCATAGGCCAGTTGGGCGCCATCAGGATTTGTAACCGGATAAATAACAAGATTTACATTTTTCAGATAATCAAGATAAGCAGGCTCTGTAGCACACAACTCAGCCAACCGGAGGAGATGGCTTGTACTTGACACTTCATTCCCATGTACCCGTCCATACAACAACAAAGTAGGTTTCAGGGCATTGTGCTTAGCCTGAGAGATAAACTTAGCCTTTACCGGCAAATAAAGGTCAGCCGCAAACACATCATTACCTAAAAATGAAGTCGCCATATAATAGGAATTTACTTCCGCAAAAGTGTTCAATCTGGCAAGATTTGCCGCAGCCTCGGCAGGATTCATAGGGGTATCCCACTGGATTATAGGCTGCCCCTCATATTTAAAATCTTCAGCTGTAAGAACCGGATTTTGAGTATTAAGCGGTTTTAAACTCTGTTTCAAAGACACAATGTTTGAAAACTCGTCGTCATCCTCAACTATAATATGAAAAAATATTTCTCTTACCCGATCGTAACTTAGAGTTTCCTCGAACATACCTTTGCTTTGCAGCTTTCCCAAGATATTTATCATATCATTAAGTTTCTCTGCGGAAATAAAACTACTGTCAATGGCAGCTTCAGTGCCCCGCAGCTTAAACTCTTCAAACCGGGCAGCCTTATCTGTAGCCTCAAGATCAAAAAGAAGCCTTGATACTCTGTCTTCACCTGATTTTACTTCTACCCCCCTCAGCTTAGGCGGTTTGACATCAAGGATAAGCAGAGGATATCGTTGTTTGACCGGTTCCTGCCCCTTTTCTTTGTAAGTCATAATTAACTCTGGGAAACCTTTTTCCTTTCCTGTTAACATAATTTTTACTTTACCCGGCTTACCATCTTCCGGCGGCTGAATAAAAGGGAGTATACGCCCGGGGTACCGGAGGGAACCGGCATCATATCTGCCGCCAATGCGGTTAAAAAATGCCAGGGTGTGAAACAAAATGTCTTCATGCAAAGCTTCAGTCGAAGATATCACTTCTTCATCTATCCCAAGCCTGTAATTCGGCTCGCTCAGCGTCAAATCTATCAGGAACTTATCAAAATAGGGAGCATTGTCTGCCAAAGGTTTACCATCCTGGATATCCATAACATAATCGATCATCTTACGAAAAGTTTCAGTCTGCAGGTGGTCCCAGAATCTCTCCGGGTCTGTTTTTATACGCTTATCCAGGAGTTTCTCCCCTTTTATTTCAACAGATACCCAACCTGTAGTAACTCTCACTGACTCATATTCCGGAAAAAGGTCAAAGAAAGGACGCACTACATATTTCGGATCAAAGGACTCCTCCAGCACCAGCCTGCCTTTTTTATCCGTAACTTTTACCGAATAAATGGGATCATTTTCCCGGGTCCCGCTGAATGTCACAACAGAAGCCGGAATATCAAGCTCACGGGCAAAAACCGTATCAATGGGAAAAATCTCCTGAAGCCATCTTGTATTGGCATTTACTGTTTGCCAACGAATTTCCTCAGAATCCTTTAAGGAGTGATATTTAATATTTACCGCTCCCACTTTTTTATTCTTTATTTTCGGAAGTATTTCATCATTAAGCCAACTGAATCCCTGTTTGTAGGCACATAGGACCACAACCTCCACTGCCCCGGTTTTTACGCCTTTATCCTGAAGCGCTTCTTCGATCTGAGCCTTAAGATTAGCCCGCACCTCAGGGGATTCACTCACTCGCACAATTATTTTCCCAGCAGCTGCAGCAGATATTTTAGGCATAGCTTCCTTTTGAAAAAGCTGCCAAAAATCGTCCACTTCCCAGAGGATCTCCAACTGCTCCTCAAAGATCATCCGGTTCGCTCCGAACCCGGTCCTAAAGGCTTTGACGGCAGTTTCTGCCTGAGGAAATTCGCTTAAAATAATTTCGTCTGCAAATCCTTCTAGCCCTTCAGGCACCTCTTTTAAAGATAATTCCACATCTACTGCTTTAATATCTTTATGCTTGATCCGTCTGAGCCAGGTTTTAAGTTTTCTTAAAGCAACCACACTTTGGGCTGAAGCCTCTTTTATCTGAAAGAATCTTCTTATGTCATTTTCAATATCAAAGAGGCGATAATTACCTTTGCCATATTCCCACAAATAAGGCAGCCGCTTTGACACATAATCAGAGACAGCCTCAAGTCCGGCCGCATCTTTTCCGCTGATCACAAGCGCGTTTTTCTGGTTTATCCCCTCAGGGACAAATTGGATATACCCGGTCCTTGGACTGCTGGAAATACCTTGCAATTTTTTATCCCGCATAAGTCTTTCTATCCATAAGTGCCCGCTTCCAAATATTATAGGAAACCCGGCTTTTTCCGGGTGGAACTCTTCCCCTCCGATCCGAACAAATGGCAGCCGCATACCAGCGGTCTCAAGTCCTGTCCGGGCAGCAATATTTACTATTCCATTAGGGGAATCCGTGCCTTTTAAAGAAACATAAGACACTACGTTGTCAGGCACATAATCCTTATTTGTGTCCGCAAATATTCCTTTAATCGTATATAATTCTGAAAGCGTAAAATCAGGATAATCTGAAGGGGGCCGGGGGCTTGCTGGTTTAAAAATCCAAGGTTTTTGCGGCAGCAGGTCGATACACCGGTTTGAGTCCGGCCCCATAAGATTTACTTCCAGGCGGTAAAGGCCTTCAAATTCAAGGTCTTTAAGCTCTAATTTATCATCTCCGTTTTCTTTTTTATCATCATCTTCTTTCTCATCAGTTTTTTCTTTTTTACTTTCCAATATTTTTAAGGCCGCAGCAAAGACTTTTTTATCCGGAACTCTAAGATCCACTCTCAAGCTCACAGGACCCGCCCACTTTGTATCTAAAACTATTCTGGAGGGCAATAATTCGTCGATCTTTACACTTTGCTGCTTAAAATACTTAAAAAACCGGCTGACCAAATCCGCATAGGTTTTCCCTTTAGGCTTCCAGATGTTCGGATATCTGCCTGAAAAATAATTCGCCGCAGCCAGCAGTCCGGAGGCATCATAACCGGTCAGAACAATGCCTCCCCTGCGAAACTTAGCGTTTTCTTTAAAAAAAGAAACATCCCCCTGTCCGGGGCCTAAATTTCCTGATGCCCCCTGATCCTTAACACCCGAAAATCTTAATAATTTATTCCCTTTGCCAATAAGAATTACCGGCATTTCGTAATATTCCCGCTCCTCAGAATCATATCCGGTAAAATCCAGATCCAAGGCGGAAGTCTCATATCCCAGACGCGCACCTATATTCGCTGCGCTTACTATTTCCGCTTCTGAGGGATTCTTAGGGAGGATGATCCTCACATTGATAAAATCTGAAACATCGTCTTTATTCCGGTCCTGGATAATATATCCAGGATCAAAAATATTACCCACATGCCTGATCTCTTTATTTTCCTGGCATAGGGGCGCTCCAGCAGCAGGCATAGTTGATACCATTAAAAATATCACTAGTACTAGGAAAGACAGGATGCGACAATTACTCATTATTATGACTCCTTTATATACAAAAGCTGAAGAGGGACAGCCACTTTAAGAGAGAGCATCTGTCCCTTTCTTAATTATTTGTTTTTCTCTATATAGGCGGCCATCAGCTTGATAAGTTCTCTTCCTCCTGGTCCCCAGCAGTGAGGTTTACCGTCTCCATATTCCACCACTCCGGAATAATAGGGATCTTTTGTGCTTTCCAGGAATTCTTCCATATACTTGACTGCATTATTGAGATAATAGGAATCCATATCCCCGACATATATATGCAGCTTTCCTTTTAGTTTGGGGCCGATTTCGGACCAGTTTTCCTCTAAATAATAACGCAGGTCAAAATGTTCCTTCCAGTACTGAGCCACTCCAGGGTCGATCTCTCCGGTAAGTTTATCCCATAACTGCTTGGGATAGCCATCTTCTCCCACCGGGCCGTAGCAGGCCATATAGATCTCCCACTGGCCTCCGGAGCGGCATTTGTCACCTACGGCAAGCTCATAGAAATTTTCATCTTTCATCATTTCAACAATATCACCGTTAGGGCGCCTGAGGTCAGGGCGTTCCACTCTCAGCCAGTCATAATCCTTGTAATAAGCATTTTTATCTTTATATATATTTACAATCTGATGGGCCCGAAAATCCAATGCATCCGGGCAAAGGGAAAAGGTCCCCCCAAAAAAATCAGGATGGAATATCTGCAAAGCCATAGATATCCAGCCGCCGGTAGAGCCCCCTGAAAGCACCCGCGCATAGGGCTTGCGGATCACCCTAAAGCTTTCCTCAATAAAGGGAATAAGTTCCTGCATAACGGCATCGCCATAAGGCCCTAAATTGGGAGAATTCATAGCATGGGCATCATCATAAAATGGACTGGGATGCTGGAAAGTCACTGCGATCATCCGGGGGCATTCATCCGAAGTCCAGAATTCATAGAACTCATACCCACGCCTGCGCCAGAGATTTTTTTCCCCGGGATCATCTTCCCTGAAGCCATAAGGAGCACGGAGAGAGAAATGTCCCTGGATATAATTTACTGGATAAGATTTTTGGGGGTTTTCCTCATAACCCTCAGGAAGAAGGATAGTAGCTCCAAGATACATAGGTTGCCCCCAGAAATCAGAAAGCAGATTACTCTGGAACTTTATATGTTTTACCCATTTTGTATTAGCAGGAATAGTAACAGGGGGGATGACATTCTTACAACATAACTCAATAATTTCTTTCTTTTCCGGGTTGATACTGATTTTTTTCACATCACTGTATAAATTCCCCGGCGACCGCAGCCAATTCTGGCCTTCCCACTGGTCCTGATGCATCCAAATAGTGTGTCCGTCAGCGCGCTTAAATTCTGTATAAATATTAATAAATCCCTGAATATAGTATTCTCCGGGAGGAATCTCACTTATACTGCTCATAGGGAATCCGAAAGAATTTTCATCAATAATTCCGGCATCTCCCGGCTTTAATTCCTCAACATTCTGTCCCCAAAAGGGTATTCCCGAAGCCCGCCGCACCTGAAACCGAGGTTCCCGTTTATTATTACGCGAAAGCATAAGATAAACCCTTCCTGTTAAGGCTTCTGAATGGGCATCTTGTGTAAACGATATAGCAAATTTTAGCCCTGCAGCTTGCTGCTCGAAAGTCTTTTCAGCAGTGATCCCAAAGGTAAAAAAATTAAATAAAATACAGAAAAACAAGGCTACATACCATATTTTTTTCATTCCAATATCCTCTCTTTTATACGTCATTAGTTGATAATATTTAATTGAGTAATAAGTTGCAAGTATTACCTCCTGCAAATCTAACAGAAATCCTCTCCAATTTCTTACCTTATTTGACAAGGACTTCCTCCTTATATAGACTAAAAAAAAGTTGATAATAGTATATAAAATCACTTTCTAACCGGATATGAAATATGGCGGAAAAATTAACTTTAAAAACACTTAAACAATACAAGGGCCGGGAGATCTGCCTGTCAGATTGGATGGAGATCACTCAGGACAGGATCCATGCCTTTGCTGAATGTACAGAAGACATGCAGTGGATCCATTTAGATGAAAACCGCGCAAAAAAAGGCCCCCTGGGCTCAACTGTAGCTCACGGATTCCTCCTTCTTTCGCTTCTTCCTCATTTAAACCTAAAGAATAAGATCTTTATCTTCCGCTATAAAATGGCAATTAATTACGGCTTAAACCGGGTAAGATTCATCAATCCTGTTAAGCCCGGCAATTATATCCGCAACCGGGCTGTACTCAAAGATATCACAAAAAAAGGCTTCCGAAAGATCCTACTTTCCATAGAAAACACAATCGAGATCAAAGATCAGGAAAAACCCGCCCTGGTAGCCGAAACCCTAGCCCTCTTTTATTTATAAAACAAGGGGTCAAGTCTTCATATTCCACATTTCCATACTTAATTAGTTAAATATGAAAGTAATGTGGAATATGAAGACTTGACCCCTTCAGTGCTTGAAGCGCTTTGCTCTTTCTGTTAATATTCCTTTTTCTTAATATGAAAAAAATAATTCATTTATTAGCTGCCTTTTTCCTGCTTACAACCATCTCTTTTTCCCTAAATAACTTAACCATCAAGGGTAAAGTCTCAAACGAAAAAGGAGACCCGCTTTCCGGAGTAAAAGTTGAAGTATTTGAGACTCAGATAAAAACCACTACCGGTCAAGACGGTAGTTTTTCTATCACAGGCCTTAACCCCGGAGAATATCGCATTCTCTTTATTCACCCTGATTATATGCCCGGAGTTCTTGAAATAACCGTTAGTGAGAATAAAAAAAATCATGTCGAAATCGATCTATCCCAGCAAAGCTCCCGGCTACTAAATCTAAAAAATGAGATCACAGTCACAGCCGAGGCAGATTCATTTCTTGATGTAAGCCTTCCTTCCCACAGGACTATTATCACTGACAAGACTTTATCTAAATTAGCCACATCCAATATTGCTGAGACCGTAGCAAAGACTCCGGGAGTGACTATGGTCGGAAAAGGCGGTTATTCCATGGCCCCTGCTATCAGAGGGCTTGCTGAACACCGCATTTTGATATTAGTGGATGGGGTCAAAATAAGATCAGAGAGACGGGTGGGAGCAAGTGCTTCTTTTGTTAATGTTAATAATATTGCCCGCCTGGAAGTAAACCGTGGCCCTTATTCCGTCTTCTACGGCTCAGGCGCTATCGGCGGGATTATCAATATTCTGACAAAATCTCCTTCTTCCCAGGCTCCTGTAAATGGAAATTTCCAATTCGGATACAATACGGTAAGAGATGAAAAAGCAGCTTCAGTGAATTTAAGCGGATCAAAAGGAAAGTTCGGTTTTATGCTCTCAGCTAATGGGAAACAAGCCTCCGATTATTCCTCCCCCTCAGCAACCATCAAACAGTCCCGCTATGCCGATTATGACATCATGTTTAAGATCATACGGGAGGAGAAAAATTCCCGGTTTTATTTTAATTTTTTTACTTATCAGGGCATTGATATCGGCAAACCCAGTCCCTCATCAGAATTTAAACCACGCTGGTATCCCAGAGAAAAAAACACTCTCCTCACCCTGGGCTGCCAGATAAGAGATGCGCTCTTTCTTGATAACTTTAATGCCGGCTTCTATTTTTTTCCCTCGCTACTGGAGACTAAAAAAGAAAATCTGCGGGAGACTTACTCAGTAGAAATACGCAACCTGGCCAAGATTGAAGCCTCAAATTTTGGATTTAAGCTCCGCGGGGGAAAATCTCTGGGAGAACTACATACCCTAAATTTCGGGATAGATTTTTTCGGTCGCGCCGACATAAATGACAAAAATACGGAATGGCAGTTTGATGAAACCGGCAATATTACAGGAGTAACAGAAGAAACATCCCTCCTCAATTCCCGGAGAAATAATATCGGGATATATATAGACGATAAATTTCAAATAAGCTCACATTCAACCCTCAATTTCGGAATCAGAGGAGATTATATCAATACAAGTAATCAGACAGTGGAAGGAAAGCGAATGTCAAGAGACGACAGATCTATCTCAGGTTATATGGGCTCAATATTTCAATTGACCCCTCATTTTTCCTTTCTAGCAAATATTGGCAGCTCTTTCCGTTTTCCTACGATAAGCGAATTGTTTTATTCCGGCTTGACTGGAAGAGGAACCATATCCGCAAATGCCGACCTTTCTCCGGAAAGAAGTGTTAACCTGGATTTTGGTATACGCTATCTTCATGACAGGCTTTACGTCTCCATTTATGTTTTCAACAATACAATAAGCGACATTATCGAAAAGTACAAAACTCCTGAAACGGATGCTTATTTTTATAAGAACCTTATCAAGGGACAAATTTATGGTATTGAAGGTGAATTTTATTTCTGGTTGTTTAAGGAACTTGACTTACAGCTAAGCTTCCACCACTTGCTCGGCAAAAATACTACAGACATCACTTCTCTTAATTATATACCTACTACCCGTTTGACCCTCGGAGCTAAATATGACCAAAATAATTTTTGGTTCGAACCCAAAATAGTTTTTTCAGCAGCCAAAAAAAACCCAGGGCCTTTAGAGACAGAAATTGACGGATATACTTTGGTAGACATAAATCTCGGTTACACCGTAAATAAAAACATCCAACTGATAGCAGCAGTAAATAATATTTCAAACACTACTTATCGAGCTTCCGCCGATGAACAAGGAGTTGATGCCCCCGGCAGAAGCTTCATCTTCAAAGCCTCTTATTCTTTTTAAAAAAATCCTACTTAGTGTTTTCTTGACCTGAAGTAAATCCTGTGCTAAAAAGGTAAACTATCAAAAATATATATATTTATACAAGGAGGCTTTAAATTATGCTTAAAACTTACCCAAAATGTTTTCTTGCCCTGGTGCTTCTCTTCTGCTTGTTAACAGCAGCGCCAAGCATGTCTGGGCAACAGCTTGACAAAAATATTCTAAACAGCATCCACTACCGTGAGATCGGCCCTACCCGCCAAAGCGGCCGGTTTGTCGATTTCGCCTGGAACGAGAAAGAACCCAACACTTTCTATGCTGCCACTGCATCAGGCGGACTCTGGAAAACCATCAATAACGGCATCACCTTTAAACCCCTCTTTACAAATCAGAAGGTCTTTTCTATCGGAGATGTAGCTGTCGCTCCCTCAGACCCGAATATCGTCTGGATAGGAAGCGGGGAATCTAATAACTCCCGCAGCACCTACTGGGGAGACGGGATGTACAAGTCAACCGATGCCGGAAAAACCTGGAAACATATGGGCCTGAAGGAATCCCATCACATAGGCGCCATAGAGATCAATCCTGAAAACCCGGACATCCTCTACGTAGCTGCTCTCGGCCATCTATATTCGGACAATCCGGAAAGAGGCCTTTACAAGACTACAGACGGAGGAAAGACTTGGAATAAAGTGCTGGATGTAGTGGTGAAAAGTAAAAATATCGGAGTAGTCGACTGTGTTATGCACCCGGAAAACCCGGACATCCTCTATGCTGCTACATTTGACAAGGTCCGTAAGCCCCACACCTACAACCTGGGAGGACCGGGAAGCCGGATATACAAAACTACTGATGGTGGCAAGACCTGGAATAAACTCGGCGGCGGGTTGCCAGAAGGTATGCTTGGCCGTATCGGCATTGATATTTATAAGAAAAATCCGAGCGTGCTGTATACAACAATTGAGAATGCCAATAAAAAGGGCATGTCGGATGAGAAACGCTATCAGGAACTTATCGCTGATAAATCCAGCCGCGGCATGATCGGAGGAGAAGTCTACCGTTCGGATGATGACGGTCAGACCTGGAAAAAAGCATCCCCGGACGACAAGAGTATAGGCGGCGCCCCTGCTTATTATTACGGACAGATCTTTATTGATCCAAATGATGACAAAGTAGTGCATTTATTAAGCGCTGCCTCCTGGGGCACTTATGACGGCGGTAAATCCTGGAAACTGCGGCCGCTTGGCTTTGGAGGCGATGACCACGCCCTCTGGATCGACCCTAGAGATTCCCAACATATCTGGATAGGATACGACCATGGACTCGGCATCACCTATGACGGCGGTAAAAACTGGTATCACCCTGATAATCTGCCGCTGGCCCAATTCTATGCAGTAGGAATCGATAATTCCTATCCCTATCGGGTAGCCGGCGGATTACAAGACAACGGCTCCTTAATGGGACCCAGCACCAAGCGCGGCGGGGGCCCCATAAACCTCGAGGACTGGCAGGGAGTAGGCGGCGGAGACGGAATGTATAATGTTTTTGACTGGAAGACCAACCGCTACATCTACAACGAATCCCAATTCGGCCCCTTATCAAGACTCGACCTTAAAACAGGCGAGAGAAAATCCATCGCCTACAGCCGCAAAGACCCCAAAATGCGCTGGAATTGGAATGCTCCCATTCTGGTATCCCCCCACAACAGCGATGTTATTTACCACAGCGGCAACAAAGTAGTCAAATCCCCGTTCCGGGGCGAATACTGGGAAGTTATCAGCCCGGACCTCACAACCAACAATCCAAAATTCCTCACCACCGGAAAAGGCGGAGACGGAAACATCCAGTACTGTACTATTACCAGCTTTGATGAATCACCCCTGGTAGAAGGGTTGCTCTGGGTGGGAACCGACGACGGCAATGTGCAGATGACACGTGACAGCGGTAAAAAATGGACAAAGCTCAATGACAATATCACTGGAAATCCGGGGTACTGGGTAAGCAGAGTAATAGCTTCTCATTTTGACCCAGGCACAGCTTATGTTTCTTATACAGGCTTTCGCCGGGATGATTTCAGACCGTTTGTATATAAAACTACAGACTATGGAAAGACTTGGACCTCCCTTGCAGCAAATCTACCTCAAGAACCCATTAATGTTATCCGGGAACACCATCTAAATCCCAACCTGCTTTTTGTCGGAACTGAATTCGGCGTTTATGTCTCAATAGATGGCGGAAAAAGCTGGTCGCAAATGAAAAACAACATGCCCATCCAGCCGGTGCAGGACTTAAAGATCCATCCACGCGAAAATGACTTGATCGTAGCTACCCATGGACGCGGGATCTGGATTGCAGACATCTCCCCCTTAGCCGAACTCTGCAGCAACGTATTGGACCAGGACGCTTATCTTTTTAAGATAGAAGCAAAGATCAAATGGGTAAACAACGACTTCTCAAATTCAAGCTCTGCCAATTTTGCCGGCGAAAGCGAGTCAAACGATGTAGCCGTTTATTATTACCTGAAAAACAAGGCTGCCACAGATGTTAAACTTTCTGTTTATCAAGGCAATATGCTCATAAGTGAGATCAAAGGCTCTAAGGATGCAGGTATCAATAAAATACTCTGGAATATGAGCATCCGCAAAGAACGTTCAGAAGCTGAAAAGAAACGGATGAAAACCATGCTGAAACGCTATGCTGATATGGGATTTTCACCCAGAGGTGGACAATTTGATGTAAACTACGAATTCACCCCAGCCCCTGAAGGCACATATACTGTAATATTGACAATAGGGGATAAAAAACTAAAAGGTAAAGCAACCATTCTGAAAGACCACTGGCACAAATAAGCCCAGCAGGGACAGTTAAAAAAAGGGGACACTTTACTTAATTCCGAGGAATTAGGTAAAGTGTCCCCCGAATTCTATCTCTTTACTTCTTATATTTATCAAACCAGGCCATAAGATACAGCTGCTGCAGGAGTCTGTGTGAGGGGCGACGCCAGCCGTGGAATTCATTTGGCATGCGGACCAGGAGGGTCTCTTTTTTCAACTTCTTTAAAGCACGGTAGTATTCCTCGCTCTGGGGCATTGGAGTCCTAAGGTCCGCCTCCCCTGTCATGACCATGGTAGGAGTAGTAACATTTTTCACATAGTGTAAAGGAGAACGCAGAGCATATTCCATGGGATCTTCCCAGGGATATTTTTTAAACTGCCTGTACCAGCTTGCTCCATCTGTATTGCCCACAAAGGAATGCCAATTTATTACCGGGCGCATAGAGACTGCTGCTGTAAATCTATCGGTATGACCTACAATCCAGGCGGTAAGCACTCCGCCGCCGCTGCCGCCACAGACAAAGAGGTTGTCTGTATCAATGAAACCCTTGGCTATAGCAGTATCCACCCCTGCCATCAAGTCATCCAGGTCTTTTCCCGGGTAGGAATACTGGATCCCATTGACAAAGTCCTGGCCGTAGCCCGTACTGCCCCGTGGGTTCATAAAAAGAACTGCATATCCTTTAGCGGCAAAATTCTGCCAGGCCCAGTTAAAACGTACAGAATACATGGCCCAAGGTCCGCCGTGGATCCAGAGCAGTAAGGGATATTTTTTGCCGGCTTCGAATTCAGCCGGTTTAATAAGCCATCCCTGTAAATCTAGCCCGTCCGGAGATTTAAACCGCATCTCCTCAGCCTTACCAAGTTTGACACCGGTTAAAATGTCAGAATTTACATCAACCAGTTCTTTAATCTCATCTGGATTATTCAGATTAAAGGTCACCAAATAGCCAGGCCGGTAAAAAGTGGAAAGGGTGGTGACTGCCTGACCGCTGGCTGCGATCGAGAGTCCGGATAGATAATGATTGCCTTTGGTTATTTTTGATATTTCCCCTTTTAAGGGCACAAAATAGAGGTTAGCCACTCCTTTTTCCGGCATCAGGTAATAGACCCCTGAGTTGTCTGCAGCCCAAGTAATGCTTGAGGGAGAGTTTGGGAGTTTGTCGGCCAAGAGACGTTGTTTTTCTCCGATTGAGTTCATAAGATAGAGGCTTGAGAGGGTGCTGGTAAAGTTTTTATCATTATATCCAGTATAAGCGATCCATTTTCCGTTGGGAGAGATTCGGGCACCCCGATCCGGACCCTTGCGCTTGGTCAGAGTTTTGATCTCTAAAGTATCAAGTTCAATGGAATATATTTCGGAATCACCTCTGAGATATTCGGCCTCAGGTTTACGGATAGCACTGAAATAAATCTTATTACCGTCCACCGACCATTGGGGATCTGAGTGGGAATAATCACCTGATGTTATTTGCCGGGGAGTTCCCCCTAATTCAGCATCGATTACATAGATATGGCTGTATCCCTTAGGCACAGGGCCTCGGCCGTCTCTTGCCCAACTTAGGCGGTCAACTATCACAGCCCCTTTTGCCCACTTGGCGCCTTTGGGCTGTTTGACCATCTTAACCGGCAAAATCGGCTTGGTATCAGGAACAAATGAGGTAAATGCCAGCCATTTTCCATCAGGCGACCATTTTAATCCTCCCGGAGTGCGCTCTACATGAGTAAGCTGGGCTACTTCCCTGGTATCCAGCCACATCACATGAACCTGGGTGGTTTTGTCACGGTCGGAGAGAAAGGCTATCTTTTTACCATCAGGAGACCAGACTGGAGAAGAGTCTTTCCATATACCGTGAGTAAGCTCACGGACGCGAGTGCCCTCGATATCTACAAGCCAAAGGTTACTACTATAGCGGTCATTTATCTTGTCAACCCAGCTGCGGGAAAACAGGATGTGCTTGCCATTGGGAGAAATTTCCGCACTGCTGATCGACTCCATCTCCATAAAAGTTTCCTTACAGAGAAGTTTTGGATTATCTTCAGCAAGAGTACCAGGATCAAGTCCAGTAAATAGGATCAGAAAAAATGCCAGTAATAAGGAAATATATACTTTTTTCATGCTTTCCTCCTTTTAGGAATTATTCAATTTAAGATGCATTGATTTTAATCTATAAAATTAATGACCTAAAAACAAATGATTTTTTTTCATTACTGTCTCTTCTTTGCTAATTATCTGTAAAATGAGATAATAAAATAAATATTGAATCTTGTTTATAGGAGATTAACAATGTCCGGATTAAAGGTTATTTTAACCACTTCGTTTTGTTTTTTAGTAATTACAATTTTTCCCTTAGGTAAAAGTATGGATAAACAAAAGGTCAGTATCGTGCTGCAGCCTTATTCTGGAAGCCGCAGCGGTCAGGAATTATCCTCCGGCCCGGAGCTTATGTACAAAGAAGCAGTAAAAATATTGGCAGAAGCAGGAATCGAACAAACCGCAAAAGAAATTATTAAGCTCTATCCGGAGGAGGAAAAGGATTATGGTGTATGGCACCGGGTAGGCCTGGCGAACGGGCATTTGGGCAGGACAGTAGCTCCCCTGGTCCGGAAAGGTATCTTCCCGCTGGGCCTTTTAAGCAACTGCAACAGCCTGACTGGCATGCTGGCAGGCTTACAGCATTCCGGGCCAGCACGAAAAGCTATAACAGTCGGGCTTGTGTGGTTGGATGCGCACGGAGACTTTAACACTCCAGAGACTACTCTGAGCGGGATGTTAGGGGGCATGCCTGTTGCTGTTGCTGCCGGGAAGTGTCTCTTTAGGCTGCGCCTTAAGGCAGGACTTGATCCTGCCATCTCTACCCGCAATATCATCATGATGGGGCTGCGTGATGTCGATCCATTGGAACAGAGTCTTATTGATGAGTCACACATAATCTCAATTTCTACAGAAGAAATGGTCAGTAAAGATGAAAGATTTACAACAGCCCTAAATATGCTGGCTGAGCGGGTGGACGTGATCTATGTTCATATTGACTTGGATGTACTGGATGCTGCAGATATTCCCGGTCACAACTTCGAAGTTCCAAACGGGCCGACCGCTGCCCAGCTGTCTGAGGTGCTGCGGTATATTACAAAGTGTGAAAAAGTCAAGGCTCTCGGGATCGCCTCCTTCCCTTCTCCAGAGAGGGGCAGGGAAAAAAGCATGGCATCGACCATGGCGCTAATAAAAGGAGCTATGGAAGGGCTAAAAATGCGGTAAAATGGGGAAACTATATTTAACCTGGATTATTCACGAGTCGAGATTGCTGCAGATGCAAGGCACAGGGGGCATGCAGCTGTGGTCCTTCACCGCAAATGCCCTGTAACGAAGCAGATGCGGTGAAATCGGCTCGCTCGGAGAGTAAAAAAATGGCGATTAAAATTAAAAATAAAAACAAGAAAAAAGTTTCAATAATCATTTTTGAAAAAATCTTTCATGTCATTGAAAAGAAAAGAGTAATAAAAACATCGCCATTTTTTATGAATAGGTCAGGTTAAATTAAAGCTTGCTTCAGGGCTTTTCGCCAGCCTGCCAAAAGAGAATTGCGCTTACCTTCGGTCATAGCGGAAGTAAATTCTTTTTCTATTGATCTAATCCCCTCCAGCTCTTTACTGTCTTCCCAGAATCCGTTTTTAAGCCCGGCCATATAAGCCACGCCTAAGGAAGTCGACTCAATATTCTCAGGACGGGTCACGGAGCTATCGAGGATATCCGCCTGGAACTGCATGAGAAAATCATTAGCTGCGGCTCCCCCATCTACAGCCAGATTATTGATACTAAAGCCCGCCTCTTCCTCCATCGCTTTAAGCACATCATATGTCTGATACGTCATAGCTTCCAGGGCGGCCCGGATAATGTGGTTGCGGTTTGTGCCCCGGGTAAGACCAGTTATGATTCCTCTGGCATCCATATTCCAGTAGGGCGCTCCCATGCCTACAAAGGCAGGCACAAGGTAAACTCCGGCATTGTCTTCCACTGCCAGGGCTGCTGCTTCACTGTCAGATGAATCTTCTAAAAACCCAAGTTCATCTCTAAGCCACTGAATGGCTGCTCCTCCTATAAAAATGGAGCCTTCCAGAGCATAACATGGATGTCCTCGGCCGTTTACTGCTAGAGTAGTCACCAGGCCTTTTTTGGAAAATATCGCTTTTTCACCTGTGTTTAAAAGCAAAAAACAGCCTGTTCCATAAGTATTTTTTGCATCTCCAGAAGAAAAGCAGGTCTGACCGAAAAGGGCTGCCTGCTGGTCACCGGCTACACCGGATATTGGAATTCCTTTTAATGCCGGGAGGGAATTAACCCGGCCAAAATCATCAAGAGAACTTTTAACTTCCGGCAGCAATACCTCGGGTATATCGAGCAGTTTGCATAATTCGGAGTCCCATTTTTTTTCTGTAATATTGAATATCAGAGTCCGGGAGGCATTGGAATAATCAGTGGCATGGACCTTTCCACCCGTCAGTTTCCAGATAAGCCACGTGTCGATCGTGCCAAAAAGCAGGTCTTCCGCATCTAGGGAAGGATAGTTATTGAGGATCCACTTAATCTTTGTCCCGCTAAAATATGCATCTACGGGTAACCCTGTCTTTTTCCGGAATAAGTCCTCATGTGATTTTAGTTTTTCACACTCCCCAGCTGTTCTCCGGCACTGCCAAACGATCGCATTACAAACTGGGATCCCATTTTTTCTATTCCACACTACTGTTGTTTCACGCTGGTTGGTAATGCCTACAGCTGCAATTTTTGCCTGATAAGGCGAACATAGCTCTTTTACTACAACTTCAACTGTATGCCATATTTCCATAGGATCGTGCTCCACCCAGCCCGGCTGAGGATATATCTGAGCAATCTCCCGAAAGGCTTTAGCAGCTATCCGGCCTTGTCGATTGTAAAGGACAGCAGTAGTCCCTGTGGTACCTTGATCTATTGCTAATACATATTCAGGTGGGATCATAACTGTTTCCTGTCTGAAAGGATCCTATTTTCTTTTAGCTCCGTGTGCGGTCATTCAGCCATATAACAATATCATGTAATACCTGCTCTTTTTCCGGCTCATTCATTATCTCATGAAATAGACCGTCGTAGAGTTTCAGAGTTTTATCTCTTTCTTTGACACCATCGTACAACATCTTGCTGCCTTCCACATCCGCAAAACGGTCTTCTGTTCCATGCAAAATAAGCAGCGGCAGTGATATCCTTTCCATCTGCATATGTATCAGCCTAGTCGCCTGGAGGATCTCTGCCCCTGTTCGGAGTAATATCCTGCCCTGATAAACAAGAGGATCATTATTACGTTTCTTTAGAATTTCAGGGTCTCGTGATAAAGCCGCAGTTTCCAGCTTGACAGTTGGTAGCTTTGGAAAAAGCCTACTCAGCATAGGTGATATTTTCTGAAAAAAAGGAGAAATATCTTTACTTATTTTAACAGTGGGTGCACTTAGGATCACTCCCCGTATATCCGGCTGCCTGGTTATACAATACATTGAACATATTCCCCCCCCCATGCTATGGCCAAACAAAAAAACCGGCTTATTAGGAAGCCTCAGCCGTACTCTGTTCAGAAATACATCAAGGTCCTTTAAGTAATTATCAAAAGATTCGATATAACTTTTTATTCCTTCAGATTTTCCGTGACCTCTCAGGTCAAAGGTATCAACTGCATATCCTTGGGCGGTTAAAAACTGAGCTACCTCATTATACCGACTGCTATGCTCGCATAATCCATGTAAAACCACCACTGATGCCCTGGGTTCGCTTTGCGGCCGCCACCATTGATCGTACAGTTTAAGCCCATCAAAACTTGTAAAATTTCCAGACTCTCTCTGGATAAGAGCTTCCTTTCCCTCCATCCTTATCTCCTGATAATGCTGCTCAAGATAAATCCAAGTAAAATAAGGTTATCTCAGCCCACTAATAAATGCAAGAATATTAGCCAATTCTGGAAAAGCAGGTCAAGCTATGCGGACGGGGAAGGAATTAAGCAAAAAACAAGACCTGACCCCATCACCAGGCGATTCCGTAGTCCTCACCGTAATTACTGGCTCCTCCCCATAAAGTGCCGTGTTTCCAATCAAAATAAATAGCAGTTATCGGTCCTGATGTCCGTTCACTCACCTGGACTTTATATCCCATCCCCTCCAGCATCTCTCTGACATTCTCCGGCACTCGCTCATTTAGAGTCAACCGCCCGGGGGTGGCCACATGCTCACCGAATGAGCTTTGCATCTGGAAACTTACAATATTTGCAGCCTCGCAGGCCTGTTGGACATTCATGTCAAATTCCACCATGTTGAGAAAAAATTGCAAAAGGTTCTGGTCTTGAGTATCTCCGCCCTGAACCGCAAATGACAAATAAGGTTTACCGTCTTTGAGCGCCATACCTGGAGTCAAGGTAGCCCTGGGTCTTTTACCGGGCTCTACTAAATTAAAGGGATTCTTGCCTTCATCCAGGACAAAACTTTGCATACGCTGGCTCATACCGATCCCGGTTTTTCCGGCAATACAGGCTGGAATCCATCCTCCGCTGGGAGTCACAGAAACCACCCACCCTTCTTTGTCAGCAGCCTGGATGGAAGTAGTGCCTGCAAAAAATTCCTCATCATGGGCAGCCAGTTCCTCCGGGCTCATCTTTTCCACTTTCTTCTCCCCTGTATTTGTCCATTTTTTCAACAGATGCAGATAAGGATTTTTCTTCCCCTCAAAAGGATAAGGATCGCCCGGTTTAACATCCGGGTCATTTACATTCCAGTTGAGCTGTTTTAAGCGCTCTTTTGCATATTCTTTAGATAGCAACCCGGTTATTGGTTCTGCAGGCGGATAATAGGGATCGCCGTAATAAAAATCCCGGTCCGCATAAACAAGATTCATGACCTGATAAAGAGTATGGATGTAATTGACACTGTTATATGCCATAGATTTCAGGTCAATATCCTCGAGCATATTAAGAGCCTGTAACAAGACCGGCCCCTGCACCCAGCTTGTCAGTTTATAGACTTTTATACCCTTATAATCAGTGGTAACCGGTTCTTCAATATAGACTTGCCAGTCGGCTAGATCTTTTTTAGTAATAAGCCCCCCCTGTTCCTGACATCCGCGCACAAATTCCTCTGCAATATCTCCCTTATAAAAGCGGTCATATGCAGTATATATCGCTTCCTTACGGCTTTTTCCCTCTTCCAGGGCCTTTTGTTCTGCTTCCACCATTTTTTTAAGCGTATCGAGCAGATCTGCCTGACGGAAAATCTCCCCTGCATGAGGAGCTTCATGTTCCTCTCCCAGATGAGGCAGCAGGACTGTCTTGGAATAAGGCCACTTCTTTATCCTCTCTTTCCCCCGCTCAATGCTCCGGCATAGGGCCTCTTCTATTGGATAACCTTCAGCCATCTGCATGGCCGGCTCTAAAACTTGCTCTAGGCTCATACTCCCGAACTCAGCCAACATGGTCAGCAGGCCGCCCGGTGTTCCTGGGGTTACGGCTGCAAGCGGGCCATAAGCGGGTGGGTATTCCAGGCCTTTTTGCTTAAAAAACTCGAGAGTAGCTCCTGTAGGTGCTGCTCCCAAGGCATTTATCCCATAAACTTTTTTGGTATGGGGATTATATATAAGCGCCTGCGTTTCCCCACCCCAGCTTAAAACATCATACATGGTAGAGACTACCGCCAGCATAGCGCAAGTGGCATCGACCGCATTCCCACCCCGCTCAAATATCTTCGCACCAGCTGTTGCTCCCAAAGGCTTTCCCGTTATAGCAACCCAGTGACGGCCATGCAGGACCGGCTTTTGCGTACGCTGGGCAGTCATCCTGGTATTGGCCAGAAGCAAAATAAGCAAGGCTGTAAAAATCTTGCATAGATTAAATGTGCTATTTTTTGACATTTCTTTCTCCTCCTATCAGAAGCTAGTTGATCTTGCTTCATCTTCATTTTTTTTATCTATTTATTTTCCAAATAATATTTCTTCATCAAAGGGAGATATTTTTCCATCAGCTCTTTGTTCAAATCCAAAGGAGGACTGGCATCCTCGGGCAGAAATGATTTGTAAGGATGTTCCTTTTCATAAGCATCAAATTCTTCTTTGATTTTTTTAAGTTCTTTCGGATTTTTGAATAGATCAATAACTGTGGCAGCCATTACTTTAGCCCCTGCATTCAAACCCTTCCAAGCAGTAGAGCCGTAATTTGAAGCAACGGCAGACCAGTGATGGCTTATTCCCTCTGGTACTCCACCCGGGAAAACAACCGTAGTAGTTGGTACTACCCGCGTCACTTCGCCTACATCAGAGGAACCGCCTCCTACGAATACCGGGGAAGGCCCTCTGAGCTTTCCAATTTTTGTAGGCATCCCTTTTTCCGGTTTGCCCAGTTCTTTTTGCAGAGCTTTAGCATAAGCATTCTCATCTTCCGTCCATTCCGGCATTCCCACTATCTCTATATTCTGCTGTAAAAGCTCAGCCAACCTTTTATTGGCATTACGCTGGTGTATAGCAGATAAAATTCTCACCTCGGCCAGCTCAGTTCCAGTCGCTAAAGCTCCTGCTTTAGCACAGTTGACCACTTTCTCATACATCTCTTCGACTCTCTCATCACTGTTGCGGACAAAATACCAGACACTAGCCCTATCTGGTACTACATTGGGAGCCTCTCCCCCTTCAATGATCACGTAATGCATGCGGTATGTATAAAAAAGATGCTCCCTTAAGAAATTTGTTGCCACATTCATAATGTCCACTGCATCCAAAGCGCTTCTTGCAGACCAGGGGGAAGCCCCATGTGAAGTCCTTCCCTTGAATGTAAAAATAACAGAGTACATGGCATTTCCGCCTTTACCATATCCTGTCCCCAAAGTACTACTACTGTGATTATCTATTACAGCATCCACTTCATCAAACAGACCTGCTCTTACCATATAGGGACGGCTGATCAGAGTTTCTTCAGCCGGAGAGCCAAATACTTTAACCGTTCCTTCCAGGTTATATTTATCTATCGCTTCTTTTACAGCAAATGCTGCTGCCGCTGCTGCTGTACACATAGTATTGTGGCCGCAGCCGTGACCGGGGGCACCTTCCACTACCGGGTCCTGTTTGGGCACACGTCCTTTCTGGGAAAGCATGGGCAGGGCATCATATTCACCCAATATCCCGATCACAGGTTTTCCTGACCCATAGGAAGCGACAAAACAAGTAGGCATACCTGCTGCCCCCCGTTCAACAGTAAATCCAGCATCTTCCAATGTATCTGCCAACAATTTTGAAGATTTAAACTCCTGCATCCCCAGTTCTGCATAGGACCAGATAGTATCTGATATCTTTCCGAATTTTTCTACAACCTGAGGTTGGCTCAACCATTCCAGCACCAGTTTTTTCTCCTTGGTAACCTTTGAGCCGGCAAAAATCTGCACGTTTAAGCCCCAAAATAGGACAGAAGCTGCAATAAAATACAATATACTAATTTTAAAAATTTTGGATCTCATAAGGCCTCCTTTTTCCTGGACTATTTATAAAAATTGTCAATATAGCTGAAATTCAGGTGTGGCTTGTGCTCGCTTCAGATTTTTAACGCCATTCCTCTTCGTTTTTCTCGGCGTCTGCGCAACTCCCCCCGTCCGTGGGTCAGACATGCTCAACGTCCGACTACGTCGGATTCCCTCGAAAATACTCATCAGAAGGCTAAATCTTCAATGTCGCTTCAGCCACATCAGAATTTCATAAGATAAAAATCTTTTAACATATCATTTCACATTTTACAAATCACATTTCACGGTTTTTCGCTTAATCCTTAATCTATAATCCCGCCTTAGGCTCATCTGCGGCAACCTCAGCTCGTAAATAATCCAGGTACTCCTGAACTACTCATGAAAAATGTCGACTCGTGAATAATCCAGGTACTCCTGAATAATTCATATTATTTCAGAACAAGGTTATATCAGCAGTATCTATGAAGTCAAGATTGAAAAATATGTTGATGATAATATATAATCAAGGTCACTACGATGAACAATAAAAAAGATACCCCTATAAAAAGTATCGCCATGCTCAGCACTCACGGGTATTTCGACCCTATTCCCCAGCTGGGCAGAACCGATACTGGCGGGCAGGTAGTCTATGTTTTAAAACTGGCCGAAGCGCTTTCTAAACTGGATATCAAAGTAGATATCTTCACACGCTGGTTCGACGCCTCCCTGCCCCAGGTAGATCCGGTCCCCTCCAATCCCGGGGTTAGGGTTATAAGGATAAAAGCCGGCCCCTGGGAATTTATCCCAAAAGAAACTATCTACGATGTACTTCCTGAACTTTCAAAAAATATGGCAGCATTTATCCGCAAAAACAAGCTGAAATATGACCTGTACCATGGGCATTATGTGGATGCCGGGATAGTTACTATTGCCGTTGCCAAAAAGATGGGAAAGCCGATTTTTTTTACAGCCCACTCCATCGGCGCCTGGAAAAAGGAACAAATGGGTGGAGATCCCAAAAAGATGGAAGAAAAATTCAATTTCAAGCTTCGCATCAAAGAGGAGATGCGGATTTTCAAATCAGTCAATGCTCAATCAGTCACAACTAGATTGCAGCAGGAAAAACTGGACAAATTATATGGATTCAAAGCTGATAATATAACAGTAATTCCGCCGGGCACTGATATACACCGCTTCCAGCCCCTTAAACCAGGAGAAAAAAAACAAAAAACCAGCCTTCCGGACAAATACATTTTTTGCCTTAGCCGCATTGACACCAATAAAGGCCATGACCTTCTTCTTAAGGCTTTTGATAAGGTTGTACCCAAGGTCCCTGATATACATTTGGTGATCGGCGGTGGGTCCTCCCAGCCTCAAGCTCGCGAGAAAAAAGTCGTTGCCATGATGGAGAAAATCACCCGGGAGAGGAATCTCCAGGACAAAGTGTTGATCATCGGATATGTCCCGGATGAATTCATGGTTCCATATTACAGGCAGGCTGAGATCTTTGCCCTGCCTTCACTTTTTGAACCATTCGGAATGACTTCCACTGAAGCTATGGCCTGCGGGGTGCCGGTCATTGCTTCAAAATTTGGAGGAATCAAAAATGTTATTTCCTCAGGCAAAAACGGCATCCTGGTCGATCCTTCTGACCCGGACAAATTCGCCGAGGCTATTATCGAGCTTATAAAAAACAAAAGGAAAGCTCAAACTTTGGGCCATAATGGCTATGAAACTATAAAAAACCATTACAGCTGGGAAGCTATTGCCCAGAGGTTTATTGATTTCTACTACAAATTCCGCTATTTATAGGGCGATGAAGACAGTGTTTCGGCGATTCTTTTAGCGGTTTTGCCGTCCCATAACATTATTTTGCATTTTTCTCTTTTTCTATTGAGGATGGCTTCTACCTGTTTATTTAAATCTTCGGGCTTAGTCAGCGTGTTTGTACCCTGAGTAATGGTTATAGGCCTTTCTGTGTGGGGACGAACGGTCAGGCAGGGTATCCCCAGATAGGTCGTCTCTTCCTGGATCCCTCCGGAATCAGTTATTACAAAACGGCAGTTAAATACAAGGTTCATAAAAGGTATATAACTTAGAGGGCTTATCAGTAAAATATCGGGAGATGATTTTATTAGATTTAGAAGCTTGAATTTTTTAAGGTTTTTCATAGTACGAGGGTGGGCTGGAAAAACAAGGGGGGCCTTTTCAGCTATTTGAAGTAAGGCATTAGAAAGTGTTTTTAACTTATCTGCAGTGTCGACATTGGAAGGGCGATGGAGGGTTACAAGGCCGTAGCTGTTGCATTTCAGTTTTAGCTTCTGCCATTCCGGTTCTTTTTCTATGCGGGGGCGTAGCATCTCAAGAGAATCGATCATAATGTTGCCTACTCTTTGGATTTTTTCAGGAGATATTCCCTCTTTTTTAAGATTCTCATCCGCATCTGGGGAAGGAGTCCAGAGAATATCAGCCAGGCTGTCTGTGACTACCCGGTTTATCTCTTCTGGCATGCTCCGGTCATAAGCGCGGAGGCCAGCTTCAAGGTGAGCAACTTTAACTCCCAATTTGGTGGCAGCTAAGGTGGCGGCAAGGGTGGAGTTTACATCTCCTACGACTATGGTAAGGTCTGGCCTTTTGTTGAGCAGGACTTTTTCGTAGGCTATCATGACACGGCCAGTCTGTTCGGCGTGGGTGCCGCTGCCAATACCGAGATTGATATGGGGTTCTGGGAGGTTTAAGTCATTGAAAAAATCATCCGACATATTTAAGTCATAGTGCTGGCCGGTATGGATTATTTCTGGTTCAGCCCAGTTTTTTTTGCGAAAGGCGTGATAGAGAGGGGCAATTTTTATAAAATTGGGGCGGGCAGCAGCTATGAGGTGAATCACTTTTTTGTTTTTTCCCATAGTTTTTTTAATTATTAGTAAAATTCTAATATTTTCTGGATAATATGCTCTTGCTGAGGGATTGTGAGCTCAGGAAAGATTGGGATTGATATTACATGGTGTGAGGCTTTTTCTGCTTCAGGCAAGTCTCCCTGTTTATATCCCAGGTCAGTAAAACATTCCTGCAGGTGAAGCGGGAGGGGATAGTATATTTCAGCCCCTATATCGTTTTCTTTTAAAAATTGGCGGAGTTTATCACGGGAAGGAACGCCTAAAGTGTACTGGTTATAGATGTGATAATTTTTATCATCTAAGTCTTCATAAACCGGGATAGGATTTTTGAGCTCGGCTTTTTCGAAAAGACCGGCTGACTTGAAGTTTTTATCATAAAAATCAGCGTTCTGGCGACGCTTTTCTGACCAGGAGTCGAGGTGATTTAACTTAACAAGCAGTACTGCTGCCTGGATTGCATCAAGGCGGAAATTTCCCCCTACAATCTTGTGAAAGTATTTGGGTTTAGAGCCGTGAACTCGGAGTATTTTTAGTTTTTCATAAAGAGACTGGTCATTTGTCACAACCATACCGCCGTCCCCTACTCCCCCTAAATTTTTTGAAGGGAAAAAAGAGAATATGCCCAGATCTCCCATGGTGCCTGCACTGCGGCCTTTGTACTGTGCTCCTATGGACTGGGCAGCATCTTCTACTACTGCTAGATCGTGTTTTCGGGCTATTTTGAGGATGGGGTCCATATCAGCACACTGTCCGTAGAGGTGTACCGGTATTATAGCCCTTGTCTTTTCAGTTATGGCTGCTTCTATTTTTGCAGGATCTATGTTGTAGGTTACAGGGTCGATATCTACAAATACAGGTGTAGCATTAAGGCGGGATATAACCCCTGCTGTTGAAAAAAAAGAAAATGGTGTGGTTATCACTTCATCTGCAGGGCGGATGTCAAGGGCCATAAGGGAGACCAGCAGGGCATCTGAGCCTGAGGAGACTCCTACAGCATAACGGGAGCTGGAATAAGCAGCGACCTTTTCTTCTAATTCTGCGACTTTAGGTCCGAGGATAAAATACTGTGATTCCAGCACTTCGTTTATGGCGGTAGCGACTTCGGTTTTGATGCTTGCGTATTGGGCTTTAAGGTCGAGAAGCGGTATTTTCACAATTTTTCCTTTTTGTTTTAATTTATTTTCGCACAGATTTTAATGCAGGATTGAATTTAAAGCAAACTAAATAGCTAAAATAAAAACGGTTTTATAGGTAGAGGGACCTGGATTAAGTTAGGTATGTTTGCTATTTTGCTGCCCCAATAATCCGCAGGAGGTGTTTTTCTTCTGTTTCTGTTAGAGAAAGCGTGCGAATCTCTCGTTCTGATAGAAATGACTGTGCAACTGATGCTAATTTTTCAGTATGTTCTTTATTTCCTCTGTGAAAAACACTTAGAATAAGATAGGCCCAGCCGGCCGTAAGCTCCTTGTTATCTATTTCCATTTCCGAGGCTTGCAGGAAAAACTTCTCCAGGAATTTTTGAGCGTTCTTATATTTTTTCTTTTCATACTGCAGCTGACCCATTAAATAGTATGCATGTGCTTCTTTCGGATTATTTTTAACCAGTTTCTTAAGAACTTTCAGGGCTTGTTCACTATTGTTGCTATCCTGATAAGAATTAAAGAGCTGATAATAGGCGACACTATTATTGGGTTTGGATTTAATTGCCTTTTCAAGCTCTGAGATTGAAATAACTTTAACTTCCGGTTCAGTATATCCTGCAAACTTTAAATCAATGAGAATATATTCCAAATCCAATGCAAAATGTTCCTCAAGAGCCAGGTTTTCAAATCCTCCCTCACCTAACAGTGCTTCTGCTTGTTCAAGATTCAATCTACATTCTTCCTTGTTTTTTAGGGAATAATAAGATAGTCCCAGCAGAGTATAAGCCTTACCTGCCAGATTTTTATCACTATAAAGGCCGAATACTGCAATTTTCAGTTTATCTACAGCATCTAAATAGCGCCCCTCATACATCAACTTCTCCGCTTTTTTCACAAAGTCTCTGTAGAAAATATCGATATCCTGACCTTTAAGGGCTGCAGTGTTTGATAAAATCAAAAGAAAAGCGATTATCAAAATTACTTTTTTTTGAATCAAGTTATATCCCAGCATTTGCTTTTATATTATCTTAAAAATATCAATTTATAAATGTTTATTTAAATATTTTTCGAATCCTCATTTCAGAAAAGATAAAATCACTTTAGCTACTGCAGTGTTATCGAGGTATTTACCCCTGACCTGGTCAAATTTATCTGCGTATTTATTAAACCGTTTGCTACCTAAGCCTTTAGCATAAAAGGGAACAAGTAAATTGGTATGCTCGTCAGTATACCATGCCATACCCGGTACATTTCCTTTTCCATTATTGACCAGAGGTTTCCAGACTTGCCGGATATCCAAGCTGGCAGAAGGATTTTTACTCCCAGAATCAGGACCGTAAAGATACCCTGCCTCATGATCTGCAGTAACGATCATCAGGGTCTCCTTCCAGTTGCTCTGCTTATTCACCCAGTTAACAATCGCTTCAACAGTTTTATTAAAATCAATCTGCTCTTCTATCATCCGCCCTGATTGATTTTCATGAGCAGCCCAATCTACTGCTCCTCCTTCAATCATTAAAACAAAACCCTCAGAGTTATTATCCAGAACATTTATTGCACCCAGAGCCATTTCTTTTAAATTTGGAACATTTTCAATAAACGGCACCTCAAAAGGAGCTGAATTTTCTTCACCTGACCTTTCCTGCTGTAAAGTGTGATACACTTGGGGGACACCTAATACCCGAGATGGAGTCTCCCCTGTCATCAATTCCTGAAACTCCGCCCGGCTCTGGATAAGCGTCCAGAGGTCTGCAGCACCATCGTTATCAGCATCACAACCGATAGTGCCGTCTCCTAACATCCGCCATATTTCCTGGCCGCCGATGTATTCGAAACTAGAATTTAAAGTTAGTTTTCCTGTTTTATCAAAATATGGATGTCCGCATCCCATGATCACATCCACTGGGCTGGCAAGGAGCATCTCCTGGGCGATCTCTTTATAATTACTGCGCTCTTCATTGTGAGCGACAAAACAAGCAGGGGTTGCATCGGAAAATTGAACACTTGTCACAACTCCAGTAGCCCTGCCTCTCTTTTCAGCCTGTTCGAATATCGTGGTCAGCTTGACTTTATTACTGTTTACACTTATAGCGCCATTATAGGTTTTAACTCCAGTTGCCAAAGCTGTAGCAGAGGCTGCAGAATCAGTTGGATCTTTTAATACCCAAGCAAAAGATCTCCAGGCTGTTATGGGATCATATTGATTTCCTGTAGCGGACCATGTAGTCATGGCATATCTAATTGGAAATTTTTCATATACCTGGCAGCTTGTTTTTCCATATTGATACATAGAGGCTGCATCCACATGATTAAATCCGCAGCCATCTGATATAAAAATAATGATATTCTTGGGTACGCAACTTTTTCTTGCACATACAGAGTGGAGGAATAAAATGGAAACAATGACCAAACATGTACTTAAAAATCTTAAAAGATTCCTCATGAGCTGTTATACTGCCATATATAAAATGCAAAATCAATACAGGAGTTCCTCCAATTTCTCTAAGCTTCTGAGCCTTAGCAAGAATCAGGTCAGTTGATACGAAAACACGCAGATTTTCCCCAACGTGGAAAATCTGCTCGGATACAGTCTTCGCTCTCTTCTCCCTGAAGGAGAAGAACCATGCCCGCTCATCCTTGCTCACGGTTTTCTTAATCAATTGACCTGATTCTTGCTAAGGGAAGGGATTTCACACGCTTTGGGAAGTCCTGCTCCTCTCCCTCGACTTTTATACCCGGATAAGGTATCCTTGGCAGCTTGGCTGATATGGATATTCCGGTAGAATTTATCAATGTAATAATCGCATTTTTTATCACCACTATTGGGGCAACCCTTCAGGGCTCTATCGGATTCGGCCTGGGTCTTATCGGAGTTCCCCTGCTGGTTCTACTCGACCCTGTATTTGTTCCCGGCCCTTTGCTACTGGCAGCACTCTGTCTTACCCTGCTTATCGCTTTACGGGAACATCACGCAGTCAAGGCCCAGGAACTTAAATGGGCTATTAGCGGCCGGGTCGCAGGTACTGTAATCGGCGCCGGGATACTGACTATTGTACCCGGGGAGGAAATCTCGCTTCTTTTTGGCAGCATGGTACTACTGGCTATCGCAATAACTCTTTCCGGATTCAATCTTTCCCTTAAGCCAGCTAACCTGTTCGGGGCCGGTACATTCTCCGGCCTTATGGGGACGACTTCTGCTATAGGAGGTGCTCCTATGGCTCTTGTTTACCAACGCCAGAAAGGTGCAAAAATACGAGGAACATTGTCAAGCATCTTTGTTGCCGGAACGATCATTTCTATAACTTCCCTAGCAATAATCGGCAGATTCGGTCAAACAGAGCTTAAAGCTGCGCTGGTGCTTATTCCAGGAATGATCCTGGGATTTTTTTTCTCAAAACACACCAGCAAGATCCTTGACCGGGGCTTCATCCGCCCGGCCGTGATCATAGCTTCCGCTATTTCCGGAATCGTGGTAATACTTCAGAATGTCCTTTGAAACCAGGAGGCAGTCGGTAGTTAGCAGGAAAACCTTTATCTGTAAATATTTTTTACATGTGTAAACTTTTTAAATCTTAATACCTTTTTATTGATTCTATATCCCCTTTATTTTCTATGGTTTATAACTTTATCACTTTTGGCATTAATCCTGCATATATATTAAGTGAATGTGTTAGATGAGTGTGTTAGATGGAAAGTATAAATTCAGCTTACAAAAGCAAGACAATATATATGGGGTCAGGAGATACTCCCTCCTTTTTCCCCCTGACAAATTTCCTGACCCCAAAAAAGAAGGCTGTCCCTCTTTTTTTGCCAAAATCTCCAATTCCCTTTATAAAGAGGGCGGTCTTCTTTCCTAGTTTTTTCTTCTATTAACCAATTTCCTATTAGCTTCTGCTGCCTTATCCTTATCCATTTTTATGATCTCACGGTCATAAGTCATCAGACCATTTACCTCTATCTCCACATCTGTCGTTTGAGTATAAACTGCGGCAGACAGCCCTTTTTCCATCATCGGTTCAAGCTTGACCAGCAGTTCAAGGTAAGCTGCAGTCAGTTCCTCAGCGCTTTTAAAGCTGCGGTATCCCCAGTTTTTGTCTTCCTGCCAGTTGTGCCCGGGTACGGGAAGGCCTAAGCCGCCGAACTCACCCAATACAGCAGCCCTCAGTTCTTCATTTGGGGGCGCCGCAGGTCCAGGATAGGCATGGATATCGTGGACATCTCCGACTTGGCGGTCTTTCCACCCACTAGCATTGTCTACAAGCCTGGAAGGGTCATACCCTTTTATCCAGCCTGAAATCCAGGTAGTTTTATATTGCCCCCAGCCTTCGTTAAAGGGCACCCACATTACGATCGCAGGATGGTTGTAGCGTGTATCTATTAAGCGCTGCAGCTCAAACTGGAACTGTTTGTCTGATTCCTGAGAACGCGTTAAGTCTTCATCTTTCCTGCCGATATATTTATCCCCGCTCGGCATATCCTGCCACACCATAACTCCCAGTTTGTCACACCAGTAGTAGAAACGCCGTGGCTCGATCTTAACATGCTTCCGCAGCATATTCATTCCCAGCTGCTTTGTCACTTCAATATCATAGCGTAAGGCAGCATCCGTAGGAGCAGTGTACAGCCCATCCGGCCACCAGCCCTGGTCAAGCGGTCCAAATTGGAATAAGTCATGGTTATTGAGAAACAACCGGTTTACTCCAGCATCATCTTTTCCTAAACTTATTTTTCGCATTCCAAAATAGCTTTCTATTTCATCCACAATACTACCATTTGAGTCCTTAAGCCTGACTTTTAAAGTATAAAGAAACGGAGAATCCGGAGACCACAGTTTTGCATTTTTTATAGGAACACCTACATTCATTCCAGCTTCGCTTCCTGATGAGGCTAAAGATTTATTCCCATCTAAAACCTCCAGCTCAACCATCCAGGCCGGCACCTTATCCAAACATATGGTTTTAATCCACACTTCTTCTCTATCAATATTTGGGATAATCCTTAAGGCGGATATATGGGTCTCAGAAACAGGTTCCAGCCAGACAGTCTGCCATATTCCTGTGACTGCTGTATACCAAATGCCACGGGGTTTCATAACCTGTTTACCACGGGGCTGAGTTCCCTCATCAGTCGGGTCCCACACTGACACTACTAGCTGTTGGGTACTTCGTTTTCTTAAAGCACTGGTAATATCAAAAGAAAAAGGATCATACCCCCCCTTGTGAGTCCCCATTTTCTTCCCGTTCACCCATACTGTCGCCTCCCAGTCAACCGCTTCAAAATTAAGCAGAATATGCCGGCCCATCCACTTGCGGGGAACTTCAAAAGACCGCCTGTACCACAAGCGTTTTTCCTTTCCAACTGGCTTTCCCACCCCGGAAAGCGCAGATTCAACCGGAAAAGGAACCAAAATTCCTCCCTCATATTCATTCGGCTGCTTATTCAAGACCGGACATAGAGCATATTCCCATACGCCGTTTAAATTAAGCCATTCCTTGCGTTTCATCTGAGGCCTGGGGTATTCCTGCAAGACATTTTCCGGAGTTATAATCCCGGCCCAGCGTGTTTTTAGGCGGCCTTTGCCCGGCTGCCAGGAAAGCTCTGCCTTTACCTGCTTATCCCTGCTGCATCCGGTAGTAAGACCTAAAGTCAGAATAACCCCCATCAAACCCAAAACATAAAAAATCGAGTTTTTTTTCATTTCTATCCTCTTTTAATCCTCTCTTTAATAATACTAAGTAAACAGAAAATAACAACCAGAAAAACGCCAGGAGTTCCCCCTATTTTTTTCAAACTTGCTGGGGTGGAGGCATGGATACAGGTAAGTCCCTACGAAAGACAGGGATTTCCCCCAGCGGGGAAATCCCTTCCTGTCCTCACAACGCTCTCCTCGAGATTCTCTCGAGGAACCATGCCCGCGTTGTTCCGGATGGCTTTCTCCGG
>Ga0114922_10000171_pt1 | contig 60430 bp, 58 predicted proteins | sample AartaG_FD_100975 | JGI IMG/M metagenome (GOLD analysis project Ga0114922, IMG submission 100975) | Deep subsurface microbial communities from Aarhus Bay to uncover new lineages of life (NeLLi) - Aarhus_00045 metaG | ecosystem: Environmental > Aquatic > Marine > Oceanic > Sediment | place...
GTTGTACATTCTTTCGCCACTCAAGGAGCAAGTAAAAGGCAGAGAGAGGATATTTTTGGCGGCGAACTTGCGTGTCCTCAAGAGATTCCAGTGGTACCTTGGAAACTATGACCCGGAGAGGCTTGGTACCGGTGGTTCTCCGGGGTTTTTTCGAGAGCCTTGCAGTGTTGCGCGGGTGGCATTGATGCTTGCAAAACAGGTAGATCCCCGAAGATACCTTCAAATCGAACCCGCAATTACGAGGGTACGATGGACAGAGGAGCAGAACCCTGCAGATCTAAGGAGCTTTATTAATCTTGTTGTTACAAGTCTTAACGGCTTTGTTTCTGAGGAGGACATCAAGAATCTTCACGATCACGCAAAAGGGTTTAAGCCGAGCAGTTAGAGATTCAACTGCTGGCGTTTATTGTCGGGGCAGGTTGGCTTCGATAGCCTTGAGGAGTTTTTTGTCGATTTCGGCGCCTAAGTCCTCGGCGGTTTTTAGGTGCTCCCAGGCCGAGCTATAGTCTTCCAACATATAGTACCCATAAGCGAGTCCATTGTGAGCGCCAGCCATTTCGGGGTCAATCTCAATTGCTTTTGTGTACTGGGCCACCGCCTTTTCATAATCGCCCTTGTTTGAATACGCAGCACCGAGATTATAAAAAATCGTGCCCTCATCGGGCTTCACGCGAGCAGCTTTCTTGTATTGTACGATGGCTGCGTCGTAATTCTCTTTTGTAAAATATGCATTGCCGAGATTCATCAGGGCCGCCAACATATCGGGCTCAATAGCCAAAGCCCTCTTGTATGCCTGAATTTCCTCGTCAATCAAGCCTAATTTGTTATAGCAAACTGCCAGACCATAATGTGCCTCTGCTGAATTCGGCTTTAGCTTCAGGGCCTTTTTATATTGTGATATTGCTTCTTGGTAGTCACCTCTTTGACTATAAACATCAGCCAATTGGGCGTATAAGCTGCTGTCTTTCGGCTTCAAAATGATAGCTTTTCTCAATTGTGCTATGGCGTGGCCGAACATTTCTTGTCCTGAGTAGGCCATAGCCAGACCTTTGTACGTCTCTATGCAGTTTGGGTCGAGCTTGAGTGACCGGAGATACTCGGAAACTGCATCGTTCAACCAGCCTTGCTTTGCGTATGCATTGGCGAGGTTAAAATACGATTTGGCCTCCTCGGGATTTATTTCCAGAGCTGTGCGGTATTCGTGTATCGCATCGTCTACCCAGCCCTTTTTCAAGTAGACATTGCCCAAGTTCATATGGGACTCACCGAGCGATGGATTTATCCGGACCGCTGTTTCAAGCGCGACCAGAGCAGCTTCGACATCGCCGATGGCGCTGTAGGTATTGCCCAGATTATTAAACAAGCAGCCGAGAGTCTGGATTTTGTCGAGGTTTTTTAAATAAATGCTTTCCGGCGTATCCGGCGGCACCTTGAAATTATCGATGTAGTGTTTATCGGGAGCAGTTCCGCCTTTACTTGTTGTTTCGATGTTGAATGCTGACCGACCATCATCGTATCTGACAAAGAAATGGCCCGGCACGACCACACCGTAGATAGGCAAGCCAAGCCGTTCGGCGAGGGAAAGATAAAGGACTGAGAGACTCAGACAGTATCCCTGCTTCTTTTTGAGCACAGAGTGTAGAAACAAATGGTCGGGATTGGTTGCCTCCTTGACCGACTTGAATCTCAGCTCGTCAAATAAATACTCGTTTATTACCGGGATGGCTCTGTAGTTTGGCGGGATTCGCCTGGCCCTTAGCCTGTCGCGAATCTCAGAGGCCATATCGTCCAATTTTTGCAGACATCTTCGCCCGTAGACGTTCCTGCTCCATCGCTCTGAGATAATCAGGGCAGCGGTGGCCAAATCAACTTCCTCAGGATGTAATCGCAGAACCCGTTCAATTGACCTTACGTACAGACCTCGTCTATCCGCGTTGGCCAGGGGCTCATATTGGCCGAGAGACGCTGTCTGTGCAAGAAACGAAAAGCACAGGATTATCAGGAAAGGCTTTTTCATATCACCTCGTTTGCACCTCTACCGAGACTATTCAACCGTCGCCCCAATTTCGACCGGCACACCGACAGCCCGGCGCTTGAACAAGTCTATACGCATCCAGATGTTGCTCTTAAACCTCCAGCGATTTGCCAATCCGACTGCAATGATACTGAATGTGGCAGCGAGCCACGGTCCTATTGGCCCGATGGACCAGAAAAGCTTAACGATAAGCAAACCGCCCAGTCCCAAAATTACTACTGCTCCCAGTGCTGATACAATTGCCAGCCACACGGTATCTCCGGCTCCGCGTAACGAGCCGCCGTAAATGATACGTGCCGCGTGGAAAACCTGGTATATAGCTGCCAAAATCAAAAGATTGGCACCCGTTTCCATTACTGTGTTATCGTCAGGGGCCCAAAACCTCATTATAGCATTTCTGAATATAAAAAAGCAAACCCCTACCAATCCCATATACGCCAATGCGACTTTCAAACACACGCTGGCCTGTTTGACTGCCACATCTTTCCTGCCTCTGCCGATGGTCTTGCCGATGGCCGCAGTTAAAGCAGTTGACAGTCCTACAACCGGCATAACCGATACATGTGTGCACGAGAGCACCGCGCTCGTGGCCGCCATTGCCTCTTTTCCGAATCCGCCGACAAGCCAAAACAAAATCATGCCCCAAAATGCAACATTCAACATCAGTTCAAGCCCGGCTGGCAGTCCTACTTTTAGCAGGTCACCTATCTTTAGCAAGTCGATATTCAGTGTTCGCCTGCTTCTGTAGGTTGCATTTATATTTTTGCTAAGGAACATGGTCATTATTATCCCTACGCTAACGGCTATTCCAATGAATGTTCCCCAGCCTGCACCTGCGATTCCCATAGGCGGAAAACCCAGTTCGCCAAAAATCAATACGTAATTGGCAGCGACGTTTACTACCTGCCCGCAGAGTATCGCATACATTGTGATAATCGGCCGATGAATACCCATAAAAAATTGGCTGCTCGACCAGCTGAAGACCGCTATTATGTGAGTATAAAGCATAATGCGAAAGTATATGACTTCCATATCAGCGACCGCCGGCTCGTGTCCCATCATTTTGAATATTGTCGGTGCGGCCGGCCAGAGGATTGCTAAAGTGATGAAAGAGTAAATCAGCCCCATATATATCGCCTGCCAGCAATAATTTGAGCAGTTTTCTTTTTCACCTCTGCCCAGGCTTTGACTGACAAATGTATTAACACTTATTATCAGACCGCATGCGAAGCCTGCAGGTACAAAACTGACAAAACCAGCGGGCAAAATCGCGGCCAATGCCTCTGTCCCCAGACGCGAAACCATAAATCTATCGACAAACTGCATAATGGTGTAAGAGGTATGCGTCACTATCATTGGCGCCGCTAACTTCAGCATATGTCTTAGTGAAGTCTCGTCTGCCGATATAATAAGGTTCCCATTTTGCGTTTCTTTTGCAAAATGTGGTTTTTGTTCTGAGGGCAACGATGATTTATCCGCCATCAATCTGGATCCTGCTTATTCAAATTCAGTTTTTCTAACAGTGTCTCGCGCGAAACGCCCTGAACCTGCACATGTTTGACTGGAGTGGTCTGGCCGGAGATTATGCTGACGGCGTTTTTCTTTACACCGAGCCATTTCGCGAGAAATTCAATGAGGGACTGATTGGCTTTTCCTTTTTGCGGTGCTGCTGCGACCTTGAACTTGACCATCCCATCGAACAGGCCGCAAACAGCAGTTTTACTGCTGCCCGGCACAACCTTTGCCGAAAAAACCACTCCCACGTCAACTTCTTGAATCGTTTTATTACTCAATATTTTCTCTGAGGTTGGCCCCAATCGCCATTTGCACGTACTTTTCAATCTGCTCAGCAAGTTGGTTAAGTGACGCAAGCTGAAAATCCTCGTAGTGGCCGCCAACCAATTCACCATCCAGTGCTTTCTTGAATATCCGAACGCGGATAACAGACGGCTGAGCGTCGGCTTTGCTGAAATCGCTGTCTTTATGCTCGGTTAGTTCGACACGCCAGTCCTCGCTAACAAAGACGAGGCACTTGCCGGTAAAAACCGCCGTCGGAAAATAGTCACATAATAGCTTGAGAGTTTCCATTTCTGACCCGCCGTATTTTTTTGTTTATGATAGCAGAATTTCTGACCAAACGCTTTTGCAACCGCTCCTATATTACCAAAGATAACAGTTAATGCACTATCTAATTTGCCGGCTCAGCGATAAAACTAAATTATATACCTTAGATTATCGATTGAGGTTCATTGTAATTGAGGGTCGAAAGTGCTGTCAGACTGCTTTGGGTCTTGATGACAAATCGCTGTTAGTCAGCTGAACGAGCGAGTTCAATGACCATCGGTCTGTCGGACTCGGTTTTGAGCCAGACAATCAGGTCGCTGCCCTGGAGGGTGCGTGTATGTCCAAAGCGGAAGCTCTTGCCGCGTTCGAGCGTAAGCAAAACGCTGCTGGCAATACTAAGAGCGCAAAAAATATGTTTCGCAGATGTGTTTTGATGCGCACCTCCATTCCGCAGGAAGAACAGCCTATTTGTTATAGTAAACCTGCTCCATTACGGCCCAGGATTTCTCGCCTTTGAGCGGAAGTTGCATGGGGTCGCACAATTTCAGCCATTCTGTGTTGCGCGGTTCGGCCGCCAGTTTTGCCATATCCGCTTCAAAGTCATCACCGGTGTACTCGTAATAACCAAACTCATACCACTTGCCTTCAATCTTGTGCAGAAAGATTGAGAAATTGTGCATGTGGTATTTGTTGAGCAGGTCGCGAACGCCGGGCTTGGAATCGGCGTGCAGCTCTTTGTATTCTGCTATTTTCGCCGGCCTGATTCCGATTATCATCCCCACACGCTTAACTTTCTGTTGTCCATCTTTCTGTCGTCCACAGCCGTTGACAATCACAACCACCGCTGCCAACGTCACCATCATAACTAATCTACTTGCTCTTGTCATTTTCCTTCCCTTTCAAAAAGTTTACAAAATCAGCACTCAATGGGAACCAGTCCTATCTCGCCATTATATATAAATCAGGGTAGCTTTCCCGTAACGCGACCAAGTGCATCCGAGTGCGCAATCTCCTTTCCGTCTGCGTAAATATGCAGTCCTTTTCCCTTCTTGTATTTTGTCCCGTTCTTGTCCCACAGAATCGTGATAGTTCGCCCGTGATAATGAACGTTGTCAAGACAGAACCATTCCCAGGTATCGGTCGGCAGCAGGGGGGTGACCTCGACTATATTATCATCGCGAGGCACAAGTCCGGCAAGACCTGTAATAACCAAATCGCAAAAAGTAGAATGATTGTAGAATCTGCTTCTGTCGGAATCAGGTGTCAGCCATTCGCCCGTGTTTTCGTCAATGTATTCACCTATGTAGGGCTTACCATTTCTATCATGCGAACGAGCATATATCACGAGGGCGTCAAAATAATCTTTCTTGGTTACATAAGTCTGCCGATAATTCCGCAACACGTTTGCCAAAGCCACAAGCGTTTGAGAGCTGGAGAACGGCCAGATTGCACCATCCCATTCACACGTCCCGACACCGTGACTTCTAAAAGCAGGGTGTCTGCGCTCAGCGGTGGTAAGCCCCATTGGTGCCCTGAATCCCTTTGCGTCAAGTATTTGCCGCCAGGCTTGTTCGTAGCCGGCGTCGGGCAGATTGAAATACCACGGGATAAAACCAATCGCCTCACGAGCATCGGACAAGGGCCCGCTTTCAAGACGGACTTTGAAAAATTTGGCCCCACTATCCCAAAGCTGTTCTTGAACTGATGACTTCAGTTCATCAGCCTTTTGCGAATACTTCCGGGCCACATCATTTCTGCCGGCCATTTTTGCAACTTCAGCGATTGCCCAATAGCTGCTGTACATGTAGCTATTGATTGTCGGCCGGATGTGCTTCTTTGTCCTTGAGCCGCTGATGGATTCCTCTCCACCATCCCAAACATCATGCTGCCAGAACATCCCGCTCGGAACGCCTCGCTCCTTCTCCCACGCCTTGACATCGTGGATGAAATCATCGAGCAAATCTTCAATGAATTCGCGGTTTTTCTTCACAAGATAGCGTCTGTATATGGCATACGGCGTCCAGTTACTATACCTGTGAAGATGTTCCATAGGTTTGCCTTGATTGCCTCGGTACCAGAACAAGATGTAATCATCCATATACTGCTGGTTATGTAGCCATCTTCCTTCGTAGATGTGGTGCCCTAATGCACAGCTTATGGTGTTGTATCTGCCCGAATGTCCGACAGGAGCTAAAAACTCCGTGAGCACGTAACCGTCAGGCGTATATTTAATGTGCTTGCGGAAGGTCCACCACCTGTAGTAATAAATCTGCTCGAACTTTTTGTCGGGGCAATCAAACAGCGGGATGTTTGCTTTCATCCAGTCCCAGGCTATGGCGTTGGGGATGAAATTGACAATGGTTTCTGCATCTGCCGAGTTGAACGCCTCGACATATTTCGTGAACCGCTTGCTATGAAGAACGAAAGCACCTTTATGCGCAAACTGACAGGACTGGTTAATTATCAGCTCTCGGTGCAGCTTCTGACTTTCACTCTTGATTGAGATGAGCTTTCGTGTTGCATCTTTTTCATGCATGTCAAGCGATGCCCTCATCCTTTCCAGTCTTTTTTCAAAAGCCTGGAGTTTCTTAAGATATTCGGCTGTCCAGGTCTTTTTCTGCGGGTCCGACACCGCAAGATGCTGAGCTGCCCCTCTCAGCGTCAAGACGCGCGTTTTTTGCGCATTCAATTCCTGAATCTGCTCTCGTAACTGGCAGGCTTTGACATACATATCAAGCCACTGTTTGTGCCCAGGAGGTGTCCCTGAACTTGAAAGATTTTGCAGTTCTTTGCGCAGTGACTCGCCCAGTGGTTTAATTTCATCTAGCGCTGCCTTTATCATTTTTTCTTCAAGCTCTGTGCTCTCACGCCGGCCAAGCCACGCCAGGCCCCCATCCAGTCCCAGGTCCTTTTCCATCCAACGTGACTCAGCAGGGAAATCCTGCTTGATTTGCCGCCACTGCTTCAGGGCCGGATTCGGAGCAGGCGAGAAATAGAACTCCCACCTTCTTTTCCAATTGAAAACCCTGACAAGCAGTTCATTAGCACCTTTTTTCAAATTCAGATGGACCAAGTGCCGACCTCTTCCGAGGCCCTGCTCTTTTATGCTCGTCAGAATCTCTCGGCCGTTCAGCCATACTTCCAACGTGTTCTTGCTGCCAATGCTCGCCGTCAAGTTGAGATTCGTTTTCACCTTGATGCGGCGATGAAGATAGACCGGTTCGACCAGTCCGGTTCTGTGCTCTTGTCTGTAGATTTCGCCGTCCTTTATATTGATATTCTTTTGCCAGACAGGTTTGCCGCTGCTGTCGGTGGCCTTGAGGTCAACGGGCTTCTCGGCGAAAGACGTGTCTGTGAATTTTCCGCCCTTAATCGGCCCGGCAACGTACCACGGCTCAAATTCAATGGTTTGCAAGGCGCGTTTTTGTTTGTCAATTAACCCAGACAGTTTTGCTCGAGATGCGACCATAGCCTCCTGCCAGGTTGCTTTTTTTGAATACGCTTTGGAGCGACTGGTTTCATTGCTGATTAGACTGCAGGAAACCACACAAACTGCAAATGCGACGCACAAAGACAGGCAACTTTCTTTTTTCATTGGGTTTTTCCTTACCATGTTCTTTTGTACCTTGCACCGTACCTATAAGTTCTTTACCTTTTGCTAAAGGTGCCATGGGCTGCGCATTGCGCGTGACAGCATACGGTTGGCGGTATCATCATTAATAAAACGTTCGTTGTCAGGGTTCCATTGCAACTTCCTGCCAAGCATCATTGAGATGTTTCCGATATGCGTTATTGTGAAGGTTCGGTGGCCACTTTCCGCCGTGTAGTAACAAGGCTTCCGGGATTTTACGCAATCGAGAAAATTGCGCTGCTCACCCCCACGGCACGTGTATAGATGGTTTTCGTTCGGCCCGATTATCGAGTCCAGTATAGACCTGGGTTCCGCCTGCAAAGCCGCCGTCCAGCCGTGATTACCTATCCATCCATCTGTTCCCTCAAATCGTATGCTCGGCGTGCCGGATGAAATGAACAGCTTGACACCATTGGCATATTCGTATTCGATTTCGTATTTCGTCGCGGTATTGTAGAGCCCTGCTTTGCCGAACTGGCCTTTTCCTTCGACTGTGACGGGGCCGGTGTGGTCGGTGTCATTTGCCCATTGTGCGATGTTGACAAGGTGGGCGCCCCAGTCGGTTAGCTGCCCGCCCGAGTAATCAAGAATCCACCGCCATTCATAATGAAGACGGTCCTTGGTATATGGCGCCCAGGGTGCGGGCCCCAGCCACATATCGTAATCCAAATACTCGGGCACGGGCATAGGTGTCGGGTCACCGGGCCTGTTCGGACCGCTCCGTAGCCCCACCCGGATAGTGCGCAGCTTACCAATCCGGCCGTTGCGTACCAGCTCACACATGCGATGATATACGTACACCGACCGGTTTTCTGACGCCGTCTGATAGATGCGGTTGTAGCGTTTTATGGTGTCGCTGACGACACGACCCTCGTGCACGGTCAGCGTGGGCTTTTCACAAAACACATCCTTGCCTGCTCTGGCCGCTATTACCGAAATCAGAGCGTGCCAATGGTCCGGCGTGGAAATCACTACTGCATCGATGTCACTTCGTGCTATTATCTCTCTGAAGTCTTTGTAAACGGCACAGCTTTTGTATGTCCCACTTATTTTGTTGTTGGCATATTGCCCATTCACTATTTTTTCGGCCTGTTCGAGATGGCTGGAATCCACATCACAAACGGCAAGCGCCTGCGCATCTGAATTGCCCAGAAAGGTCCTAAGATTTATGCTTGTGCCGTGACTTCCGACCCCGATAAAGCCGAGTGTAATCCGGTTGCTCGGTGCGACTGCCCCGGCCTTACCTAAAGCCGCCGATGGAACAAAATAAGGAAATCCTATCGTACCAGCGGCGAAACCTGCGGTTTTTTTCAGAAAACTTCGGCGCGTGACCACTTTTTCTATCATCCAAAATCTTTCATGCCTTGAGACCGCGAAGGTCTGCTTCGAGCTTCTCGGTGCTCTTGGTCAGTTTGTCCCAGTATATCCGTTGGCCTGTGTACGCAGCAGTTCGTCCAAGAATCGTCACCAGGTTACTGCGAACACTAGGTTCGACGGTCGGATTATCAAAGTGTCCACTAACAATCTCCTTATGGAAAGTTGCAATGTTAGTGACAGCACCTTCTTTGTATATCCCAGGAGTTTTGCCGCCGCGATAGAAATTCTCGCCGCGTATAATGACCGTTCCGCCATATTCGGTCTCGAGAACACCTTTGGACCCGAACATCCGGTTTCTAATCCCATCAGGTTGACTGCCGTGTCCCTTAAATTGCTTTGAACTGAAGGTGATGCCGACATTATTTGGATATTGGAAGAGCACCGCGAAATGGTCCCAACAGGTGCGGACCGTTCGCACCTTTCGTCCGCCTGTACCGACAGCATATATCGGTGGCTCATTCATAATCCAACTGGCAACGTCCAGGGCGTGAATATTTTGCTCGGTAATGATATCTCCCGACAGTGTACGGTCCAAACCCCAGGCCCGCAGACGATTCTCCGGATTGGCCGGGCTGTCCTTGAGAAATTTCTCTTGGCCGCCCCACGTGCCGCCCGTATGGTAGCTTGCCTCGCCGAAAGCGAACCGGCCGAGCGCACCTTCATGGATGCGCTTGAGCGCCTCACGATAAAACTCATTGGCGCGGGTCTGGAAATCGACGAGGAAGCAAAGTTTGTTCGCTGAAGCTCTCTTGCCACTCTCGGCGATAGTGTGGCAACCCGGCACGTCGACCGCAATGGGCTTGGCAAGATATACGTGACGACCGGCATCCACAGCGGCCGCGGCCTGCTCTGGATGGAAATATGGCGGACTTTCGATTGCTACGGCATCGAGCTTTTGTTTCAGAAGCCTGCGGTAACACAACAGGCCCGTGTAGCGACGGGCCGGGTCTACATTGAACTTTTCTCCCAAGGCATCGACTCTGTCCTGGAAGTAATCCGCCGCGGCTACGATTTCGTATCCGCCGTGCTCGGTGAACAGATTGGCAATCCACTTCCCACGACCACCACAGCCGATCATTCCCAATCTTATCTTTGAGTTGGCCTCTGTTCCCCGAACAAGCTTCGGTTTGGCTATCGTAAACGATAGAGCGGCCGCGCCAGCACCGGCGATGAACCCGCGACGGGTAATTTGCCTCTGTTTCCTATCTGTGACTGAAACTTTTCGTTTTTCCGTCATTGAGTCTTCTCCTAAAAGCTCTCTTAGAACGAGAGCAGACACTGCCAGATGTAGAGATAGCCCAGTGCGTCAATATCTTCCCATACTTTTTTGATGAGTTCTTCGTCTCCCGAAATCTGAGGCAGTTCCTTCTTTTTCTGCTCCCAGGGGATGCACACACCTGGTTTTAGTTTTTGTTTCTCTTTTTCAGACATTCGAATAACTCCTCGCTTATCGGTTATACGGCAATTTCAATCAGTACACACCATACTCACGGGTGAACTCAGTCATAGCCTTGACATTTTCAACCTTGGCATCGTTCTGGATAATGGCGCTGGCGTCCATAATGTAGCCACCGTCTCGCGCCACGCCGTCAATAACTTTCTTGCAATGGTCGCGCACTTCTTCCTCTGTGCCGTAGGCTAACAGGAAATTTGGTATGCCGCCACTGAGGCAGAACTTGTGCCCAATTGCTTTGTGCGCCTCAAAGATGTCTGCCATATCAACGTGATAAACTATTGACTGGTCCGGCAGCTCAGCAAAGGATTTCAAATGTGCATTCCAGTCGCCCTCAGCATAAAATAAAACCTGATGGCCATGGCTCCATATTTCCTCGATAATGGGCTTGAGTGTTGGCCAATAAAATTTGTCAAAGTGCTCCCGCGAGACAAAAGGCACGCATCCCCGATGCATCCATAGCCCGACGGGTACGTTCTTGTCGGGGTCTGCGCCCGAAAGGGCCACGTGCGTTAAGTGCGGCATAAGGGCTTCACAAGCGGCGAGGACCTTGTCCGGCCGCTCGAACAAATCGATAGTCAGGCCGATGTACCCGCGCAGCTTGTCGGCGAGAATATCGAAAGGCGCCTTGAGGATTCCTGAGATAGCCGAGACCGTGCCGCACTCGGAACGCAGCAGTTCATTCTGTTTTCCGAACGCGTTGAAGTACGAGAGCATTGCCATCCCGCCTTTTACAAAAGATAGATTGTTGCGATATGTCGACGGCTCACCTGTCGCGGTGACCTCGGCCGAAACGCGCGGCAGCCAGACGTTAAACAAATAACCTGTCGGGTCCTCGGTTAGCTGGTCGTATTCATCAGGCTTCATAAAGGCCTTTTCTTCCGGCGGCTCAAGGTACTGAAAGCCGGTATTGGGTGGCACATCAATTCCGGGAACTGCGTAGTATTTCATTCCAATGGCCTGCGTTAGCCCCGTCCACACATAAACCATATTAGCGACGACGGCGTCCCAATCAAAATCAGCAGCACATTTGCGGGCGGCAGCAAAGGCCTTCTCGAAATCGTGCGTTACCTCCTGGCAGGTGTACCCAGCGTATTTAGCTGTAAATTCGGCAACAAAGGGACGAATAGGAATCCGGTCCGGCTTTTCATTGCGCATCGCAGTAACATATCGCTTCAGCCGTTCGGCATAAAGTTTTTCCATATCCTTAGCCATATTAACTGTCTTGAAGCGTCCCTATCAATTCTTTGATGTTGGCCATTTTTTTGCGGGCACAATAGTTTTTTATACCTTCAACGATTTTTGCCGCGCAGCCCGGCTCAATAAGATTCGCCGTGCCAACACCCACAGCCGATGCCCCTGCGATAATAAACTCGATGGCATCCGAAGCGGTCATGATTCCGCCCACGCCCAAAATGGGTATGCCGCGGCTTTTGGTGACCTCGTCGTAGACCTTATTAACCAAATGTACGGCTATCGGTTTTATGGCTGGGCCCGACAATCCTCCTGTCTTATTTGCCAGAACCGGCTTGTGCGTTTCAATATCTATAACCATCGCGGTAAAGGTATTTATCAAACTCAACGCATCTGCCCCGGCCTCAACCGCTGCACGGGCAATGATGCTGATATTTGTAACGGCGGGGGACAGCTTGACCATCAGGACCTTCTCTCCGGCAGCCTTTTTCACCGCCGAAGTAATCTTTGCCACCTGTGCAGGGTCGGTGCCGAAAGCAATCCCACCTTTAGCTACGTTAGGACAGCTAATATTCAACTCAAATCCCGATATCGCTTTTTCAGATGCGAGGCGCTCCACAACAGCGAGGTATTCGTTGATACTTTCCCCAGCTACATTGACAAACACAGCAGGGGACAACTTCTCAAGAATCGGCAATTTCTCCTCTATAAATTTATACAGACCGATGTTTGCCAGCCCGATTGCATTGAGCATCCCTGAGTCGGTCTCGACAATCCTCGGCGCAGGGTTTCCCTTCCTCGGCTTGACAGTGATACTCTTGGTAACAAACCCGCCGAGACGATTTATATCCATAAAATCAGCTAACTCATCGGCATACCCGCACGTCCCCGATGCTGTAAAAACCGGATTCGCTAATCTAATCCCCGCAAAATCAACCGAAATGTCAACATTATCTTCCATAGTGCTACACGCTAAAAACTACTTCTCTACTGTCAAAGACAGGTCCGTCCTTGCAGCACAACTTATAAACTGTCTTGCCGGGTCTGTCTGCTTTACATTCCACAGCACAACTCAGGCACACGCCGATACCGCAGGCCATCATCCGCTCCATACTAACCTGGCAGTCGATTTCGTTTTTTCGAGCGATGTCAGCCACTTTTGCCAGCATTGCTTCAGGTCCGCAGCTATAAATAATCGTATCTTTGCTGACGAGAGTTGCTTGGTCGAGCCATTCTGCCAGACAATCGCTTACAAGGCCGTGCCATCCCGCAGAGCCGTCGTCTGTTGCTACCAGCGATTCTATGCCGTACTGGGCGAACTCCTGCAATGAGAAGCCCAACTGTTGTGCAATCTTGTCCAACCGCGCCTGGAACGGCAGATCCTTTGCCGTCTTTGCACCGGCGAACGCCATAACTTCGATGTCAGGATAATCAGCCGTAAGAACCTTCGCCAGATGTTGTAAAGGCCCGGCCCCCATCCCCCCAGCAACCAAAAGGGCTTTTTTCTTTCCCTCCGGCACCAAAAAACCGTTTCCCAAAGGCCCAATTATGCTGACCGAATCACCGGCAGATAGAGTTGTCATTCGTAAACTGGCAGGGCCAACAACACAGTAGAGAATGTCGGCTAAGGTCTTGTTCTCTTCAGATGCAATGTTGGCAAAACTAAAAGGTCTGCGGAGCAATATATTCCGTCGAGCAGTGTTAGCCAGCTCGTCCGGTATGTCCTTTGCTGCCGGCAGGGCGGTACGGGAAAGGTCCAACTGAGCGAATTGACCGGGCTTGGCGCCAGCGAAGGCCTCTGCACCAACCCCTGAAAATTCCAGCCTGAGCCGATAGAATCGCTGTCCAATCTGTTTATTGGCTCTGACAGTAGCTAAGAAGATACCTTTTTTTGCGGGCCTGCAATTCTTCGTCATCGCTTCTTTCTGTTTTTATCTACGGTCAACACAGAATTATATATACAACAGCACGGCGAAGGGTTAACCAAGTAAGTCATCATAAATGGTCACGCCTTCCACCAATTTGCACGTATGAATCGCGTACTTATCGCTGTACTCAGAATGACTGCGCGGATAAGCAACCTCAACCGCTTGCCTCAACGCATCAATACTTTCTGCTCTAACCAAAGCGCCGGAAGCCCCTTTGTCACCTCCGCCCAACATTCTCTCTCCCAGTACGCCGGGGACCGTACGTGCGATATCGCACATAGTTTCCAATTCCGGGCCTGAGATTTTGTAATCGTCTCGCAGGCCTATGCCATCCTCGCGGAATATCGTCCCAACTGTTTCAATGTCGCCCGTTTTCCACGCATCAAGCATCTCGTAGAACCGTTTTTGGGCGCCAAAGATATATTTCAGTCGGTCACATAAGTCCGGCTGCTGTTGTCCGAACTGTGCCAAAATCTTCTCATAATCACCGTCATCTTTAATGTCTGCCAGGCAGCCAATATCATACCCGGCTTTCTGCAATATTGAGACCATTTTTTCGCACTCGGCCCGTCGCACTTTGTAGGTGGATTTCTCAAGGCCCGGCCGAACGGTTCCGGTATCGAGTACCACAATGCGAAAATCAATGGCACCAGCGCCGAGAGGCACATAATTTATAGACCTTGTCTTTGGATTGTAATGCGTGCCCATATCTTTGCGAGAGAATAGTATCATAATCTGGTCAAGCTGGCCGCAGGGTGACCCAATATAATCGTTTTCCACCGCCTGGGCCATATCAACGATTCTGAACTTGTCCTCAAGCTCAATGCCGTTAGCATCAAGCAGGGACAGAATCAGATTCAAGGTCAATGAGGCCGACCGTGACATTCCGCCGCCGGGGATGTCTCCGTAGACTATGCCGTCAATGCCCTGAGTCAACTTTATGCCTTCACGCCTCAGAATGTATTCGACCCCATAGGGGAAGCGAGCCCATGTGTCAGCGACAGATGCCGATTGCGGCGGGGGGACATCCCCGAGACTGAACTCAACAACACCGTCGTCCGGAAAATTCCCACTAAACATCTTTATTTTGTCGGTGCCGTTAGACATATAGGCCAACCAGATGAACCTGTCGGTCCCCACGCCGAACAGTTCAGTGCCGTTGTAATCGCCGTGCTCGACCCCAAGGCAAAAGCGGGAAGAAGTTCTCCTGACCCTGCCGCCCTTGATACTTGTGCCGGTGTCCTGCGATAACTGCAGGATTTTGTCGACGGCTGACTGGTCTTGTGGCGTTAGTCCCATCTGTGAGAATCCTTCCTTAGTGTATAAGTGCTTCAATAATTACCGGAAAATAACGTAAAGGCCTATAGTTGCCGCCACAACCAGAAGCCCAAATACTTTAGCCATACCTGAGGACTCCAGGTTTATATCTGTTTTGACGTCAAACCGCACCGGCTCTTTGAGAGGCTTAATCAGAGTTATAATTGTCATCACGGCAAGCACGCTGAAAAACGAAATCGCCATCCTGTCCAAAAACGCCAGCTTCGGGAACACTTGCGCGAGAATAAAATAGATAATCGGGTTCAGTATCAGACCCACTACTCCAGTGATTGGAGGCGCCTTTTTCACTATAAAGCCGAATACAAACACGGCGAGAATGCCGGGCGATATGTAGCCCTGGAATTCCTGAATGTATTTGAAGATGCCCCCGAACTTCGGATTATCAAGCAGGGGCGCAACAAAACAGCCAATTACCGCGAAAACAACCACACAGATTCTGCCGACAGCCACCAGATTTGACTGCGACGCATCTTTCTTAACGTACTTATTGTAGATGTCCATAGTAAATATTGTTGAAGCTGAATTGAGCATTGACGCAAGAGAACTCATAACGGCGCCCATAATCGCAGCAAGCATAAAACCTCGCAAGCCTTTAGGGACAAGTTTCTTGATTAACAGCGCAAACGCAGAATCAAACTTGTATCCCAGGAGTGTTTTTTGAATCTTTACGCGTTCTTCGGACGTCAATGTCTTGTTTGTCTGGGCAATTTGCTTCAGCAGGTCCTCGTTAGTCTGGAACAGCGGTTCCGCGGCAGGTGGTTCAGTCCCGGCGATGGCAGCATTGAATCTTACTATCGCCTCGGCTGTATCCTTGTACATCTCTGGGAATTGTCTGTCGAACTTGAAGGCGACCTTGGCCGCGGCAGGATTAGAGCGGACCTGTTCAAACGCTGCCAAAACTTTCGCGTTATTGTCGACCGCTTCGGCCTTCATATCTGACTTGTAAAGGTCAAAAGCTATGATACCCGGGAAAACGATGATAAATGGAATAATAAGTTTGAGTGCTGCTGCGAACACGATACCTTTTTGCCCCTCGGCTAATGACTTTGAGCCGAGTGTTCTCTGCGTGATGTACTGGTTCAGACCCCAGTAATAGAAGTTGGGTATCCACAACCCCACCACCAGCGCTGTCCAGGGAATCTCAGGGTCGTTTCGTGGCAAAAACATATGCAGCTTGTGCTCGTTGAGAGTCCGAAACTTTTCCCACGTTCCTGCATTCGCTCCGATATTTGCCAGTTCCGGAATGGTCTCCGCTGTCGCGTTGCCCAACGCTTTCATCGCCAACACTAAGACAACGGCACCGCCTAAAATCAATGCCGACCCCTGCAGTAAATCCGCCCACGCACAGGCCTTGAGTCCTCCGCAGGTCACATAAATCGCTGCAATGATACCTATGGCCCATGATGCCGTGGTTATGTTAATCTGAATCCCAAAGAGGTGCTGGCCCCCAAACAGCGTCTTGACAACAATGGCCCCTGAATATACTACCGCAGCGAATGTCACAAAGACATAAATGAGTACGGTAAACAACGCCATCAGCGAACGGGCCGTCGCGTTATAGCGGAATTCAAGAAACTCGGGAATTGTATAGATGCCCGCCCTCAGAAATTTGGGCAGGAAAAAGAAAGCCACGACGACCAGCGTAATAGCAGCCATCCACTCATAACTGGCGATAGCAAGACCGAGCCATTTTGCTGCGCTGCCGCTCATCCCGATAAACTGTTCGGTCGAGATGTTCGCTGCAATAAGTGAAAACCCAATCAGCCACCAGCTAAGGCCTCGCCCGGCCAGGAAATAATCTTCGCTTGTTTTCTCATGTCGACTTTTCAGGATGCCTGTGGCAATCACCGCTGCGATGAATCCCAGGAATACGGCGATGTCAAGGGCGCTAAGCGTCATAGCAAATCCTTTCTTTCTGTTATCTGTTTGTTTTCTTTTTAGTGAAGTTCCCTGCTTGGCCTCACTAAATTGCCCGCCATTATATCTACTTTGGCATCAACCGCAACAATATTTACACGATGTGCCTTTCACCGCTTTATCCGGCAAAATGACACTGTGACTTATTTTGGTGAAATTATCATTTGACAAAACGATACTTTTGTGCCACATTGTTGATTCGCAAAAATCTGTTGTTTATAAACTTTTTGGGAGGATAACGGATTATGAAATGTCCGGCATGCTCAAATCAGTTACATGAAATGACTGTTGGAGATGTTACGGTCGATGTTTGTAAGGGCGGATGTGGCGGAATTTGGTTCGACAATTTCGAGTTCAAAAAATTTGACGAGCCGCACGAATCTGCAGGAGAGGGACTACTGGATGTGGAGTGTGATGCAGGCTTAGTCATCGACCGTACAAAGAGATTCAAGTGTCCGAAGTGTGACGACGTTGTGATGATGAGGCACTTTTTCAGTGTCAAAAAGGAAGTCGAGGTCGATGAGTGCCCAGGCTGCGGCGGCTTTTGGTTGGACGCCGGCGAGCTGAGGAAAATACGCAGTCTCTTTAATACCGAAGAGGAAAGACACAAGGCAGCCGACGAGTATTTTTCGGAAGTCTTTGGTGCCGAGTTTGCCGCTATGCAGGCCGAAAGCGAAGAGAAGCTTGCCAAGACCCGGAAGATTTCGAATATGTTCCGCTTCATTTGTCCGAGCTATTACATCCCCGGAAAACAGGATTGGGGCGCTTTTTAGTCTCCGTTATTGGCCATCACATAGAACTTGTTGCGTTGAAATTGCTTTTCCGCCGGCGCTAATGCCTCCGGGGCGAATCTTTAGCCGGTGACAGGAGGAACTATATGATAAATCTGGAAACTAATAACAATGCTGAACCGGTCTGTCCACATTGCTCGAGCGAGCTGCGTACCGTGTGGATGCGGGAGCTAAAGTCCGTGTTGGGGAAACGCTATGTTTACTTTTGCTCTCAGTGCCGCAAGGTCTTGGGTATTTCCCATCGCAAAGGCTTTTTGATGGGCTAAAGAGCGTGCGCTAAACGCACTAAGCAATGAGAATGAGTGAACGGATACGTTCTTATCACGATATGAACAGACGAGTTGTCGCGATGGGCTTGGCCGTCTTAGTCTTATCTTGCCTACTACCTCCTGGTGCTGGCTGTGGGATTGCGACGAAAGAACCTTATACAGGTAGGGTCATTGCCCTGGACACTCCTTTCAAGGTGCTGGCAATCAGAGTACCGTCTTTTCCGCAGCGGAGCTTTGATATTCGTGATTATGGTGCGGCAGGTGATGGAAATGCCATGAACACCAAAGCCTTTGCCGCAGCCATTGCTGCCTGCGCCCAGGCCGGCGGCGGCCGGGTACTGGTGCCCGCGGGAACCTGGCTCACAGGCCCGATTCACTTGAAAAGCAATATCAACCTGCACCTTGAGAAGGACGCGGGGATACGTTTTAGCGCAAACTTCGAAGACTACCTACCGGTGGTTTTTACCCGCTATGAAGGACTTGAGTGTTACAATTATTCACCGCTTATCTACGCAAGGGATTGCACCAATGTAGCCGTCTCTGGAGAGGGAAAACTCGATGGCCAGGGCAAGCCTTGGTGGCAGGCAAGAGAGAAGTACAAATCAGGAGCCCAAAGGCTGTACAATATGGCCTCCGGCGCCGTTCCGGTTAAAGACCGGGTTTTCGGAACCACCGATTATTTTCTGAGACCTTCCTTCATTCAGTTCGTGAATTGCAAGAATGTTCTCGTTGAAGGTCTGACGGTAGGCAGCGGCCCCATGTGGATTATCCATCCCGTTTACTGCGAGAACGTGATTGTCCGCAATGTGACTTTGATTAACAATGGGCCGAACAACGATGGAATCGACCCTGACTCATGCAGGAACGTTCTTATTGAATATTGTAACTTCGACACTAACGACGACGCCGTTGCTATAAAGTCCGGTAGGGACGCGGACGGCTGGCGTGTCGGAAGACCCTGTGAGAACATAATCGTGCGCCATTGCCGCTTTGGGCTCGGTAGCCATTGCGACGGAGTTGTTTCGATAGGAAGTGAGATGTCCGGCGATGTCAGAAATGTTTTTATTCACGATTGTACCTTTGACCGCACAGAACGAGCGGTTCGAATAAAATCCAAGCGTGGCCGCGGCGGGGTAGTCGAGAATATATGGCTCGAGGACATTACCATAGGCGAGATTGACAGCGACCCGCTTTTGCTGAATATGTTCTATGGCTCGGGAGTCTCGTCAAGTTCGAAGGCGACTCCTAAGTTTCGTAACATCTATGTCAAGAACCTTACCTGCCGGAAAGCTCGCAATGCAATTCGCATCGTTGGCCTGCCGGAAAGCTCGGTCGAAAATGTTCGCCTGGAGAATATTTCTATCTCTTCCGAGAACGGTCTTAGTTGCACCGACGCCAAAGGCATCAAGCTCATTAATGTGAACATCGCTCCTAAGAAAGGCCCGGTCATACGGTTCAAAAACAGCCGGGATGTGATCATTGAGAAATCGACCTGCGCCAAAGGCACCGACACTTTCCTTGAGCTTGAAGGTGAAAGAACCACAAATATACACCTAATCGACAATGACCTCTCGAACGCGCAGCGGGATATTGTCTTCGGTAGAGGCGTGCGGCCTGACGTAGTGCGGTGCAAATGATAAGCCCTGACTGCCTTAGGAACTTTTGCAAAGTAATATTCAGTATCGCAAAGGACAAAAAATGGCAACACTTAATTACAATCGTCTTAGGGGGGTGAGAGTAGTGCTTTTAGGCATTGCTGCAACCCTGACGCTGCTCTGTTCGGGTTGCAGCAAGAAAGGGCTTTCCAAAGCCAAAAAGATTGACTTTTCCGCAATCAAGTCGCCTATTATTCTCAAGGGTGATGAAACCACAGCTTACCGAGACCCTGCCTGCATCTATCACAACGGCATCTTCCGCTTGTTCTATACCTACAACCTCACCGAGGCAGACGGCAAAACGTACTGGGTCACGGCCTTTAGTAAGAGCCGTGACCTCATTCACTGGACAAAGCCCAGGATTATTACGCCCATCGACCGGAACCTAAACTTTGCCAGTCCAGGCAACGTCATCCGCTACAAGGGCGATTGGATACTCTGCCTTCAAACTTATCCAACGCCTAAAGGTGAGCAATACGGCAATGAAAACTGCCGCGTCTGGATTATGAGGAGCAAGGATTTGGATAACTGGGGCCCGGCCGAGTTGCTCAGGGTAAAAGGGCCCAATGTCCCCTTCGAAAAGATGGGCCGATTGATAGACGCCTACTTGGTAGAGGATAAGGACGAGCCCGGCAAGTGGTGGTGCTTCTTCGACGACAATGCCGCCAATATGTCTTATTCCTACGACCTCAAGACCTGGACGTACTTCAATCGCATCGAGGCAGGTGAAAATGTCTGTGTTCTCGTGGACGGCGATGAGTATCTGATGTTTCATTCGCCGAAGAACGGTATAGGTATGAAGCGCTCCAGGGATTTGAAGAACTGGCGAGATGTGGGCGGCCCGACGACTAAAGAGAGCACCGGCTCCATCACCTTAGGGCAGAAAAACTGGCCCTGGGCAAGCCAGCGGCTGACCGCTGGTTTTGTTCTCGACCTAAGAGACGACCCCCGAGTGGGTAAGTATCTGATGTTTTTTCACGCTGAGCCGCCGGGTGGCTTTAGAAAATACGCCAGCCTCAGTCTGGCCTGGAGCGACGACCTCGTCCATTGGGATTGGCCCGGCAAAAATGCCAACCCCGAATAAGCTCTTGAAGAATCACATAGTCCTTGGTCAAGGCATTCAATTTATGGCTCGACACGAACTGCTTCGATTGTGTCGCCAACTTTTGCGGCCTCTTCCTTAAGCGACTTGGGAGCCTTCTTTAGTATTTCCGCAAGTTGATGATAATTGATTACCCGCACCTGAAGTTTAGGCTCGATCTGCTCTACCATTAGGAATGTGTCCGGCACAAGGTGCGAATCAGAAGAATCCTTCTTTTGCAATGCAGACTCGTCGGAAAAGATGCACAGAAATATCGCGTCTTTCAGCCTGACCAGATTTGCACCAAGGTGAATTTTTTCGCCGTGATTATCGGTTAATATCATCTTGTAGGTGTTTTCTTCCGGCCCTTTGGACACCAGCCCTTCGCCCCCTTCTCCTTTCCATTTCCCTATCAATTTTTCGTCAAAGGTCAAATCCTTTTCGGTATACAGCGGCCTGTGGCGGATAAGCTCCGTTACGTCGCCGAACACACCTTCAACACTTGCATATTTGGTCATAAACTCCTGAAGCTGTTTCGTCGGTGCCGTCAACACGATGTGCTCTTCTTCCAAGACCTCATGCTTCAATAGATTGGGGTCCTCTTTCAACATCTCCGAAACCTTTTCGTAATCGAGCGTTCGCAATTGCAGGTTCGGGTCTATTTCGTCTACTTTCATAAACGTATGTACGGGAAGCAGATGCATCCTATAGAAGCCCTGCATGCCTTCTATAGTCTCATCATCAGGATATATATCAAGAAACATCATATCTTTGAGCTTAACCAAATGTGCCTTGAACCGTCCTTCTTTGCCGTCGAACATTCTCATTTTGTAAGCTTTTCCCTCACCCTTTTTGAATTCCAATATATAGTCTCCGTCTTCTGACCACTTTCCTATCAGTTTTTCTTCAAAGACTACCTCTTTATCCGTATAAAGAGGATGAAGCGACTGAATAAGGCAGCCACTCAAGGTTATGGCCAGGACAAAAAAAGCAAGCTCTTTCGCTCTCATTTTGATTCTCCTTTCAAATTCGAGTTTTCTGTTTTTCATAATAACCTCCTAATACGTATTGCCTTGTTAGGCGGGAAATCTTTCTGAGAATCTCGAAAATTATTTTTCTGGGTTTGCTGGGCAGGGACCTCCGGCTCTCAGCCCCAGGACACTTCTTAAGGTAATGTCTCACGACAACCGGAGCCGAGGAATCACTGCTGCAGCACGGTTTTCGGTATCAAGGGCGCCCCTTACTTCGACCGGGAACCAGATTTATAAAATTTGTGCACAGCCTCACCCATCATCATAAGATATAATCCGTTCTGCGGCTTTTCCTCGAAATACTCAGCGATACATTTGTCCATCCGTTCAAGCTCTTCGATCGACGCTTGAGTTGTGGTTACCCACTGCATCTTCTAATTACTCACTTTCCATGGGGCATTTTTCGAATTAAGTGTAATAACAACGAGACAATTGGGCAATGGTTTTATTACGAAGCGGGCAACCGGCTAAATTTCAGTAGGCAAGCTTGACCTGGCCCGGTGCGCTGGTTGAGTTTGACCGCAACAAATCAAATTTCTATTTCAGCTTTTCAGCTATTGCTTGGATATGTTCCGGTCCCGTCCCGCAGCAGCCGCCGATAATCTTCACACCGGCTGAACAAATCTTTTCCGCTGCCGTCGCAAAAGCATCAGGCGGTACGTTATAAATCGCTTTGCCCTCCACCAGCTCCGGTGTTCCCGCATTGGGTTCGGCCAAAACCACCACATCCTCCTTGGAGTTCTGTACCGCGCAAGCATATTTAACTGCCAGTCTTATATAATCATCCAGTGACATCTTGCCGCAGTTAAACCCTACAGCATCGACACCCAGCGAAGCTATTTTTGAAAGCGCGCTCTCAACATCAACGCCCATCATTGTTCTAAAATCGTCGCCACTGCTGTCAAAGGCCATTGACGCAAAAACAGGCAGTTCGGAAACTGATTTCAATGCTTCGATCGCAATCGCTATTTCTTCAAGAGCCGTCATCGTTTCAATTATAAAGCCGTCAACACCGCCGGCTAAAAGTGCTTTGGCCTGTTCGGCGAAAGCATTCTTCAGGTCATCTGCCTTCAGCGTACCCAGAGGCTGCAAAAAATCTCCACTCGGCCCAATATCACCGAGCACATACTTGTCCTCGCCTGCTGCCTTGCGAGCTATTTTCGCGCCTGCCGTGTTTATTTTGGTGACTTCTTCGCTCAGGCCGTGTCGGGCCAAGGCATATTTGTTGGCCCCGAATGTATTGGTAAGAACCGCGTCGCTGCCCACTTCAAAGTAGTCTTTGTGAATGCTGACAATGGTGTCGGGAGACTCGATATTCAGGTAGTCATTACACTTGCCCACTTCGATACCACGGGCAATTAACTGTGTTCCCATCGCCCCATCCAGCAAAAACAGCCCCTTCTTTATTTTCTCTTTCAAGCCTAATCTGCCCATAAGCGAACTCTCTTCTCTCTGGTCTATTGAGGCTCTTTGATAATATTGCCGTCAATGATTCTATAAACGTGCTTAAAACCTTTAGGTTTGCGGCGCGTAAAATAATCATCCTGCTTTTTTTTGTCAAATTCATACGGCTTTATTGACTTAAGTCTGATTGTAAGTGAGTCTTTTCGATTTTCCTGGGCATGCGTAGTAATCCTTATGGTGCCGGGGACAAAACATCCTTCGGATATTTCTCTATATTTGAATAGTTCTGTAACAGCGACAATTTGCCCGTCTTCATTAAAGTGCTCAATTTTTGAAACTCTACAATCGCAACTGTAAATATAGACTCTTTTGATTATGCTGCCGTCGTTGTTTCTTTGAGTAAGCACATCAAAGGGCCCTTCATTGGACAAAGACCAGCCTTCGTCACCGCCGACTTCCACAATTCCGAGGGCCTCAAGGACAGTTTTCGGATTAATCAAAAGATTCTCAGAAGAATTCTGCTCAGACCATAAGCCCCAGTGATATGTGCTTATCTCTTTCGGTTTCATCGCCAGCCAAAACTCACGCTCGTTCGAGCCGAGAACAATCCCTCTGGGATTCAAGAAGAGGTCTCCGTGCAGGCGGATTTGGGCCGGCGGGTTTAACCAAACTGTGACGGGAAAGCTTTCCTTATACTTCTTATCTTCGACATAGAACCGCGCATTGCATCGGCCGGTGGCTCTTAGCGAGATTATGCTCTCTGAACTTGACTTCAACGAGTCTAATGATTGCGACGCAGTTCGTTTGCCTGGGCAAATACGCGTTGGGTGTCTTAGCTCGGGTGCGCAGCCGGTAAGAATAAGTATGGCTGCAAGGTAAGGGATAACCAATCTGTGCTCTTGTTGTTTGTAACTCACGTTTACAGTTCCACCTGTAATATCTGACTTAGCTGTGACGATAATTGCTGGATTTGTTCTTCATCGAGATTCGGATTTCTCACTTCGACGAATTGCCTGTCGCTGCCGACAATTCTCAAACGCCAAATTTCCTTGTTATTTTCCGTTTTCGACGAGTCATATTTCAAGCGCCTTTTCCGCATCAAAATCAACGCAAGAACAAACCGAAAATTCATTTTCTCCCGTTCGGTTTCTTGTTCCAGCCGGTAGAAAAAGGCCATCAGCATTTCATCATCAACGAATATCTTCTTTTTCTGGTCAGGATGAGGCAGCTTGGTTTTCCAGTAACAGAACACTTCCGGCTTCTCATCCTGCCAGTACTCAGCGCAAAAATCTCGTCGTTGGAATCCCTGGTCTGTTTCCACCAGAGCAGCGAAGTATTCTTCGCCGTATTCGATTTTCTTACCGCTGCCCCAGCAATGCCCCAACGGCTTTTCTATTTCCCACTCGTCCATCTGTTGTTTTCTCTGCTATTCAACCAGTATTTCTCAGGTAACTTCTGCCCAACTAATCGGTCGCGACTACTCTGCCTGCTTGTCCTATGATGCTGTGACACACAACTCGGAACAGATTACCAACTCTGCTTATATAACGGCATGTGCAGCACATCGTTCTCTTCAATAAGCCCGATTTCCTTCGCCATTTTGTAGAGCGGCCTGACAGTTTCCAACGCCTGATGGACGGCGACCACCTCGGCACTCGGTTCGCTGCTGTCCGGTCCGCGCTTCAGCAGGGTTTCTATCAGCTTCTTCGGACGCGGGAATACGACCAACTTAATCGGCGCATCCGGCTTCAAACCAGCTTCTGTTCGCGCCAGACGAAGCGCCACGGCAAAGCCACCTAACTCATCGACAAGCCCGTGTTCTTTCGCATCCTCGCCGGTCCAGATTCGTCCCTTTGCCACATCCAGCACCTTCTCCTTTTCTATCTGGCGCCCCTGTGCTACTTTTGTTGTGAAATCCTCGTAGACCCGGTCAAGAAAATCCTGCAGCTTTTGCCACTGCTCTGCTGAGTAATCGTACGTGCTGGCCCACATTGTTGCGTTCTTGCTCGTATGTACGTCGTCCCAGGTGACCCCCGCGTAGTCCTGCCAGAACTTACGCGTCAGCATCTTGCCGGCCACTACCCCTATCGACCCCGTAATTGTCCCTGGTTGTGCGACAATCTTCGTCGCTGACATTGAAACAAAGTAGCCGCCCGAGCCTGCCACGTTGCCCATCGAAACAATCACAGGCTTGCCTGCTTCTTCGGCCTTTATGACTTCCCGCCAGATAGTGTCTGATGCAACGTACGACCCGCCAGGCGAGTCTACTCGGAATACAATTGCCTTTACCTTCTTGTCCGCTGCCGCCTCACGAAACGCAGCAGCAACCGTATCGCTGCCCATCGATGGCGAACCGGATAAAGCATTGTACTCGCTCTCGCCTCTATGAACTCCCCCTACGCCGTAGATTAGCGCAATCGTTGGTCCGTCCTTGTGCAGCCTGCCGGCTCGTTGCAGGTACTTGCCGAGGTAAAGAAATTTTGCACCTTCGGCCCTGGCCTTGACTTTCTCATACACCTCGTCTCGGTACAGCAAGCCGTCCACCAATTTCGCCTTGGCCGCATCGTCAGCTAAAAGAGGAGCGTTATCAATTATCGCTTTCAATTCCTCTTCAGTTACTCCACGTGCCTTAACAATTCCCTGAACAATCTGACCAAACTGTGAGTTCATCAACGTCTCCATCGCTTCCTGATGGGACTTTGTAAACTTCTTCTCGGTAAATATGTTCTTTGCACTCTTGAATTCCTCACGATGGTCAATCCGGGCCTTCATGCGCAACTTGTCGAGCGTGCCGCGCACGAATGGACATTCGTACATCAAACCGGTCAGTCCTACGTCACCTGACGGCTGCAGGTAAATCTCTTCGAACGCTGTGGCCAGATAATACCCGCCGTTACCAGGCCCGAACTCGCCGAATGTCTCCGCATACGCCACGGAAAACTTGCCCTTTTTAGTAAATGCCGTGACCGCATCACGTATTTCCTGGATTATACCCAAGCCCATTCGTGCCGAGCCGATTTTAGCCACGAATCCGACCACTCGCTTATCGTCCGAAGCACGCTCAAGTGCCTCGACCACGTCGCGAACCGTTGTGACCTTGCGCATCAGCGCTAATGCGAGCGGGTCCGGCGGCACATACTCCACCAGAGGTTTTTCGAAGTCCACTTCCAGAATCACTCGGTCAGGTACCGCCTTGCGGTCCGGCAGCAACGTTGCAAGCCCGATGGCCATTATAATAACAACGATTAGTGTCAGTGCTCCGATTACAGCCAGGAGACGGACGACGAACTTTTTCAGGAAACTCTTTAAGCTTTTCATAACTTTCACTCCTAAAATGTGCGAACCGATATTTCGCAAAGAATCTCTGCGCATTCAGTGCCGCGGTTGGGACCTGGCTTTTTAATTGTCGTAACACTCGAATTGACCGACCAGATACTCAATTCCTATTCAAATCTCAGCCATTCGCTTATGTTTTGCACCGTTTTAGGGCCTATGCCTTTTACTTTCCGCAAATCATCGATAGTTTCAAAGGCGCGACAATTGCTACCGTTTCTTTCGCTGAAATCATCGCGGTAGGTCACTATTGCCTGGGCCCGCCCGATGCCTATGCCCGGCAATCTTACTAAACTGGCTGACGGTGCGTCGTTTGGATTTATTCGGCTCTCCAGCTGAATTTCCCGCGATGGCCGAAAGCCGGTAAGACTCAAACCGGCAAAACCGACGCAAAACAAAACACAAATGCTCGCACCGATAACAAACGCAAATGATTGAATCCTTTCTTGCTCGTCTTCCTTTAGCTGCTCAAGGTTGTCATCTGCCATATCACTTATAGCGCCCTTGTTCTGTCGGGCGCCTATACCTTTTACCGGTTGAAAATAGTATCGTGCAACCCTTTTAAGACTTGAAACGATTTTCTGGGCTCAGACTTCTCCGTTAATAGCCCGCTGTGAGGTATGATGCTGTTCTTCGTGTCAATGAGGTTCGAATATGTTACTGTGTCGACAAACGGTTTGCTAAGCGCTATCCTGTAAAATTGCTCAAGCCACTGTCCCTGCCGCCACTGGTCCCATTCTTGGTGCCAAATGCCGGCAGTATCGCCGTCGTGCATGCCGGCGCCCTTTTCACTGGGCACTTCAACGTCAGTCACGTAAAGCGGCTTGGCCACTGACCCAAAGTAGTCCAGGACAGCCGATATTTGCATCATGTCCCTGACGTGCATCCCGGCTTGATTTTTGCCGAATCGCATCTGCAATCCAAATGCATCAAAATTAATCCCGCTCTGCACTACCATATCCACATACACTAATGGCGGAATGGTGTTGGGTGTCGTTGCGTAATACTCACCCCAGGGGTTGGTGATTTCTATTATCCTCACAGACCTGTCGCTTCTCTGTTTCACGGCCATATTAGCCGCACGCGTCATCTCTAAGATTTGCTCAAAGCTAAACCCGAAGTGATTAAACGCATTTAAACCGCTTATGACCCGCCATGCGTGAACAATACCTGAATAGCGGGCAACTGTTCTTGAGACCAATTGATAAGCAGCTTCGCGAATCTTTTCGAAGCTCACTCTGCTGTGAAGCAGCCATCTGGGCAGATATTTCTTTGAGAAGCACAGAAGCGGGCCCGCGCAAATTGCCAATTTCTTATTGGAAAGCACGTTGATACACGCATCGATTGCTGAAAAATCATAACTACCTCTGTAGGATTCTATCTGGGCCCAGTTCATTGGCACCGTCACGAAGCCGAACAATTCGAGCAGTTTTTCGACATATTTGACATTACTGATTTGCTCCGGCTCTACTCGGCACCCAAGACAGCCCCGACTAAAACCGTGGTTCTTGGCACGCGCCTCGAAAAATGAATTTGCATGTTTCGTTGCCAGCCTTTCAGAATAGACCATGGCTTTTTTCAGTGACTCATCTGCTAATTTCGAAGCGAGCGGCGCATCGGAAATATTTTGGACCGCTCGAACAAGTAAATCCCGCGCTTTATCCGAAATATCTACCAAACCCTCTACGTTATCGAAGAACGACCAGTCCTCCCGTTTGTTAATGATTTGCATTAGCTTTGCCCGTGCTATCTCGACATTCAGATTGTATAGGCCGGTTCTTTCGGGTAGGCAGGTTGTCGGCAACAGCGCCTTGCCGAAACCATCAATAGGCCATAGCAAAGCCAGTCCCCCTGTTTCAAGGTTAGGCTTATTGCATGTGATAATGCCGTCTTTGAACGTTATCTGTGTTTGGCGAATGGGTATCCCATCACTTCCGAAAAGATAGGCGCCGCACAGGGTAAATTTGTCAACAAGCCTGCCGTTCTTAAAAACCTGGAATCTCACCTTCTTACCTCAACTTGCTTAGTCGTAAGTCGTTCGTCCAGCCCCTCCGAGGGGCGGGATTCGTGATTCTCGTGACCAACCAGTATGCGCGAATTATAGCAATTATGCACTCAAAGGCAATGAAAACTTTGCCTTTGGTCGATTTTGATATTTGTCGGGTATGTGGCAGGAAAGTATTTTGGATTTGTCCTGAAATTGAAAAAGCCATTTGAAATTCCGAATAGCCAATGCTGTCTTCCTCTTGCTTCGTTTTTATTTTGGCGATTCGCTTTTCGTCTCCTTGCCGTTACTTGCCGAGGCTGATTTTTTTGCTTCTTTGCCTCCTTTTTTCTCCTTTTTTTCTTCTTCAAGAAGTTCTGCCAGTTCCCTTGTCAGGTTTTTGGCTTTCCATTCGGCAATCTCATAGAGCCAGCCCTGATGTTTCTTGGTAAAATCGTCGGCCTTGCGGTAAGCAAGAAACTTTGCCTCTTTGTCTTTGAGTTCTTCTTTCGTCTTTTTCCCTTGCTCTATTACAATCTCTGCCTCCCCGATGTATTCCGCCTTGCACTTGACATAGCCCTCGTCATCTGTCCTGGCGATATCGAAAGTGTATAAAATCTGGTCTTTCGATTCGCAAACGTATGTGTTTTCGAATTTCAGCTTTTCTTCCTCGGATGATTCCCCCGGTGAGAAGGGGTCTGCGACTTTCTTCACGTCGTTGAATGACAAATCCGACAAAGCTGAGAGGACCTGCCGGCAATCGCTTTTCTTCAAGTTCTTCCCCTCAGGAATGTTTTCCAAAATGATATTATCGTCGTTGCTGTCGTCAACTTTTAAAGTATAACTGTCATTAGGCCCGGTTACCGTGACTCTGACTACGTCATCTCGGCTGATGTTGACTATTTCTTTTTCGATATAATCCATTGTCGAGTCTCGTACCTGCGGAGCCTCTGTCGTGGTATAAACATCGTTGCTTGAAACCAGCCGCACGTATGTACTGCGCGCTTCAGGGTCGGTTTTACCGATAACTACACCCGTAATAGTCTGCCCGTCCATTTTGAGAAACTTGACGATACTCTTGGCTTTTTCCTCACTTACTTGGAGTTCATTATGATTGGCAGCGTTACTTGTTATCAACTCCACCGTGCGAATGTCAAGGCAGGATGTGATAAGCTCGTTGATCTTGCTCATTGCAGCCGGGTAGTTATCTTTATTGCCGACCACAAAACGATCGCCTTGCCGCACAAGTCTTGCGGCATCCTCACCTGTGCCTATGACGATATTTGTAATCGTGGCCGGATCAAGCCCTTGGATAAGGTAGGAGGGGCCGGAGGGTGCTCTGGCCGGAGCACCGCCGATATGTGACTGTATCACCGCCCACACTATCATCAAGGCAGCGACAATGCTTAATATGATAAGTTTCCTGTTACTCATTATTGACTCTCGAAGAATACCATCAAATGGACCTTGGTTTTTCAGGCGTCACTGGCATGACTGACATAACGTCTCCGCAGCACGCTCCGGCGTATGCTCAGGAAAATCACTATTATCAGTGTTCCCGCCGGAGCCGCACAAGTATTAAGGTTTTGCAGCATACTGCCCAATTGGTCGATTTTTTCAAACCTTTTTTTTCGTATCTCCTTTAGTTCGCGTTCTGCCTTGCGTATCTTCAGCACGGCCTCTCTTCGTTTCTTCTCTATCGAAGCTGCAATGACACTTTCCTCACCCTCTTTGGCTTTAGAGACTATTGCGTCCAACTCTCTTTGCAGGGCTTCAATCTCGGCATTTCTTCTTGCTATCTCTTGGGCTGTTTCCTCTTCTGCCCGCGCCTTGATTTCCCTGACCACCACAAACGGCCGCTGGAAGTCGCCCCTGGACCTGATGCCTATCAAGTCAATCGAACCTGCCAAATACTCGATTGCATTTAATAGAAAATCGCTATTGTTGCTAACAGTAGCTTTTCCAAAAACGGTTCTCTGGTAAGCGACCGGTTCTATGTCGCTGATAAAGTCCACGTCTGCTAAGACTATTACCGCACAGTCCGTCGAAGCCTCCTTCAGGCCTGTAAGTTTCTTCGTCAGTGTTTTCTTCTTAGTCTCATCGCCGCTTTGACTATCATCTTCCTCTTTTTCCGCCTCGTCCTCGTCCGACTTATCTGATTCATCCGGTACCTCTATGCCCTCTGGAAACGCCGACTTGAACCTGCCCGTTATCAGATAGCTTATGACAACAGGCTCAGTGCCCTCGGTAAAATAGCTCATCATCGTCTCCCAGTTTATCCGTATCCAATCCCACGGACCCGCGACCCTCCATGTATTGCCCCGGTCGGTTGTTTGTAGCAGCGGGACAACTTGATTTTCTTTCTCGCTTTCGCCGCTTGTTACCTTCTGTAGTGCACCCGCAAAAAGAACTCTGACTTCTTCAAGATTTGCAGTGATAATGTTATCGTTGCTCAAGCATTTATCCGTTAGGGCCAGAAAGCCGATGAATTTATGGGACCGCCCATCTTCCCCGGGCCCTTCCCACGCCACTGACCTGTCTCCTGCAAATCTGTCCCCCGGCATCTCTACCCCCCAGGTTCGAAGAAGCGTGTTAAAATCCGAAGTGGGGTCTGTTGACGGCCCCGTTTGCCCCGGCATACGCCGCGGGTTATCAGCTATACACCGCGGGTCAACAAAGATAATCGCACGCCCACCCTTCAAGACAAACTGGTCGATGGCAAACAGCGTCTTTTCCGCCAGTTCTTTGGGGTGAATCACCAGCAGAGTATCAACGTCTTTGATATCGTTGGCGTCCGTCTCAATCTTCTTGACCTCATATTGCTGCTGTAACTGCCGTACAATTGTCCAGGGCGGGGCAGGCCGCTGGCCTTGCTGCTGCATCAGCCAGGCCATATAACCCGTAACATCCTCCCCCATCACCGGCAACGAACTTACGATACCCACCCTTTTCTTCTCGCGGATTATAGCGGTATCGATAAGTTGGCTGATATCATATTCGACGAAGCTTTGTCGATCCGGGGCGAAAAAGGCAATCGTCTTAGTCACGCCGAATTCCGTCTGAAGCACCAGACCGAAGAAAAAGATCTCTTCATCAGGCATGGAAAATCGTCTCAATCCGTAGCGCAAAGCCTCCTCTTCCTCGTCGGAATAAGGCCGCGGGTCAATTACCTCCAGCTTGATCATTCCCTTTGCCGCCCGCGCGTACTCTTCCAGCAGGGCTTGTACGAAATAAAAGTAATTGTTGTAATAGCGAATCTGGTCCGGCGCCTTTCTCGCCGCGGTCTTTGTATAGTAGAGTCTTAGTTTCAGAGGCTGGTTGAGTTTGCCGAGTATCGTCCTTGTGCCCTTGGAGAGAGTGTAGAGTTTCTGGTCGGTTATATCTATCCTCAGTCCTTTTGCGAGGTTCTGGCATATAATTATCGCGCAGAATGTAATAATGCCTATAAGAATCACCGCCGCAATTGTTCGAGCCGTCCTGCCCATTTAGCTGGCCTTCCTTTCTTCCAGAACGATACAACAGCCCACTATCCAACATACAATTAGTAGGACAAAGTACGACAGGTCCTTGAATTCCAGCACTCCTCTTTGAATAGACTCATAGTGCACTTGAAGACTCATACTTTCAACGGCTTCCAACATCCCGGTCGGCAAAAATGTCGATAAATAGTTCAGCGTTGTCGGCATCCCTGCGTAGACAAAAACAGCGCACGTCACCACCGCCAAAATAAAGCTGATTACCTGGCTCTTGGTTACGGCCGAGAAAAAGCAGCCGATAGCCAGGAATCCTCCTGCCATTAAAAAGCCGCCTACATACCCGGTTATGATTAGCCCTACATCCGGGTCACCAAGATAGCACACAGTAATCGGCATAGGAAATGTCAGTACCAGAGCGATCCCGATGAAAAGCCACGCCGCCACGAATTTACCCAGAACCGCCTGGCTGACCGTAATAGGCAAACTCATCAAAAGTTCTATCGACCCGCTCCTGCGCTCCTCTGACCACAAACGCATCGCTGTTGACGGCACCATAAACACGAATAACAGCGGCAGGTTCGAAAAGAACAGCCACATATCCGCCTGGCCTGCTTCAAAAAAACCGCGCTTGAAGGTCAGGTACCCTGAAAAAAACAAAAAGATTACCAGAAACACGTAGGCAACCGGAGTCGCAAAGTACCCTTTTAATTCCCTTTTGCATACCGTCCAAAAGCCATTCATTTATCAAATTCCCCGCTTTAGCAAATCAAGTTTTCACAGCTATTGCTCTTATCTCAAAACATCCAACTTTGCTAAGCACTTCTTTGTGTAATCTTACGGAAGATATCATCCAGGCCCGTCTGATGCTTTTGCTTGAGTTGCTCGGGCGTCGAATCTACCAGAATCTTGCCTCTATCGATTATTATCGCTCGCGTGCAGACCGCCTCAACCTCTTCCAGAATATGCGTCGATATGATGATGCACTTATCCTTGGCCATCCTGCTGATTAGCTGTCGTACTTCGTGCTTTTGATTTGGGTCCAGACCATCGGTAGGCTCGTCGAGTATCAAAACAGGCGGGTCGTGAATTAGTGCCTGTGCCAATCCAACTCGCCGCTTATAACCTTTTGAAAGCGTTTCAATCGTTTGATGGTATACCGATTCTATTGAGCATAAGCTCGCGATCCTATCGAGGGCTTCTTTTCGACCCTTGCCGTTAATCCGACGTGCATCACAGATAAAACTCAGAAACGACCCAACGGTCATGTCGTTATAGGCGGGAGCATTTTCCGCCAGGTACCCTAACGACTCTCGTACCTTGATTGGCTCTCGCAGAATATCGTAGCCGCACACTGTTGCCGTACCGCTGTCCGGAGGCAAAAAGCACGCCAGCATTCTCATGGCCGTCGTCTTACCCGCCCCGTTGGGCCCCAAAAAACCCAGAACCTCCCCCTGATTTACGTCGAACGATATCCCGTCAACCGCTATGATTGACCCGAATCTTCGCCGAAGGTCTTTTACGCTAATCATATCCTCAACACTCCAGGCCAACCGGCGTCCTCTCAACCTGGCCTGCCAATCCGAATTACCACCGTCGCATGCTTGCCGTGTACTGCCCTAAATTATTCGTCCACATTTGAACTTTCACTATTGTTTGCACAATTATTGTAGTTTTTTCTTGCTCGTCAATACGCAATCTCTAAATTTTTGCAGGTTACGCACGACCAAGCTTGAGGATGGCTTCCTGCCAGAACCCTGTGACTCACAAGAATTGAGCAATCTTTGTGTGTTAATGAGGGTTAGCCCGATGACCTACGATTGGAGTTCAATAACTCTCAAACGGGAAGTTAAACTCAGTTCGTAGCTGCGTCGCTCTGACTGTACACGTTGAAACGCTTCATTTGAAGCTCATAGAGAAGATTGTTTTTCTCGATAAGCTTGGCTATCAAACTGATTTGATTGAGTACTATTTCAATCAGGTCAATGTTTATCAAGGTTGACTCAGGGCTGTACTGCGGCAAAGCTACAATCACATACCCGCAATTAGTCTGCTCTGTCGCCAATTGCGCAGCGATAATGCTGCAATCGTCCGCTTGAGTTACGACCGGCTCAGCACCGTCATCGACCTTGGCCTTTAGTTCTTTCAGAAATGACTCACTGAGGTTCAACTTGGAAAATTTTTCTGAGTCGCTGGGCCAGAAATGACCATCTTTGTCGATAATCACCATTACCGGGCCCCCGTCGGGTAAGATATCAAAAATCTGTCGGGCTATCAGTTCGTTAAGCACGCAGCTTGGCGAAAACAGCGACTCGTATGTGTCCATTCGACTGCTTCCTTGACAATAATCGGCGGATAACAAACTAATCAAACACTGCTCAGACTTCGGTTTAATCACATACAGACTTTCTCAGCGCTGTAACTGCTCGGCTTATTTTGCGAAAAAACAGTGTTTGTCGGATTTGGAAGTAAGTTTATGGGACCTGCTGACCGCCTGCCCATGTACCGACGCCGTGAAAAATCACGAATCAAGCATCGATTTTAGCCAGGCCATCGGAAATCTTTTACCCGGACAGTCCGTTTCACGCGCCCCAGGAGTGGTGTTATGACCATAAATACGGCTTTTCGGAATTTCATAGCGGTTTTGCAAAAACCGAATTAACTTCACAAGAGACCGTATCTGTCGTGCAGTCGGCACCGTTTGATCGAAGTTGCCCACCAGACAAATTCCCACCGCATTTTCGTTCGCCCAATTATCAGGCGTCTTGCAATGCGCGCCGGTCTTCTGCTCGCGCCAGCGGAATGTAACTTCCACCTGCCCATCACCGCTGTTGGTCCCGTTGCCTATAACAAAGTCGTATCCCACGCCTTCCCAGTGGTTGCCTTCTCTGTGCCATTTGTCGAATATTGCTGCATTACCCTGGTTCGTTCCTGAATGATGTATCACTATAGCTTTCCATTTCCTTTCCAGCCGCGAAGGAGGCAGCCAGCTTGGCGGAATGTTTTTGTCAGCCGATTTCTGCGCCGTGGTTGGCGGAGGAACCACGGGACGTTCCCGCGTTGAGTCGTGCACAATCCTCGGCATCGGCTCTTCGTTGTATATACAGCCGCTCAAAACAAACAAACAACACCAAAAAATAGGGCTTTTTACAAACATCTTTAGTTTGATTCCTTTACCTATTATCACATCCCAAGGACGGCCGAAATTTACCAGGATTGACTATACCTGTTTTTGGCCGACCTGTGGTTTTTCCTTATATCTGACCATATGCACACAGTTGCCGCGCTCGCTGAACCTAACGACATCCATATACGAGCGTATCAGCAGCAAGCCTCTGCCCTCGGTCTTATAAAGATTCTGGCCAACTCGTGGGTCCGGAATGCTGCCAGGGTCAAAGCCGTTACCTTCGTCTGTCATAGAAATCTCAATTCTATCGGAGTCCAGCACGTAGTCGATTTTGACCTGTTTGCCGGCATCCATCTTATTACCGTGTTTGAGGGCATTGAGAAAGGCCTCCTGCAAGGCAAGATGAACGGCAAAAGCATCTTCTTGGCTGAAATCATTGGCTTTGAGTTCGGACAGAATCTGTTTACACACCTTAGTAATACTCGATGGCATGCTTTCGAGGGCTATTGACCGACTGATTGGTGTTTTTGCCGCCATATAATTATTATGTTCCCTGCGCTTGCTGGCCCGGCATCGAAGTTTTCTCCCTAATCTGCTTCAGGCAGACCTTCAGTTGCACTTTCAATATCGGGGTAAATGTCGAATACTTTAGTAAGTCGCGTAATCTTGAAAATTTCGTGGATTTTTGGGTTTATATTGCAAAGTCTCAACTGACCGTCGCGCTCGTAAACCTTTTTGCTCACTCTTATTAAGAGACCTAAAACAGCCGACGACAGAAACCGAACGTTTTGGAAATCCAGGATCAGATTAATTCGCTCAGCTTGTTCAACAACCGACATTATGGATTCCTGCAGGGCGCGGATATCGTTTTCTTCAAGAATTTTTTCATCGGTCAGAGTAGCAATAGTTGCCTTCTCAGCATACCTGACGCTTATTCTGGGCTTAATCTTTGCCATAATGGCCTCTAAAAAAACCTGAAATTGCATCGAAATCCTACGTCAGAATAGCTCGGCTGTCAAGTTTTTTGCAGTTTTGCAGAAATTTTCGAAAATTTTTATTTTTTCTGAAAAAAGCTCTTGCAAATGAGGCGTTTTTCGATGAACATTACGCCTTTGCAAAATTTGACGTATTTTAGAGAATAAAACTCTTGCAACGTTGGGCGCACTATTGATATTATGGCTGTTCGCCACGCGTTCAACTTTGATAGATATTAGTTGAGGCTCACACCCGATACACTTGCTTTTTCGTTGTCGTCTGCCCGTATCGGGCAGATAGTGAAACTTTTATTGTTGTTGTACTATTTCAAAGGAGATGACTAATGAAAATCAGTAGGTCAACAGGTTATGCACTGCTCGCAGTCGGTTATCTTGCGCAGCATCAAAAGCAACGGATTATCTTGTCTCAGGACATTTCTAAGAAGTATAATATCCCCTTGGAATACCTGCTCAAGATACTCCAGCAACTGGTCAAAGTGAATATACTCCGCAGCAAAAGAGGTCCTCGCGGCGGCTTCTCCTTGGCAAGACCCGTCAAGAAGATCACTCTGCTGCAGGTTATTGAAGCTGTCGATGGGCCTATGGTCAGCCAGTTGGACCTCGCTGAGCATGCGGGCGGAGAAAGGTTCGCCGCTAAAGTCGAGCAAACCTACTCAAAAGCGCTTGCTCAGGCCAGGGCCGTTTTTGATAAGGCCAAAGTCGGAGATTTGGTGCCCGGCTAATTTGCAAAAGACTGATGCATATTAGCGAATTTCAGCAGCTAATCTCAAAGAAGTACCAACGGCGCGACCAAGAACGGGGAATCCCCGCCACGTTTATGTGGTTTGTCGAAGAGGTCGGGGAACTGGCTACAAGTCTGGCTGGTGATGAAAAAAACAGGGCTGAAGAATTTGCCGACGTGTTCGCCTGGTTGTGCACTCTGGCAAACATAAGCAATGTGGATTTGGAAGAGGCCTGCAAAAAATACACTTCCAATGATGTTGAGGGTTTCAAATAAGGGCCCCTAACTATCAGGCCTTGCTTGCTTGTTGGTCCTCGTTGCTCGTTTTCTCAGGTGCTTGCGACTCAGCCGAACTGCCCGCTGCCATTAGAGCCTTGTAGAAGCACCAGCCCAGGCCCCCGATGATTAACAGGAAAACAAGGCTCAGGATTAGATACGATACAGCATTGAGATGTTCCTGTGAGCGCAAAGCCGGTTCCGCGACCTCTTTTCCGCGCGTTGAATAAATCAAGTTCAGCGCGATAAAAACGCTGATGTCCAATGTGCCGAGCATGCCCGCCCAACGCGCAAGCCACGATGCCTGTGAGCTTGAGCTATGATGCTTATCAAGCAAATAATTGCTTATGGCGACCGCGACAATAGCCGGCGGCAGCGATAGCCACAGCAGCACCTTCTCATCCCGGCCGTGCAGTGCAAATCTGAACAGGATTACCACCACTGCGGCAGAACCTGCAGCAAGCAAAAGGGTGATAGCGCCGCTGAATCGCGACTTGATTTGCAAGCTGGCTTCCAGCTTGTTCTGCGCGTCATCGCGGCTGCGACCTCTGACGCAACTCAGGACCACCGCCAGAATCGGAACCGAGATCATAACCGATAGCCCCACACAGTTTGATAGGTTCCAGGCCCCCGTGGGGCTGCGAAGCAAACCCCCTTCTTGTGTCAAATCGTCAAACAAGCTCCAGATAAACAATGAGCCTAAAACGACCGGGATGCAGATGCGAATCAGATAATTCCACCACTTGCCAAGTTTCCAGTCGCTTCTCTCATTAGCGTGTCGACGTAGTAAGTCAACTCGCCAAAGCCACCCCAGCACTAAGCACTCGAGCAGACCAAGACACACAATCCCCCATGTCCCGTCAATAAACTTCCCTACCACGTCCAGCCAGTACAGACCGCCTTGAGTGATATACACAATCCCTGCACCGAGGCCAATCACGCTCATAACCGGCAGCACGATACTTCGCCGCCAGCCGGTCTTGTCCACTATAGCCGCAAGAATCGACTCCGTTAGCGAAAATGCTGAGTCAATCCCTAACGTAACGAGCGCGAAGAAGAAAACAAAACTAAACCAGGCCGAATAAGGCAATTGTGCCAGAGCGTAAGGAAATGCTACAAAGGCCAGACTTGGCCCGCCCTCAACTACCTTTTCCACAGGCACCGCCTCGCCCGCTTGCGCTGTCACAAAAGCCATTCCACCCAGCGTTGCAAAAACCGCCAGGCCCGACACGAAACTCGTTCCAAAATCGGCAAGACCTATTATCGCCGCGTTGTTATTAAGGTCGCTTTTTCGGTGAAGAAAGCTGGCATACGTAACCATCACGCCGCCAAAGGCCAAGCTCAGCGAGAAAAACGCCTGCCCAAATGCGTGTCGCCACGTCGTCGCCTTCGCCAGTTCCGACCAGGTAGGATTAAGATAGTAAGCCAGTCCGTTGATACTGCCTTCGAGTGTCAGACCCCGAACCGTAAGAACCAGCAGCATCAGCCAGGGCAGCGGGACCGTCCACCACACAATCCTGCCGACCAGCCTGACGCCTCTGAATATACAGAAATACATAGCCAGCCACGTTACCACCAGCGGCCAGAATATATTCCATTGTATTGAGCCCAAAGCCGGGCCCGGTGGATTGTCAAGTGTGTACTCAGGAGGGTGACCCAGATACGTATGAGAGAAAAAATTCTTTGCCTTCTCAACGCCCTCAACCCCTTTGGCCGCCCACGGCAGCTCACCGCCGCCGAGAATCCCTTGCACACTAAAGCTCAGGAAGCTGAAACAATATGCAAGCACCACCGTATAGAACGTGACAATGACGACTCCAAGAAGAATGCTCCACCAGCCGACAAACTCGAATCTTTTGTGTCCCCGTGCGAGTGCATCCGGAGCCGCCCGCTGCGTGAAATGCCCCAGGCTAAACTCAAGGATAAGCATCGGCACGCCGATTACAAACACAGCGATTATGTATGGAATCAGAAATGCTCCACCCCCATTGTCATATAGCTCGTACGGAAACCGCCACAGATTACCCAGTCCAACCGCCGACCCCACCGCTGCTAAGACAAACCCACCCCGTGTCCCCCAGCTTTCTCTTTGCTCCTCTAAAAGTTCCGCCATCGCCACTTACCTCCATGCAAGATAGCGCCTATTTTCTTTCGCCCGATGTACTCAATCTTTTATACCGAGCACCTCAAGCGTATCACGCTCAATAATGCTTTGGATGTTACCTCGTGGAACCGTAGGCAAGTTCGTGTCGGCTAATAATTTATTAAAGCCAAGCAAGGTCTCTATACATTCACTTGGCTTGCCGAATGGAAATCCACTTCCAAACAGCAGTTTGTCCATTACACCACGTTCGTATGCCGACATCACTATGTTATACACCTGCCAGACATTGTTTGGTCTTAGCGTCAGGTCTGCGTATACATTTTCGTGCTTTGCTATCATCGACAGTGTTTGCTCGAAGAAGGGCAGCCCCATGGTCCCGATGACGATTTTCAAGCCGCGAAATTCCCTGGCAACTTCATCCAGCAAAAACGGCTGAGCGTAATCCAGTATCGCGTCCGCCCCGAAAGGTTCCCCATTATGAAAGAAGACAGGTATCCCAAGCTCTTGCGCCGACTCGTATAACCTCATCGCCTTGCTGTCAGCCGGATGAAACCCGCAACTGCAGCAGTACAAAACTGCCCCCCTAAGTCCCAGCTTGTCGGTTATACTTGTAAGGGCTTTCACGCTGCCCTTGTCTTTTGTCGGCTCTACGAGCGCAAAGCCCACCATCTTTTCTTTATGTTTGCTCACATACTCGGATAATCTCTCATTGACCTGCTGGCTCGACTCACCCACGCCCGCTAACACTATGCACTTATCGACCGTCTCCGCCGCCGCCAAATGTTCAGATGGGTCAACTTCACGGACAGGACAGCTTATGTGTGTGTGGCAGTCAACTATCATTTTTCCGTGCCTTTCATTTTTTAGCCGCCATCCGTAGCGGCCCTCGAAATTGCGATTTATATTAGCCCGGCAAATTTCCACCGTCAAGCGCAAATATTTCTCCTTTTCGCCTTACTCTAATTGACACCCTTTGCCGTTCACTTTAGTGCAAACCTCATTGCTGATAAAGCGATCGCTGAACACCAGCTTTTCTTGACACCAAGGCCTTGTAAACGTAATATGCTCCACGGCGAAAGAACTAACTCTTCGATTTGCAGGAGATAATACAGGTGAGAAACGTTTGGCTTGTTTTCGGTTTGGTCATGGCTAACCTGATAACGTTGACGGGTTATTCGAACGCAGCCTGGACATACGTAGGTGATTATGTTGAGCCCTATCAGGTTGGTAAGAATACCGTCACCTTCAAATGTACCAATGCCACGGTCAGGATTGAGGTCTGTACCGAGGACATTCTGCGGATACGAATGAACAAGTCCGGCACTTTCAAGCCCAATGAGCCCTGGGTAGTGGTAAAATATGACTGGCCTCAGTCGCTTTTTACCGTAAAAGACAGGGGGACTTACATTGATATAGCAACTCAGTGTCTTACGGTAAAGATAAATAAGTCACCGTTTCGCCTGGATATCTATGACGAAGACACGAGGGCCCTTTGCATCGAGCCGCGGGCCGGAGGAATGGGCTTTGATGAAGAAAGGGTCATCTGCAGAAAGAAATTAACCGCCACCAACCACTTCTTCGGTCTCGGACAGCGCTATGAAAAATCCGACCTTCGCGGCGAAAAACGCGAGCTTTGGGTAACGGAAAATGTCACCCCAATCTCTTTCTTTATGGCGACCGACGGCTATGGCATTTTCTTCCACAACACCTGGAAGACAACGTTCGACTTCACGAAGGACCCGTATTATTTTTCCGCCCCGGGCGGCGGTGAGCTTGATTACTATTTCGTTTATGGGCCGAGCTTCAAACATATCTTGAACCAATACACAAAGATTACCGGCAAGTCACCATTGCCTCCAAAATGGGCGTTCGGACTGCACGGCAGCAAGTGGGGCAGGCAGAAAGGACAGGCCGGAATCTTGACCGACGTTAAAGAAGCCAGAGGCAAGCGAGATTGGCCGTTGGACAGTATAAGAGTCCACGCGAAGAATTGCGGCCAGGCAATCTGGGCAGGTCCCGGCTTGAATTGGCCCGACGACGGATGGGGCAGCTTCCCCGCCGTGGATAAAATGGTGCAAGAGTTGCACAATATGAATTGTCACGCTATCTTCTGGGAAAACCCCGGCATACCCTCCACCTGCACGGAAAAGTATGAAGAGGGCCTGAGCAAGGGCTATTTTCTTATGCAGGACGGCTCCGTATGGAACGGCCGTTTTGGTTATGGTATGGACCCCGGTGCCCTCGTTGACTTTTGCAATCCCGGCGCAAGAAAGTGGTGGGGCGATTTACATAATTTTATGATCGATTTTGCTTCTGACGGCGTCGCGGGCGACCACGGCGAGGAAGTATACGGAACTATGTATTCGCCTTACAGCGGAATGTCTGGCGAAGAATATCACAATCTTTACTCAATGCTGTACGATATGGCCAGTTGGCAAGCATATAAGCGGCGAGTTCCCAATAAGCGCTGCGTCGTCTGGGGCCGTTCACTGTGGGCCGGCTGTCAGCGCTATCCAATGCAGGGAACGCAGGACTCGCACAGCGAAGGCAAAAACATCCACGGCGAAATCATGGGATGCATAAATTTTGGCTTGTCCGGCGTCCCCTTCAGAATCTATACTGACAATGTCACGCGCGAGATTCTCGATAGCAAAAAAAAGGACTGGCCCCTTTCCAGGCTCAGTCAGTATCTTTGTCTGACCGTTGCCGGTGAAAGAACGGAACTCTTCTGGACAGGCCGCAAAACCGCAGACGACAATTATCGCTTCTACGGAAAGCTCCGTTATCGTCTTATGCCTTATATTTACACGTATGCCCGAGAAAGCACCAAGACTGGATTACCCCTCGTCAGGGCATTGGTCTTGGAGTATCAGGATGACCCTAACACTTACTCTGTCTACGGCCAGTATCTTTTAGGTAAAGAGTTGTTAATCGCGCCGTTATGGAGCGACACCGCTTTCTCAAGACAGATATATCTGCCCAAAGGCCGATGGATAGACTTCTGGGACGACACCGTATACGAAGGCCGCCAGACTATTAACTATAATGCCCCGATTGACAAAGTCCCCATACTTGTTAAAGCCGGAGCTATTATTCCTATGGCACCTGATAATCAGCGGTATGTTGACGAGAAAAAAAGTCCGCTGACAATAAGAATTTATCCTAAAGGCACTTCTTCTTTCGTCCTGTATGAGGATGACGGCGTGAGCTACGATTACGAGAAAGGCATTTACGCATTTACTACATTCCGGTGCGTTGAGAACAATACCGGCTTAGCAATTACTAAAAGTGCCCCAAGCCGAAGCTACAAAGTACCCGCAAGGAACCACGTGTTCGAAGTACATAAGCAAATGACCGTCAAATTAGTCACTAAGGCCGATAAAAAACTGCCTCGTTTTAAGAAAAAAGCGAAATTTGATGCCGCACCCGAAGGCTGGTTGTACGACGCAGGCAAAATGATAATCCGGGCTAAGGTAAAAGGGGGCGCAAACGAGCCTATCTCTCTGAGGTTTTGGAACATCGTCTGTGCGAGGTAGCTTTTTCTTGACCTCAAAAGCCGGCCGCTGTAATATTATCCGAGAAGAAATTGTGTAATGGAGAGTTTTTGTGGATTGTCCAGTTTGTAAAAGCGCGATGATTACCCTCGAACTCGAGGACGTCGAAATCGATTTTTGTGCCGACTGCGGCGGTATCTGGCTCGACGCCGGCGAGCTCGAAATGCTCCTCGACGACCGCGAACGCGCCGAGAAGCTACTCCAATCGTTCAAAATAGATGTCAATTGCACCGAGAAGCCGAGAAAATGCCCCATCTGCTTGAAAAAAATGGAGAAAATCATCATTGGCCAAGCCGCCCCAGCCTTGCTCATAGACAGATGTCGCAAAGGCGACGGACTCTGGTTTGACAAAGGCGAATTACAGGATATCTTAAACAGAGGCCAGCTCGATAAAGAAAGTAAAATCCAAAAACTATTAGCTGATATGTTCGGCGAAAAGCACGATACGAACCCACAATAACATTTTTCAGGAGAAATACTATGGACACATCTGGAATGCTGTTAAGTATGGGCACTTTGAGAATTGTGTTGCTGGTTGTCGGCGTTGTTATTCTTGTCGTGGCGCTTATACTGAAAAAACGACAGCAATAAAATTAGCAAGACTCTACCTTTACAGGAGAAAAACTATGTGGACAGCGATCACCGTCGTTGTAATCCTTGTTTTGCTCATTCTTTTTATAATTGGCATCTACAACGCTTTGATTCGGCTTCGCAATCAGGTCGATAACGCCTGGTCGCAGATTGATGTCCAGTTAAAACGCCGCCACGATTTGATTCCCAATCTTGTCGAAACCGCCAGGGGCTATATGAAGCACGAGCGCGAAACCTTCGAGGAGATAACGAAAGCACGAAGCCAGGCTATGGGAGCCAAATCCGTCACCGAAGCTTCCAAAGCTGAGGGTGCTCTCGGTGGGGCCCTTGGCAGATTTATGCTCGTTGTCGAAAATTATCCCGACCTCAAAGCGAATCAGAACTTCCTTGCGCTCCAGGAAGAACTCACCAGCACCGAGAACAAGATTTCTTTTTCCCGGCAGAACTACAACGACCAGGTCTTGTTCTTTAACAACAAGATTCAGATGTTCCCGTCTAACATCATTGCGAATATGTTCAATTTCGGCAAACGTGATTTCTTCGAGATAGAGGCCCCGGCCGAGCGGGAGGTCCCGAAGGTAAGCTTCACTTAGTATCCGACGGTATGATTGAGCAACACGCGATTGAGGCCCACGAAGCGCACTTTATCCGACGTGGGGCCCTTTATGATTTAGTGCTCCGCTCACCGCGCGAAGCCGAAGGGTTTGCTTTGCTAATCGATAGCAGCTAAGAAATAACGACTAATCACTGACAACTAACTATGTGGGAACTGATACGAGCAAATAAGAGAAACTCTATACTGCTGTTGCTGATAATGGCCGTCTGCCTTATGCTGCTCGGCTATATCATCGGCTTGGCTTTTGTCGGCCCGAATGGTGGTTTCTTCGGCCTGATTATTGCCACCGCCATCTGGCTGATTCTCATGCTCATAAGCTTTTCAAGCGGCGACCAAATCTTCTTAGCTGCCAGCAGAGCCAAACCCGTTACACATGATGTTCACCCACAGCTATTCAACATTGTCGAGGAAATGAAGATTGCTGCCGGTCTGCCCGCAATGCCTAAAGTTTACATAATCAACGACCCCGCTCCCAATGCCTTCGCCACCGGCCGAAGCCCGAAATCCGCTTCCGTTGCTGTCACTGCAGGTCTCCTGGGCCGCCTAAACCGTGATGAGCTCCAGGGCGTCGTCGCCCACGAAATAAGCCACATTCTACACCGTGACATCCTTTTTGTGACCCTCGCCGGCGTAATGCTCGGCGCGATAGTCCTGCTCTCCCAGGTCTTTCTGCGAGGGATGTTTTATAGTTCGATGACCGGCGGCCGCCGGAGATATTCCTCCGGTTCAGGAGGCGGCGGCCAGGCCCAGCTCATTATGCTGCTTATTGCTATAATCGTTGCAATTCTCGCACCAATAATGGCGTATTTGTTATATTTCGCACTTTCCAGAAGGCGTGAATACCTCGCCGACGCCGGCGCCGCAAGGCTCACCCGTTATCCTGAAGGTCTCGCCAGTGCTCTCGAAAAAATCGCTAATGACCCCTCGCCGCAGTTGGCTGCCGTCAACAAGGTAACTGCCCCGATGTATATTGCAAACCCCGTCAAGAAGAAGGGACAAAGGAAGCTCTCAAACCTCACCAGCACCCATCCGCCTATTTCCGAAAGGGTAAGAATCCTCCGCAATATAACCCACGGCGCATCTTTCAAGGACTACTCCGACGCCTTCAGCGAGGTCACGCACACCAAGACAGTCGTTCCTACTTCTGCTTTAACTAAAGAGGACATCGGCTTGCGCGAGGCTTCCGCCGAAGCCAGAAAGGAAGAACGGAAGCAGAAACAGATGCGCCAGGTCGGTGACATTATGCGAATGGTCAACAGCTTTGTATTCTTGACCTGCCTCTGCGGCCTGAAACTAAAAGTCCCGCCGAACTTCAAAGGCAACAAGGTCAAGTGCCCGCGTTGCAAGAGAATCCTCGACCTGCCCGAAAAAAAGTAGGCGTTCCTTGTCTACCCGCTACTGTCACGGTGACACTATCCACTCAGTTTTAACCCTGCCGTTATTCTTCTGCCATATACGGATAACGGAAGTTCCTCGGCGGCAGGAACGTCTCCTTTATCGCACGGGGCGAAACCCATCGTTCCAGGTTCAGCCAGCTGCCGGCCTTATCGTTCGTACCCGATGCTCGCGTCCCGCCGAACGGCTGTTGTGCTACCACCGCACCCGTTGGCTTGTCATTGACATAAAAATTCCCCGCCGCGTGACGTAGCGTATTCATTGCCTTGACAATCGCGCTTCGCTCCAGTGCAAATATCGACCCCGTCAAAGCATAGGGCGAGGTTTGGTCGCATATATCGAGTGTATCGTCATATTTGCTTTCCGGGTAGACGTATATGGTTAAGACCGGGCCGAAGATTTCCTCAACCATCAGCTTCGACTTCGGCTTTTTGCTCACCACAATAGTCGGCTCAATAAAGTATCCCGTCGATTTGTCACTTCCTCCGCCGATGATGATTTCCATATCAGGCGAATTCTTGGCGAAGTCAATGTACTCGTTGATGGTCTTAAACGCCTTTTCGTCTATAACCGCTCCCATAAAGTTCGTAAAGTCGGTCACGTCGCCCATCTTGACGTCTGCGCTCTCGCTCAACAGGCGCTCTTTGACCTGTGGCCAGATCGAATCTGGTATGTATGCTCGTGAAGCCGCTGAGCATTTCTGACCCTGGTATTCGTATGCCCCTCGCACCAATGCCGCCACCAGCACCTCAATATCGGTACTTGCGTGTGCGAATACGAAGTTCTTGCCACCCGTCTCGCCGACGATTCGAGGATACGAAACGTACTTGCGGATGTCCGAGCCTACCGCCAGCCAGATTGTCGAAAATACGTATGTACTTCCCGTAAAGTGAATACCGCCCAGCCTCACGTCATCCAGCGCCGGCGGTCCGACAATCGGGCCAGGCCCCGGCACCATATTGATAACTCCCGGCGGCATACCCGCTTCTTCGAGGATTTTCATAATAAAGTACGCCGGCAACACCGCCGCCGATGCCGGCTTCCACACCACCGTATTACCCATCAACGCCGGTGCCGTCGGAAGATTGCCCGCTATCGATGTGAAGTTGAAAGGTGTCAACGCCAATACAAACCCATCCAACGGCCGATGCTCCATATAGTTCAACACGCCCTGCGTCGACTTCGGCTGGTCGCCGTAAACTTCCTGCATAAAGTGCGGATTGAACCGCCAGAAGTCTATCAGCTCGCACGCTGAATCGATTTCCGCCTGGTGCGGCGTCTTGCTCATATTTAACATCGTCGCGGCATTCACAGTCGAGCGGTACTTGCCCGCCAGAAGTTCCGCCGCCTTCAATAGTACAACCGCTCTCGATTCCCACGGCATCTCTCCCCACTCGCGCTTCGTTTTTTCCGCCGCGTCCACAGCCTTTGTGACATAGGACGCATCTGCCTGGTGATACCGTCCTATTACGTGCTGATGGTCGTGCGGGCACCGAATATCCGCAAGTTTGCCACTGCGCACTTCTTTTCCGCCGATTATCATCGGCACTTCAGCCTGCTGCCCCAGCATCTCTTTCAGCTTGGCACTCAATTCCGCACGCTCGCCGCTGCCCGGCCTGTACTGCAAAATCGGCTCATTGACCGGCTCAGGAACCTGAAAAATACCGTTAAACATCTCTCTGTCTCCTTTCACTTAATAACACCAGTTTGGCTTGTAAAATCGCAAACCCGTATTATATCCGCTATAGAAATCATTGCAACCCACCTCTTCGCTGTTTGATTTTGGTGCTCTGAAAGCATATAATTGTCTATGATTATGCACAGGCGAAAAGCGTTTACCCCGTTAGAAAGTTGGGGCGAACATGGCCTTGGCAATTTATCCAAATTGCTTCTAACGGGGTTTACGTTGATAGAGCTTTTGGTCGTAATGGCCATCATATCCATCCTGATGAGCATATTGCTGCCGTCGCTTAAGAAAGCGAAAGACCAGGCCAAGGCGGCCATTTGTATGAGCAATATGCGGCAGATAGGGTATGCTGCCAATTTTTACGCGGAGGACCATGATTCACGCATTCCGCGCGGGACGGGCGGCCCTATCTGGACTGGCACGTCGGCTGGTTGGCGACGGAGGATAATACCATTGATATGTGGCGGGTCCACAAGTTTCGGTAGCGCAAAGGACACAGGCGGTCACTCATTCGAGGGGGCAAACTGTTTTTAGAACTTCGGTCAGCTTAACTTTTCGAAAAGCGGACAGTGGCTTGTGCAGCCACAGCCAGCGTTTTACAGTTTTCCTGACCCTCATGGCTCCTTCCTTGTCGGCAACTGGCGAGTTCTCCTTGTAGCACTTATATAATATGAGATTCAGCATAAGATTCATTTGACTGCCACCAAGAAGGTAGCCAAAAGTTAGGAATAGCGGGAAGCCCACAAAGAGCAGCAAGCATAACTCTGCAGTGTTGAGACCAATGTCAGTTAGCAAGAATGACACCGTCACCGCAAGGAACATGAAGGGATAGGCAACCAGAGCAAGAAACCACTTCATGAGTTGCAATGTTTCCGTGACGCCTACTAAACCCGAGGGGCCCAACCTTCGGACGTGATATCGAAATATCAAAATATAACCCAAGAGCAAAAGTAAGGGTACGCAAAAGCCTATGACTGTGTAAAACCATTCTGAAATCAGAGCAAACATAGAGTTGCACCTCAATAAAACGCAAGCTCTGTTCCTGCGTCAACATGCCAAATGCTGCGACGACAAGCCGCAAAGCCTCAATTATGGCACTGCGGTATCCTATCCGATTTCTATTCGGTCTTTTTCGGGGATTTCGGTTACGTGGCAGTCGATGGCATACGTTCTCTCGGGCAGCACAATCAGGACGTTGGCCACGTCGGCGTTGTGCGCGAAGGGCGCGTGGTGCCATACGCCGGGATTCAGCGAGACGAAAGTACCCTTCGGAACGCGAAAGACTTCGATTCTATCCAGCGGTACCTCCCCGACCGGCGTAGCCGGGCCGACGTGGATAAGGGCATCAGCGTCGAGCGGCAGGATTCCTTCGCCGGTACCGTTATGAAACTCGGTTACGTCAACGACGCCCGGTCGCTTGCAGACGCGGCAGGTGGAGAATGAGGCGATGGTCCTGCCGCCGAGGTCGAGAGGAACCATATCGCGGTAGAACTCAATGGGCTCGGCGCCGAGCTTTTCGGCCTTTGGATTTACCATATTTGCGAATGTGCCATACTTGGCAAAACTTTCGAGCGTCAATTCCTTAACTTTTTCCTTTCTCATAACAAATCTCCAACAAACTTATAAAAGGTTTCTTAAAGCGCCCGACAAAGCTTCACGGACGCTCATTATACCAAACGCCGTTCGGTTCGTTAACATCGATCGGTGCAGGAAGCATCAGGCTTTCCATAATCTTGCGCTCTTGGGGGTCAGATAAGGGCGTCAGCCTCACTCTGTCCAACTCGTAGAAGTCCTTATCCCGCAGGATGAGTTGTCCCCGATTACACAACAAGGCATTCCACTCAGAAATACTCATCTCCAGGAGCATATACGGTTCAGTGTAACCATCGTCATACTTGTATAGCCTTGAGGCAGAGTAATACGGCTCCGTCTGCCCATAGCACTTTAAACGCAATAACCAAATATGCTTGGGGAGCATGTCTTCTTCACTGCAAGCTGAGAGCCTGCAGTAGTGACCCACACTGAAAAATGGTTTTCCAAAGGAATTCGGGTCGTTAGAGTCAGCATAATAAACAAGGCCAACATTCGCCAGTTCATCTACGACGAACCAAGTCAGATAAGGGCTATCGCGAAACAATGGGTGTTCGTGTTCGTGTATAGTAGGTGGTCTCACCTGCGCGCCGACAAGTAGTACCTTGTTATCAAGTGTCCGATTAGAAAGAAGTGCAATGGCTTGCTTGCGTCGTTCCATCGCTTCTGAGGTCGTGCTGTAACTTGGGAACGCGCCACGCCGGAGCGCCTCCGCATGGCTGGCGAAAATCTTGTGCAGCAGCTTTTCCCGTGGACTTTCTTTGCGAAGCCGGAGGCCAAACACGAGGAATCCACAGGCAGCTATCAGTATGATAATCCATTTGGAATGCTTTATGATGGCTAGTCTGCTTTTCTCCTCGTGGCCAAACATGCAAATCGCGCTTATCCTACCAAGACTAGGGTTAATGTCATATAGATAGCGACGCTGATTGAGTCGTTTGCGGTGGTGACGAGCGGGCCGGAGCTTATGGCCGGGTCTATGCCAACTCGCCGGAACAAGAACGGCAAAAACAGGCCCAAGGTCGTGGCGACCATTATGGCGGCGAACATTCCTGAGCCGAAGGCTATAACGATGCGAATGTGGTTCGACCATTCAACTGCAGGAATCGCTTCAGCGCCGGAGGGACCGGAGAGCAGGTTCGGCAGCACTGCATTTGCCAAACCGCCTAACAGGCCGCAGCAAATCGCAACAAGCAGAGCTATCGGCACCTCTCGCTGGAAGACCTCGCGGAGTCGCAAATCGGCGAGGTGGCCCGCTGCCAGGCCGGAGACGACGATGGCCGATGTCTGCAGGCCGGCATTTCCGCTGATGGCTGCAATCATCGGTGCAAAAACGAAAGCGGCGGTCCAGATATATAACTGTTCGGCCTGGAAAAATACATCCCGAAAGAACATCCCGACAACGGCGGTGACGGCGGTGCCGAGCAGACACGGAAAGAGCCAGGTCATGCGAACACCTGCCGCCCAAAGCGTCGACTCCCTTTCGAGCTCGGCGGGGTCGGTACCTGCCATAGTGTAGAGGTCCTCGGCGGCTTCTTCATCTGCAACCTCGATGACCCTGTCGGCGGTGATTCGACCGATGAGTTTGTGCTGTCTGTCGAGGACGGGAACGACAATCAGGTCGTTGTCTCTGAAGACGTTGCGGACTCTCTCCTGGTCGTCGTCGGCAACAACGTAGATTGTGTCCGGGTCAATCAGTTCACTTATTTTTGTATTTTCAGGACGGGTCAGCAGCAGACGGATACGGACGTCGCCGACAAACTTACCTGCCTTGTCGACGACAAAGACTGAATAAAAATCTTCGTCGATTTCGGCGGCGCGGATTTTGTTGACGCCTTCGGCGACGGTCGCATCCTCGGAGACGCTTATAAGGACGGGGTCCATAATACCGCCGGCCGAATCCTCCGCGTAGCTCATCAGTCTCTTGATAAGGACGGAATCCGCCGGCTTGAGGCTTTTCAGCAGCTGGTCGCGCCTGGCCTGCGCAAACTCGGCGAGAAGGTCGGCGGCATCGTCAAAGTCGAGCTCGGAAACGATGGTTTTTATCTCATTTGCGCGGAGGAGTTCGAAGAGGCTGCTGCGGGCGGCCTCGTCGACCTTTTCCAGGACTTCGGCGGCGGTTGGTTTGTCCAGGACATCGAAGATAATGCGTCTTGGCTCATCGTCCAGAAGCTCTACCACCTCAGCGATGTCGCTGCTTCGCTGCTCGCTGAGCAATTGGCGCAGCTGAGCTTTGTCGCCGTCCTCAAGCAAGAGCTCGATTTGCTGCAATAGAATCTGCTGAGATGCTCGTTTTTGTTCGTCCGCCATCTGACACCTTGTCGTAAACAAAGATTTAAGCCGCGCGATTGGGGCTTAAAATAACCCAATGTTTTTCGTTAGGCAATGGTTTTTTGTCTGGTTTGGAGGCATGGGAGGCCAAAGATATGTGCATTTGTTGACAATGCCGAAAATCCAAGCCCAAAAAACGCTAAAACATGCTTGTATATTGGCCGACTTTAATGTAGAATATAGGTTGAAATGCTAATTTAGGCTTGAGGCCGAAGAAAGCATACTTATAAGGGTAAGGGAAAAGGCAGGATGAGAGGTTTGGTCTACAGTATCGTTGTGGTTGGGGGGATAATGGCATGCGTGTGCCTGGCCGCACCTGAGCCGGCTATTGTGCCAGGCCCGCGCGACTGGACGGTCGACGTAACGTTTGAACATCCGCAACAGATTACGCTGCAGTTGGGCAGTCACAATCGGCCAAGGCGGTTTTGGTACACCATCGTCACGCTGACCAACAATGCAAAGCGTGATGTTGACTTCTATCCCAGGTGCGAGCTGATGACGGATACGTTTCAAATCATACCGGCAGGAAAAGGTGCGTCACCGGAGGTTTTTGACCGAATAAAGAGACGCCATCAGAGCAAGTATCCGTTTCTTGAGCCCTTGGAAAAGGTCGGAAATAAGATACTTCAGGGCCGGGACAACGCGAGGGATATTGCCATCATCTGGCCTGACTTTGATGTACGGGCCAAGAATATGAAAATATTTATGACAGGTCTTAGTAATGAGACCGCTGTTATTGACCACCCTGTTGCCAAAGACAAAACCGGTAAGCCGCTAAAGGTATACCTGCGAAAGACGCTCGAATTAAACTACACGCTCCGTGGTGACACACGCTTTAGGTCTCATATCAAGTTGAATTACAAGGATAAACGCTGGGTTATGCGGTAGATTATCGCATTGGTTCGCGCACAGCGAGTATCTGCGCAGCGATAACTCCTTCACAAAAGTTTCTGGCTCAATGCGCAATTTATGTGAAAAAGTCCGAAAAAAACGTACATACATTGGTAGGTACGCACGAGGGCCTTACAGAAAGCAGTGGAAAACTGCCGAAAATGCGCGCTTTTTGGGGACTTTTTTTTCAGCCCGCTGCGTGAATTGTTCGATATGAATATGTCGGACGCGAATAGCATATACTCTTGAATTGATTACTGGTGTTTTGGCTCTCTAAGTCGAGTTTTCGTAATCATAATGTCACAAGCATGCGGGCAAACCTAAAGCCCGGAAAATACTGAAAGGGAAAAAACAATGCCGGCAACAAAAGTGAAGCAAAAACGCACGACGAGGCGGAAATGTACAACGAAGCAAAAATCCATGACGATTGGCGAAATAAGGAATAAAGCTCAGGGTCTCGGCATAATGCCGGGAAAGATGAAAAAAGCTGAACTTATCCACTCCATCCAGACAGCGGAAGGTTGCACACCTTGTTTCGGCTGGTCAAACGGGCAATGCGACAACGTCGGCTGCTGCTTTATGTCGGATTGCCTTAAGACCAGGCTGTAAAGCTCGTATTGCGTGATGTGTTGTTGCCGTTGCCAATATGGGTAACGGCAACAATGATTTTAGGCTCCTACCATTTGCGCCCGTGCTCTCGGTAACAGACGTTTATTGTGGCGGTGCGTTCATTAGGGTTTGCTCACGGTCTACTAACAAGATGCGCGAAGGCTAGCTCCTGTTCCCTTAATTTTTGCTGTTTTTTTCAGCTTTTCTTGATTTTTTCCGTAGCTGCTTGCCAAAGTAGATTTCTAAGTCCGCTGCTACTATAAAGACGAATGAGAAGGCCACGGATGCAAAAAAATGGACTTTTTTCGGGGGCGAAAAGGTGGAACAAACTTTTCACGCCAAGGGTAGATAAATATAGGTGTAAAGAAAGGCCGAAAAGGCCAAAAATGACGAAGATATTGGCCCTAACCGATGGGAAGGCAGATAAAATGAGGCTTACAATAGAACAACGCCTGCGAGCCCTTGAGCGCGAAACCGTGGTCCTCCAGGACACCGTTAAGCTGCTGCATAAGCTGCTGAAGGACCAGGGAGAGTTGATACACGACTATATTACGCAAAAAGTCGCGAATGCAAATACGAACAACGGGGGCGAAAATAATTCAGGCGACAGCCGGCCCGAGGATGCGTTATATACTTTTGTGTGCAGACAGAGATTCGACAAAATCGATAAGGACATCAAGAAGCTGCGTCAACTGATAGAGGGCCACCAGTTTGGCCTGAAAGCAGGATAATACAGGCATCCTGATTGGCTGCTGATTGGCATTCCGACTGACGTGCCAGCGGTCAGATGTTCTTTTATGTGCGCAATTCGTAAGCAGATTCCCCACATTCACTTCAAACGGCATATTTCGTCTGCCTTTTGCTTGGGTTAATCGTTTTGGAGAAACCACGTTTTACAACCACAGGCAGGTTTTTTCACCACCACACCTCAAGACCGGTAATCGCGAGCAGCAAGGCGGCAGGTATCGCCTCCACTCTTATCTGCGATAAGTTAAAGTCGCTCCGGCACTTGCAGAATCGGTGCAGAGCGTATAATCCGTTGCAATCCTGCACGATTCCGGCCAAAATCTCTAATCATGCCGGAAACAAGGTTGACAAGGCGTTCAAAAGTCTTATAATAAGACTATGTAAGGGTCTGTTTTTACAAATCTTACGGTAAAAATATGCCTCCTCAACCGCTGCTGATTGGCAGGACCAGCGGCTACAATGGTAATGTGTTCGTAAATTTTGGAGTACGTAAATATGGTCAAGGGACAACCCATTGGTATACCTTCAGATTCTGAACACGAGCCGCAGTTAAACAAGTATTTCAAGGCCGCCATCAAAACACAGGCAAGCGACCTCCACCTAAAGGTCGGCCAGCCCCCCAAACTACGAATCTACGGGGGCCTCAAGAACACTAGCGGCGAAGTCATGAATGAGCAAAGAATAGAAGAGCTCGTCTTTGAGATACTCAGCCCTGCACAGAAAGAGTTCTTTCTTGACCACGGTACCCTTGATTTTGCATATGAAATCAAGCATCAGGACCGCTTCCGCATAAACATATTCCGTCAGCGAGGCGCCATCAGCCTTGCGGCAAGACGTGTAAGTTCTAAGGTCCCTCCGTTTGAAACTCTCAACCTTCCTATGGTTGTGCGAAATATCGCCGAGACTGGCCAGGGCCTCGTACTTGTTGTAGGGCCCACCGGCTGCGGAAAAAGCACAACGATTGCTTCAATGATCGACCACATAAACCAGATTCGTTCCTGTCACATCGTTACCATCGAGGACCCCATCGAATATCTCTTTAAGGATGGCAAGTCAATCATATCGCAAAGGGCAATCGGCATCGACGTGAAGGATTTTGAAGAGGCCCTGAAGTATATGATGCGACAAGACCCTGACGTCGTATTAATCGGGGAAATGCGCGACGCTGAAACCGTCCAGGCCGGAATGAGGGCCGCAGAGACCGGACACCTCGTCTTCGCAACTCTTCACTCGGCAAATGCATCGCAGACTATTCAGCGCCTCTTAGACCTCTTCCCTCCGAACGAAAGGGACCTCGTAAGACAAACTATGGGCCTGGCACTAAAGGCAATTATCAGTCAGGTATTGCTGCCCTGCATTAAGGAAAACATCGACAGGATACCCGCTGTTGAAATTCTTATCGCAAATGCGGTCGTCAGGAAGCTGATTTCCGAATCACGCGAATCTGATTTGCCCACCGTTATAAAAAGCTCGCTCAATGAAGGTATGCAGGACTTCACATACAGCTTATGTGAGATGATAAAAGATGGCAGCATCGACCCAAAGGACGCATATCTATACGCACCCAATATAGAGGAATTGAAAATGGCGCTAAAGGGAATCAGGACTACCGCCAGCGGTATCTTGTAGGGTTCTGTTCGCTTTCGTTGTGGAGTACTTTATGCCCGATTTACTGCTAAGTTCCGTCGAATACAGCGGCTACATATCAGTAATCAAATTCCTCGTCTTTTTGGGCCTGTTCCTTCTATGGCTGCCGTTGGTAAATTGGGTATATCATGATGCTCAGACCGTCGAGACTCGCGAGGATATCTGGACCGGCATCGTTTTCGGAACAGGAGCCGCAGCGATGATAATCTGGCTCGTCATGCCTATCTTTGTTGTCGGGCTTTTGGTCTATATCATAAGCGTAATAACAGTCTCTCTCGTCTATGTACACCACCGCAATGCCAGAGTTATGGATTATGACCGCATCCTGACCGCCGACCACATCAAAGATTTGTTCGCAGGCAAAGAAAAGAAACTTGCCGCCCTCAAGAGTTTTCTCTTTATAACCGCCAACAATAATGAGGTCCCGGTCCCGGAAGCAAGAACCCCCGACTTTTACGGCTATAAGGCTGCCTTCGACCTTTTTAGCGATGCCAACTGGCGAAGGGCAAATGACATCGTGTTTCTACCTACGCCAGAGGATTACAGGGTGGCCTATTATGTCGACGGCGTGCCATTAAAACAGCCCGGAATTGCCAGAGAGCAAATGGACTATCTCATTCGCTTCATCAAGCATCTTGCCGACCTGGACGCCGGCGAGAGGCGAAAGCCGCAAAGAGGAAAATTTAAAATCCGCCGGGGCGATGAGAACACCGAGTGGGAAGTAGCCGCTGCCGGCTCGACCGCAGGAGAACAAGTCAGACTCAGAAGAATCACCCAGCAAGACGTTACAAAAGTACCGGACATCGGCTTGATGCCGGACCAGCTCCAGCACCTGAATAACTTTCGCGAAATAAAAGAGGGCCTCTTCATAATAAGCGGCCCCGAAAAAAGCGGCGTAACAACGACCTTGTATGCACTGCTGGGAAACCATGACGCATTCACTAACAGTATAAACACGCTCGAAAGGCAAATTACCGACGAGCTGCCAAATATAACTCAAAACCTCTTTACCATCAGCGACACTGGAACAACTACGTTCGGCAAAAAGCTCCAGGCTATGGTAAGAATGGGACCCGACATCGTCGGCGTTGCCGGCTGCGACGATACCGAAGGTGCAAAAGTCGCCTGCAAGGCGGCCAAGGACGCCAAAATTGTATATTTGACACTAAGAGCTGATAGCGTCATTAAAGCCCTCGGAAAATGGATAGAAATGGTCGGAGACAAGGCGCTCGCTACCGAGGCACTTCTGGGCATAAGCAACCAACGGCTCCTCAGAAAGCTTTGCGAGGAGTGCAAGCAGGCATACGGCCCAAACGAAAAACTGCTCAGAAAATTCAGCATCCCTGCCAAAAAGGTAAAAGTCTTTTACCGTGCCGGCAAAGTCCAGTATGACAAGCATGGTAAACCCGTTGTCTGCGAAGACTGCCAGGGTACCGGTTTTGTCGGCAGAACCGGAATATTCGAAATGATTATGATAGATGACCGCTTGAAGGAAGCCATAAAAAAGACAGAGGAACTCTCAGACATCGCCTCGGAATTTAGAGGTGCTAAAATGCTTTACCTGCAGGAGCAGGCACTTAGAAAGGTAATTAGCGGAACAACCTCAATAAACGAAATGGTCAGAGTGCTCTCGAAATCCAAAAAGGCAAGAGCAAAAAACAGGGAAAACAAAAATCACAAGTAAATCTGCTTGACGAATCGTGAATCGAACGCGAACAACGTAAGACTGGAGACGTTATATGTGGGCGAACCTGGGTGTAGTATTAATTGTTTCAGGCTGTGCTGCATATCAATATCTAAAAGGCACGTTTCTTAAATCGTTTGCCGCAATAGTAGCTACTATCTCTGCAAGCGTAATCGCGTTCGGCTACTTTGAGCTCTTGGCAAATGTTTTTGTCAGCCGCAGTGAAAACAGCCGGTTTGATGATGTCGTGCCTTGGCTGCAGCCGCTTTGTTTTGTCCTGTTGTTTGTTGTGGCTTTTGCTGTTCTCCAGACAATCGTCACGCAGTTGCTCAAAAAGCCGGTCGATCTCGGAATCCTGCCGGAGCGTATCGGACGCGCCGTCTGCGGAGTCTTTTTAGGTCTCATTCTTTCCGGCCTGCTGCTTACAGCCCTCGCTATGGCGCCTATCCCTAACGAGTATCCTTACCAGCGTTTCGACACCGACAGGCCTGACGCCGACAAACCCGGCAAAGCATTCCTCAAGCCAGACGACTTCGTGACAGGATGGTTCAGTCTCCTAAGTGACGGTACTTTCAGTAGCAAAAGAAGTTTCGCCACCCTGCATCCCGCCTTCGTCGACCAGGTCTTCCTGAATAGGCTTCTGGCCGCTGACGGCCTGTCTGTCATTACCAGCTCTCAGGCAATAGAAGTCCCCCCGAGAAGGCAAAAGTCCGTTTGGCTGGCGCCTGACGGTATTGTTGACTTGGTCGGCAAACCAGTCCCGCAAAAACCACGTCACCGCCTCACAATTGCCCGAGTGGGAATAAAGAAGATGGGTGCAAGAGAGGGCACCGCCTTTACTCTTTCTCAATTAAGACTGATTTGCAAACCGACTCGCGCCGCCAAAGACCCATTTACCGGAAAAGCCGTCAACATTTATCCTATCGGCTACCTAAAGACCGCTGACCGCCTGCAGAGAAAAAAATTGAATGACCTGATAACATTGGCACCCGACGATTTTGATGGCGCCGTCCGCTATATTGACTTTGCTTTCTATGTGCCGACTGATTTTCAACCTGTGCTCGTTGAGTTCAAGCAAAATAGCATTGCCCGGCTGCAACCGCCTGCCTCCTCCGAGGATGCGCCTGAGCCGCTTGCTTTTGTTCAGTTGTCAATGTGCGCAAAGGACCTCGCAGAGCTTCAGCCCATTCGTTCCGCCAAGGTCTACGGCATTCAGTTGGCGGCGGAGGCTAAATTACTGGACGATTTGACCCTCAAAATAGATGACCCCAGTCAGTGGCAAACTGCGCAAACACAGCGTAGTATTGCGCCGGCCCGATTTGAGGACGGCAAAATCACCTACGTCAGGGCCGAGTTGAGAATAGAAAAGTCGCGCGATGAGCCGGAAGAAGGGCGACCAAAATCCGGCGGACGCCCAAAACGCCCTCCCAAAAAGAAATCATACAAACGCCGCCCGAAAGGCTATGTCGAACCTCGCAAGGGCATTCAGAACATGTTGGAACCCCGCAAGGGCTACGAATTGCTTTCCTTAAAGTGCAATAATCCCTCCACAGGCTCCGTGATGAAGGCCGAGCAGTTACCGGTGCTCGTCGACCTGTCCGGCTCGATTCACCATCCTGTGGGCGTCATAGCTTCGGGAAAGGTCGGTGACCTGAACATTTCCGAGGTCGATTACTGCTCTCTTGCTGCTGACCGCATCCCGGATGGCCTTGTCTTTGCAAAGGACGGCTCCGTCGCGAAGCCGTTCCCGGATGCCGTCTGGCTGACAGAGCAGGCCCGGAGCATAACCGAGTTCTACGTGTTGTATCTGGTCCGGACAAAAAGGAATGCAATTATCACCGCCGTTCAGCCGGCTGGTTCGCGAGAAGCCGCTCGCTTCAAAAAGCACGAGGGTTTCCTCGTTAAGTAACCCACTTCCATATTTCCTGGGGCCGCCGTTGAAGCACAGGTTCCCGACTCACGGGCAGACAACCAGTCCTTCCAAATCCAAATCCATCAGATGCTCAAGGTAAGCGTTCAAATCTTCTTCGGAGAAACTGGCAAGAAATTCCGGCTTCGCACTCTTGTTGATTTCGCAAATGCAGTCTATCAACTCCCTTTTACTCATAGCGTACATCCTTAACCCCCAAAAGGCCACCCCCGTAACCTACCGCAATATCGACAGAGCCGGCATTTTTTCTTTAGCCGCCCGAAACCCCAGAAAACGAACGCCCTATAACCTAATGCACTACATAGCACACCCGGTTTTGTCTCGACCGCAATATATAGAGCAGCCAAAGCAATCGTTTCTCTCTCGTCTTCGACTGTCCAATAAAATCACCACTGCCGCCGACCAAACCAAACCAAAAGAATTTTACAGATTTGCGGTTTTTTATTTTTGCCCTTGTTTCAGCCGCGATTGTAATTCTTGAACAAGGCCTATGCGAATTCGCTGGTTCTGCCAAGGCTAGGAGCAGGGGTTAGACGACTTCTTTCAAGGCCGGAAACTAGCCGGCCGGGGTTATCCGGAATGATTATTGTAGACCCTCATTTCCCAGGTAAACAGTGACAAATGAATTGAATTCTGATAGTATGGAGCTTATGGAGACCATTCAAGCCAGTTTTGACTGTTCTGATTTGGAGAATCCAATGGGTGAAAGCAGAAAGGATGATTTTTGTAAAACTATTGATGTCGTACGTAGAAAATTATGTTTTGTAACCGTTTAAATGGGAAATGTCATAGAAATGAAGATACGAGGAACAAGACACATGAAAATTCTACAGGCAGCTTTTATTTTGGTTTTTGCTTCTGCCGCACTTTGGCAGCCGCCCGTGGTTCCGGCGGCCGAGAAGAAAGAACCGATTATCATCGATCACGACAAGACGCTCGTGGCCAGGGTCTCCGGCGGCTGGCTGCACCTGGACGGCAAGGGCGCGTATCTGGCCGCAGGCATCAACCGGCCCCGTAATTACGATACCGAAGCGTGGCCCGCCTATCATATCAGCGTCCTGCCTGACGAGGGTCGTGCCCGGCCGTACGACACCAACGGCTGCATATATTGGAAGGGCAGGTACCACCTGATGTACATCTTCCAGGATCCGGCGCGGCAGGGCGGACATTGCTGGGGGCACGTTTCCAGCACCGACCTGGTCAACTGGACGTATCACCCCGCGGCGCTCGGCCCGGAGCCGGGCGATCCGGACAAGGGCATCTACAGCGGCAACGCCTTCGTGAACAAAGATGGTGTGCCCATGCTTTGCTACAACGGAATCGGTGCGGGTGTCTGTGTCGCAACGGCCGAGGACAACGAGTTGATCAAGTGGAAAAAGCACCCCAAAAACCCGATCATCCCACGCCCGAAAAAGGGCCAGCCCGGCCACGGCGTCTATCGCGTCGGGGACCCGTATCTGTGGCTCGAAGGCGACACGTACTATTGCCTGTTGGGCGGCAATAAGCTGGAAAACAAGAAAGACACCCTTTACCTATGCCGATCGTCGGACCTGGTCAACTGGAAGCCGTTGCACCCGTTCTACGTGGCCGAGCCGTCTTGGACCGTTCCCGGCGAGGACATCGCTTGCCCGGACTTCTTCAAGCTGGGCAACAAGCACGTACTTTTGGGCATCAGCCACCGCGTCGGTGCCCGCTGCTACATTGGTCGGTTCGACAAGGAAAAGGAAAAATTCTTTCCCGAAAAGCACGTGCGGATGAACTGGCCCGGGGCCAACTTCTTCGCGCCGGAGAGCCTGGTCGATGACAAAGGCCGGCGGATTTTCTGGGCTTGGGTGACTGACCCGCGGCTCCGGACAACTCAACTTGCAACCGGTTCCGGCGTCCAAAGCCTGCCCCGCGTCATGTCACTCGACAAAGACGGGACGCTCCTTATCAAGCCAGTCAAGGAACTGGAGACGCTCAGGCGAAATCACCGCA
>Ga0114922_10000172_pt1 | contig 60424 bp, 35 predicted proteins | sample AartaG_FD_100975 | JGI IMG/M metagenome (GOLD analysis project Ga0114922, IMG submission 100975) | Deep subsurface microbial communities from Aarhus Bay to uncover new lineages of life (NeLLi) - Aarhus_00045 metaG | ecosystem: Environmental > Aquatic > Marine > Oceanic > Sediment | place...
ACCCTTGGCCGGCTCCCCTGAAGAAAGAATACGTGCCCACTGGAACTCTTCGTTGCGCCAGTGCTCATCTTCTATAGTTGTGTTGTATTTCAACTTCATAAATTCGAAATTTATAAATTATCCCCGGTGCGACTCGAGCGCACAACCTCCGGCTCCGGAGGCCAAAACCGGGGTTTGTAAGGTATTGTATTGAAAAAGCTTATGATTGTCAATAAACGAGGCAATCTTTGGGATGTCCAGGGAACAGCTAATTCGAAGAACCATTATTGCGCACCTGATGCGCAATCGCAGGCACACGTGTGATATTCTTTTCATACGCATCGGGACGTGCAGACTCAGTCGTAATATGCGATGATTCGAGTCGGCTTACGGCATTGGGTCAGAACAACCAACTCCTTTGCAGGAGCGAATCGGTTATAAGCCCTGCCGTTGACCTGACATCGTGTCATCCGACGCCCGTCGGGATGGCGAAAGCGGACAAGAATGCGTTTCGGCGGATTCCTGCGGGGTGGGTCAATGGTCATCTGAATTCGACCTTCGTCGGCCTGTGACTCGTACTTGACGGACATCGGTCCGAAATATGTGCTGGCGTTTTCGATTCCACAGTGTTTGCCGTCTGCGAGCCAGTATCGAGGAACGGCCGAGCCCAGAAAAAGCTCATCACCTCTTTCCTGTACGAACATCATTCGCAGCCAATAGGTGGAATTGGCTTCGTCGGAAGCCTTGTAGTGGTCGCCTCGCCAGTCACCGATGTTTGGCAAAGCGTGTTCGGTCATCATCCGCGTATCCGGGAAGTAACTGACGGCAAACGCGTTGAAGTAAGCTCGCAGGAAGTGCCCTGGCTCGTCCCGTAACAAATATGGAATTGGATTGCAGAGCAGATTGGCCTGCATCGATATGCCCCCCCTGCTGAACCAATAGCGCTCAAATTCGGCGCCGGTGATGTTATAGCCGTACTGTTCGGAAATATACAGGTTGTCTTCGAAATCCTTGATGATCCAAGTGGAGATACGGTCCCAAGGCTCGATAATGCCGGTACGAATCATGTGTATTGCGCCTTCGAGAGTTTCTGTGATCCACCCAAATGTGCGTCCTCGGCGATGTACGTCAGGCGGTACGTGAGGTATCCAACTACCGTCCCGCAGCCGGACGACCGGGGAGCGGCGCATCGCTTCGGTGAAGGCGGCCAGAATGTCTTTGCGATAGGCGGCCGCTTCTTTCAACAGGCGTTTGCCTTCGGGCAGCCCAGCCGCATCCAGTGCCGCCGCGGCGTTGTGCATCCCCCACCAGGAGTATACGTTCGTCGAAAGCCAGGAGCGCCAGTCTTTTATGTCTTCCAGGAAACCCGGCGGCAACAGTCCCCGTTCAATCTTCCGCATCGGCGACCGCTCGGCCTCTAAGATGGTCCGCTTTCGTTCGCCAATTATCCATTCACATCCTTTGACAATCTTTGGTGCGGCGCGCTTGAGCCAGTCAACATCGCGGGTGTACCAGTAATGCTCGCCAAGACACCAGAGAACGAATCCGTGGTGCTGGTTGTACCCGCCGGCCTCGTAACCAGCCGCACCGTAGAATTGGCCTTCAGCGGTCGAAAAGTTACCAGGCAGCCCCACCGTGCCCTGATAGTGGAGCCAGGTTTCGAGGGCCTGCTCCGCCCGCTTGTGGTAGCCCCGACGGTCAAGGTCGCTAACCATCATGCACGACTCATTGCTGAACACCCCATAGTGAAACGTTCCCACCTTCACCATGTACCGGTCGCTGTTTCCAACCTCACGCTCAGTGTTAATCAACAAATGTGAAACGTGGGCTTTGTAGAAGTCGTTTATCATCGGCTCGGGCGTGATGATTTGCGTGCCGGCCTGGACGCGGTTCCTCCAATATTCCCGAACCGTCTCGAACGCTTCATCAAACCGAATACGGCGCAGTTTGGCCCATTCTCTACTCTCCGTCAGTGTAATATACGGGATGGCAACCTCCACCGTGCGTTTCGGGTCGTCTTTTGTCAGCACAGCACGATAGACAACTTTCTTGTCTTGTGCCGTCAATGAATAAAGGCTCGGCGCATCCGGCGAACTAACAAGCATCCGCAAACGCTTTGGCTCGGCGCCGGCGGCGAAAATCAAGCCCTCGTCGATGGTCAGTTGCTCGGGTTTCCTCGCGATTACCTCCAGGTTGAGTCCTGCCTGGCGGTCCACGTTGTCAAGACGCCGGAGTTCAAATCGCATTATCAACACCAGCGTATCATCGGCATAGATGCGCTCACTGCCCCCGGGCACGCCGCTGAATGGAACCACGAAAGCGGTCTGTCGATAACGAACCCCACCCCGCTCCCACTCCCCTACTATCATCGGGAGACAACCGTCAATAGTATGCCGGTCCACCAACCTTGCGCCAGACAGGCCAAACCGATACCGGATTGTGTTGCCTTCATACAGACAACGTTTCGTGTCGCGACCAGGTTTCCGCGAAAGCCAATTATAATGGCAGAACACACTGCCGTCGGCCTCAACACCAAAATGCTGCCGGCCTCCCTCGAAACTCAACGGGATATAGTGGTTCCCCTTGGCCGGAATGTCCTTCCAGGCCCGAGTCAACGTCTGTTCGGGAACGCTTGAAACCCTTGTGTAGATGTTTTTGTTTTTATTTTTTTGCCACGTTTTTTCAGCCGACCGGTACGTTGTATTGTCGCCGGCCCTGCGGACGATGATTCCAAAGTCGGGGATAAATATGTGACCGTACTTTATCAAATCCGAAGCCGCGAAGGAAAAGGTCTCGTGTTCGGCCCGCACCGTTACCACCGTTTCGTCAAACGAGTTGTGGGCCTTCGCTTTCGCATAGAGGATGCGTGCGCGTATGCCATCGGTATTCTCCCTGACTTTTGAGGTCCATGTGTAGTCGGGGCCGACCTTGACGTTACTCGCCCCGTTAGAAATCTTTGCTTTTGCAGGATGTTCCCCGTTTATGGAATTTCTAACGGGGCTCGCAGCCGAAAGCGGCTGAACCTGCTCGATTACGCCATTAAACACTTCGAGCCGTCCGTCCCAGATTTGGCGCTGCTTTTGTGCGGCCCCTCCCCATTCCACCTCAAACTCAAGGCGCGAGAAGACCGAATCAGTGTAGGCCTCAAACGCATCTATTGCCGGAAGTTGCCTGTCGGCGACCAACCGCAGCTTTAACGTTGAACGGTACCGGGCGGAAAAAGCCAACAGCGGTGGAAATTCCTTTGCATTGACGGGGTTGAATGTGAACGTGTATTGTAAGGGCGGTTCGCGAACCGCCCCTACTTGTAGATTTGTGTCGGCTTTTAACCATTTTCCCTGAAACCAATCACCGACATTAAGCCATGCCGAGCTGCCGGCCCCGGTAATCTTGTCCCGTGGGATTCGGCGATGGGGCCACGACGATTGCCAGTACTCCAGTCTAAGAGACGATGTTTCTGGAATAGTCCCGGAATCGGCAAACCTGACGACCACACGGAAGATGTCCCTGGCATCCTCCCAAACGACGCCATAGTCTTTTCCCTGTGAGTCCCACTTTTTAAGCTCGCCGAACGGCACAACATTTACATGCCCTTCGGCGGTGAGTCGCTCAGGGCGGTCGAACCGCTCTCCGTCTTGTGACAGATGTAGAGAACAGAAGGCAAAAGTACATAAGGCACAAGTACATAAGGCATAAATTTGGGGTTTGGTGGCTTTGATGAGTGCTTTGAATTTAATGTTCATTTTATCCGCCTTTTCCCGGTTTTTTGCGCCTTTGCGTGTCTCAATATAACTATATTTAGTTTGATATATATACAGTAATAAATGTTGAGCGTCAAGTAAAATTTTGTTTTTGCCACGAAGGCACTAAGACACTAAGAAATCTCAATTATTAACCGCAGAGAACGCAGACCTACCCCTCGACTGAACTCGGGACATTCTTGATAAGTAGGCAAGGATCATAAGATATAGCCACGGAGACATAAAGAAAAAATTAGACGCAGATTTCGCGGATTAGACTGATTTGTTTTTAGCCAGCTTTGGCGTTCCGTCTAATCCGGACCCCATTTGTGAAGCCGGCGAAAACGGTGTTTTATAAGGCACGAAAAGGCACAAAAGCACGAAGGGAAATTAGACGCAGATTAACGCAGATTGACGCCCCCAATATAGTGAGATAACGCTTCACTATCTCATGGGGCAGGCGTGGCAGCCGGTTAAGTATTGAGTATCAGGTCGAGTTTTCCCCGCTCGGGCGCAGGCAATTCGGCCCCACATCGTATGCAATTAACTTGAGCCAGTCCCCGGCGTTTGCCGCAAAGAGGGCATTTGATAATGGGTGTGTGGTTCAAGGCCAAATACGTCAGCAAACCGGCCAGATTAAAGACCAGCGTGAAGACGAACCAGAAAATCAGTTTCCCGAGGGAAGTTTTCCTCGGCCAGCCGTGCCAAAAAGCAAAACCCACCATTGCCAGAGCCAGCAGCCAATTTAGAATACTGTTGCCAGGCCGCAACTCTCTTGTAACTTCTGCAAAACCGCGGATGAAATCATTACCACGATAGAGTTGGAAGAGGAATTGCCTTCCCAATAGATACCAGGCCAGATCATACAGCGGCGAGGAGAATTGGCACGCGTAATGCCTAACCTTTGTCCACAGCGGGCCCGCTTCAACTACGGGGTAAGGTTCAGCAGGAACTGTCCAATCGCAGCGATTCAGTAGATGAAGGTTTGCCTTGTTGTCCACCTTGTAAAGTTCGACCCATTTTTTGTACGGCTTGCCTCTGACTTTACGCGACCATTCCAAAGCGAGTTTCGGCGATTTCCGAAAAGCTGAGGGGAGTCTTCTTTCGGTGTCACGATAAAAGAGGTAAATGCCCTGCGTTGTGGCTGTGAACGATATGGTTTCGCTCCACCAATCGCCGTCAACGGTGACCGTCAGTTTCCGGTCGGGATTTCTCATTATCAGATGGTGTTTGCCATCTTCGGTCAGGCACTTGATTAGCGGGCGGTAAGGTATTTTCGAATCTTGCGGAGTCTCAGGCCGGATAGCTCGCCACTTATGCAGGTTTATTTGTTTAATATTTGATTTGGCACTTTCAAAAATCAGTTGGACCTGCTGCTTTTCAAAGTTGATTTCGTAAATTCGCCTGCTTGTTTGCCACAGTAATGTCGGGCTGAAGGAATCCTGGGGACACCAGGCGGTAAACAGTTTGAATCTGCCGAACGGTTTGGCCCGGGATTTTGAGTCTGTAAATCCTGTTGAGCCAATATAACCGATTTTGCTCCCGTCGGAACGATAGCCGACAAATAACTGCCTTCCTGGGTCATAGCGCCAAACTTGCTCGGTTTTCTCTCGCGACCTAACCGGTATTTCCAATGAACGAGAAAACTCCGGCGTAATCATTTGTATTTGCTTCATCCGAGTATCTGTAAAACTCTCCGTGTAGCCGTGGATCATCACTCCCCAGGATAGATATTCATAAGGCCTGTTCTTTTCAAGGCCCGACCAAAGAAGGCTGCCATTTGCATCATAGATTTCCTTTTGTCTTTCATCAATAGCACGCTTAAGAGTGGGAATATCCGGGAGTGTGTACACCAGGTGAATTGTACCATCCGGTAGAAATTGCCTTCCCGAATTTCGTATTTTTTCAAGGTGTTTTTCCGCCTCGCTGAGTTCTTTTTTTGGCTTTTTTATTGGCGCTATGGGTCTTGCTTCCCAAAGCATGGCCGTTGAAATAATAATACCCTGCAGCATTGCTGTGGCAATCAGCAGGACGAGAACCGTTGTAAAGATTCTGGTTGGTCCTGCGATGTATGTTGAATTGTCTTTTAGATTCATAGTACTATTTCCCGGTCTAAAACTCCCTGTTCAAGAATGCGTCAATAATCTGTGAAAGTAAAACAACGACACCGACTACCAGCACCGCGAAGGCCCAACCGAGCCGCCATTGGAAAATGGTCATGCAAATGACAATAGTGGCAAATGCAAGGCCGAGTATCTTTGTGGTGTACCAGCGTGCCGAGCTAAGCCCCGCCAGAGCGGTCCCCAGATATGCTACAAGGCCGAGCAGGATGAAGAGCCAGCCCTCGATAAAGACACGCTTTGTAGGTAGTGTTTCGAAGATTTCAGGACGGCAAGAGTACCTGTAGAGAGCAACCCATACGACTCCGACCGGAATAATGAATGATATTATTGCCGCGGCCAACTTCGCCCAAAGAATAGTTGGTCGGTTGGCCGAGCGGTGAATTAGAAATGGCCATGTTCTTGTAAAAAGGGGCATCCAGAAATGCCGGACACCAAGCGCTAAACCAAGTCCGATCGATGTAACAAGTAGCCATGAACCGGTCATCCGCAGTGGTGAAAAATGAGTAAGCCGATAAGTATCTACAACAGTGCCGGGCGATAAGCCCGAATAGTACCAACTGGGCTGTCCAAGGTAAGCCTGTGCACGCAGGACAAATCCACCTATTGCCAGGAAAATGATTGCCGCAAGGAGCATCCACGGCAAAGACTCACGAAGCTCTTTTCGCAGCAGCGCCAAAAATCTCATTTTATTTTTCCTCCCACTGAAATAATCGCCTGTGATTAGGCGGCGCGGTATATTCAATGAACTGGTCTTCCAGGTTCATCTTGACAATGTGATATTTTTCCGCTCCGTTCCTTTGTGCCCACTCAGCTATGTGCTCATCAGCAGGACCAATTAGGATTAACTCCAACTCTTTTTCGCTGCGTCTGCAGTGCAGCAGGCCTTCTATATCGACATCGGCCGGTGGGGAATCCGGAAAACTCAATGTCACCTTTTTTACTGCCGTTCTGAACTCCTCGAGAGAGCAGTTCGCCCTTAATACGCCTTTGTCAATAACCACTATCCGGTCGGAAACCCTCTCGACATCGCCGAGGATATGACTGGAGAAAAGAACTGTTCTGCCCTGGCGCATAATAAGCTCAATCATACCCTCTAAGAACTGGCGTCTGATTGCAGCGTCAAGACCAAGCGTCGGGTCGTCCATTATCAGAAGTTCCGGATTCGGGGCCAGGGCAAGAGCCAACGAAACCTGCGCACGTTCACCAATCGAGAGATGTTTTATCTTTCGCTTTTTCGGCAGATTAAAGTATTCGATCATATCGGCGAAGAATTTGTGGTCCCACTGCTTTGGGAAAAACGAGCGCTGAAATTTCTCCAACTCAGCGATACTCATCCAGCGAAACAGCCGATGGCCTTCTGTTACGTAACCAATACGCTGCCGAATCGCAGGCGTTAATGCTGCCGAATCACAGCCTAATAGTCTTGATGAACCTGCTGTCGGTCTTAACAAGCCCAGCATTAGCTTTATGGCCGTTGTTTTTCCTGCTCCGTTTCGGCCGACAAAACCGCAGATACAGCCTTGCGGAATCTTCAGAACCAGGTGGTCAACAGCAAGTGTGCTGCCGTAATATTTCGTAAGACCTTCTGTTTCCAATACTGTCTCAGTCATTTTTTCTTCTTTCAGCTTTTTTGTTAACGAATTTTGCCAGTCTGCCTTTGAACATCGCTATCAAGTCCTGGCCTTCGAGACCCAGATTCAGGCCCCGCGTAATAATGGTATCCATTCTCTCGGTGAGTATATTGATATCTGCGGCATCACTTCTGCGCAGTTTCGGGTCGCTGACGTATGTACCGGAGCCTGTCTTGGTAGTAACCAATCCGGCCTGTTCTAAACGGCTGTACGCCCTGGCAGCGGTGTTTGGATTAATTACCAGCTCAGCGGCGAGTTTTCTGACCGCGGGCAGCTTATCACCGCTTGCCAGCTCACCCTTCGCGACGGCCTCACTTATCTGCTCAGCAACCTGAACGTAAATGGGCTTGCCCGAACCGGATGATATTTGTATCCATAACCCCATGACCACTATTTTTCCTTGTTCTGCAAAGCTTTATACAAACTTATTATCGTAGATATTGTACTAATACCTTTAGTACATTATGTACTATTCGTCGCGCCTTTGCAAGGATATTTTAGAAAAAATTAAAATTTTTTTTGTGGATATGTGTTTAGCGGGGAAAACAGGCGTTTTTAGGTGTTTATTGAGGTTTTTGGCCCTCCCAAGAGCCTGAAGTTGAATATTATTCTATCTTTTTGGCAGGGAATTTTTAGCCGCGAAATGGTTCGACAGGCTCACCATCCCGAGCAAAGTCGAGGGAAGACACAAAAGGCACAAAGAAAAATTAGACAGGATAACAGGACCTACCCCTCAACTGAACTCGGGACATGCTTGATAAGTAGGCAAGGATCATAAAACAAAGCCACGGAGACATAAAGAAAAAATTAGACGCAGATTAACGCAGGGAGTGCGTTTACCTTTGTCCCTTGACATTATACATTTATATCTATAAGGTCTGGTTGTCAAATTGATTGTGCAGTTTTGTATTTACAATAACATATAAATTGGCCGGTTTTGCATATCTTATTATGCAACAATAAATTGTTGGTTGTAAGCGAAAGAGAATTATTATGGGTAAACGAATCTCACAAAAAGGAACAACAAGACCAATAAGTAAGGCGAACCTCCTAAAAACAGCCGCAAGAAACGCATCTTTCACACTCCTGACGGCTGCCCTTCTCCTGACGTGCTCCTGCTCTCACCTCGCGGACAAGTATTCGGCCGCTGGAAAGGGAGAGGGTTGGGACCTGCTGCCCGAGATTCTGAGCCGCATCGTGCCACCCACTTTCCCGAACCGTGATTTCAAGGTGACCGACTACGGCGCGGTGGGAGACGGCGTTACCGACTGCAATCCGGCCTTCAAGAAGGCCATCGCGGCCTGCACGAAGGCCGGCGGTGGACGCGTCGTCGTTCCGAAGGGCACATTTCTCAGCAATGGTCCCATCCACCTGGACAACAACGTCAATCTGCACGTGACCAAAAACGCCACGATCATGTTCGGCACGAACTTTGACGACTATCTCCCCCATGTCAGGGTAAGGTGGGAAGGCACGGAGTGTTACAATTATTCGCCTTTGGTCTATGCTTACCAAAAGACCAATATCGCCATCACCGGCTCGGGCGCGCTTAACGGACAGGCGGAATCGTCCTGGGCCATGTGGAGCGGGAAAACCAGGCCTGGAACGACATCTAACGAGGAACTGCGCAAGATGAACCACGACGATGTCCCCGTGAAAGAGATAAAGATCTATGCGAAACCGACGATGATAGAACCGTTCGAGTGCAAAAATGTTCTCATCGAAGACGTGACGATTCTCGATTATCCGTTCTGGTGCGTTCATCCGACATTCTGCACGAATGTAACGATTCGGAGACTTGTTGTCGACAGTCATAACTCGAACAACGATGGGCTCGACCCCGATTCTTGTACCGATGTGCTGATGGAAGACTGCTGGTTGGACCAAAGCGACGACTGTCTGGCAATCAAGGCCGGGCGGGACAACAGCGCGTGGCGTAAAGGCCGGGCGTGCGAGAATATCGTTATACGCAACATGCCGTCGAACTTTGGCGGTATAGCTATCGGCAGCGAGATTGCCGGCGGTGTCCGCAACGTCTTTTTCTACAACAGCAAATATGAAAGCGGCAACGTGCTGTACTGTAAGTCGAACCTGGATAGGGGCGGATTCATTAAAAACATCTATATCAAGAACCTCGATATAGGTAAAGCCCGGATTCTCAGATTGAGAAACAACTATCACGGGTATCGAGGCGGCAACTTCCCGACAGAAATCCGCAACATCAACATCGAGAACGTGCATATTGACGAAGGGGACGACGAGACGATATCCCTCCAGGGCGTGGAAGCGGCGCTCGTTTACGACGTCTTCATAAAAAACGTCACCATTGACAAACTCGAGAAGGGGCCAATCATGCACCTTCGAAATGCTGAAAATGTTGTACTGACGAATGTAAAAATCGCCGGCAAGATTCAACCCACTCATCCGCCGATGATGCCTCCTGAAGAAAAAGAGCTCGAAGGAACGGCATCTATCGCCCCCAGGCGCAGCGGAAAGTGGAGTAACCCTTCCAACTGGGAGACCGGACGTGACGGGGCGCGCCTGAAATGGAGCGGCGACGCAGCCAATCGGCTGCCCGATGATAAAATAGACGAGCGGGTATTGATCGGAAAGAGCCGGGTAGTTAAGGACGGTGTTACGGTGACCCTCGATCGCGATATCGACGGAGAGTTCGAGGTTCGGGTCTATGAGAAATCGACCTTTGTCATTCCTGACGGCCGCACGCTCAAGATCAAGGGGCCTCTTATTGTCGACCGGACCGAGAGCGTTGCCCGGCAACTCGGCGGGGTTGTGGATATCGACAAAAACCTTGATATTGATACCACAACCGGCCGGTACGTAATCGCTGGCGGATCATTGAAGGTTGGCAAATTGAGCCTTAATGAGGGAGCGTTCATCGTTGACGACAGCCAGGGTAAGATAAAGTCGATAATCGCCGGAGGCGAGTACCGAGCGGACGACGGTGAAGGCGATACGACAACGAAGTTTATCGCCCACAAAGGCGGGGTGACGCCTGTACAGTGCAATGACCTGCTGCTCGACGCCTATATTGGCGAAAAGCTGATTGTCGATGTCTCAGCTTATGACTATGCTCAACACGGGGACCTTGTGCTCTTTTCCTACACCGGCGTCCGAAAGGGCGAATTCGACGGCGGCCCGGAGAAACCGGCGGCTCAAGTTACCATTATCGGCGCCAAGGCCGACCTGGTTTACGATGACGCCGGAAAGAAAATTAAGCTGACCAACTTTCGCCCCTGAGACGGCGAAGTCGGCTATTCATGGAAAAAAGAAATCAAAATGGAGGAGTTTTATGAAATCCCGATACTTTCTCTTTGTCGCAATGGCGGTTATCCTTTCTTCGTTCTTGGCGATTGTCGACTCGCGGGCTGCGTTCGCCGCTGAAGAACCGAAAGGCCTCGTTGGCCGGTGGGGGTTTGACGGCGGGACCGGTAAAGACCTCTCCGGCAACGGCAACGATGCAGAGTTTGGAGGGGCACGCATCTATTCACTTGGTAAAGGCCGGGCGTGTATCCAACTTTTGGAGGATGACGAACCGATGCATATTCCGGCATCTGAGGACTCTGTGCTGGCCATTTCGCGCGGTACGATATGCTTCTGGCTGAACGCGGGCTGGAACAGGTCAACCATTCTGGAATACGATAATAGTGCTGTTCAACTCAATCAGTACCGCGGTGATTTTCAGGTACGCTTTCGGGGCGAAGATGACTTCATGTATTGGAGTGGAATCCTGGATTACGATTGGCCGAAGTATGATATGCGCGAGTGGGCCTTCTATGGGCATCCAAGAGCCGCGATAGGCGATTCAGAATGGCACCTTTTCTCCGTGGCTTATGATGATAAGGGCAAAAGGATCATCGGCTGGCGGGATGGTGAGCTTATTTCGGTCGTTGATCTATCAACTGTTGAAATGGAGTCCCTTAAGCGGGACGGTTTGGGCAAGATTACTACGGGTGAAGGCTTCAGAGGTTTCATAGATGACCTGCGCATCTATAATACGTTGCTTACCGATGCTGATATTCGTAAAATATACAAGTCAACTAAATCTGTCTATGTGGGCCGGCGGGACACGATTCCTACAGATAAAGAAGTAGACACATACAAGTACCAGAAGGAGGACCACACCCTCTACCAGGCGTGGCTTCAGTACAATCGGCCCTCCAAGCGGCTCAGCGATAGTTTGTTTACACGCATCGTTGCTGAAGGCAAAAATTCAACTGTTCGGACAGCGGCATCAGAGCTGACCGATGCCGTGGAATCCATGTTCGCGTTCAAGCCCTCAGTTAGAACAAAGCCTGTCTCCGGTTCGAAAGTCATCCTGGGAACAGCCGAAACATCGAGCTTGATTCGCAAGCACGCCGATGAGCTGGGACTCGATCGGATCAAAGAAGACGGATTCATCATCAAAGCTGTTGACGACGGCCGCGACAGAACGCTTGTCGTTGCGGGAAAGGTTCCGGCGGGCGTTATTTTTGGTGCGTTCGACCTGATTCGCCGCATACAGTTGGGCCAGGAACTGCGTAAACTCGATGTACTTGAAAATCCGCAGATTCCCATTAGAATGGTTGATCATTGGGCTTATTTTCGCGGTTTTCCACACGACGCGTGGCGCGGTGGCGGCAGAGACGATTCGATCTATAGTTGGGAAGAGCTGCGTACGGGCGATACGAAGCTGATCCGCGACTGGGTGCGCATGATGGCGTCGGCTGGTTGGAACGCTATCTGCCCGAGCGAGGTCAACTGGGACTACCGCAACAATTTTCTCGAGCATCTTGATGAGGTAGAAATCCTCGCCGGAATTTTGCGGAATTACGGCATGAAACTCTATTGGAGCCCGAGCTACCTGCTGGCACTGGAACAAGAGACAGCCGACAAACTCTATGCAAGGGTGCCCGACTTCGGCGGGTATATGATGAAGCTGGGCTCGGAAAAACAGAACGGCGATCCCCGGCCGCCTATGGCCAACCGCATTGCCGACACGGTATTACCCTATGGGGGTCATGTGCTGGTTCGCGGTTTTGTTTATGGCAATCTCCGCTATACTCCTGAGCCCTATCGCGACCTTATTCCACATGACATTTTCGCCCCCGAAGACGGTAATTTTCGTAAGAATGTGGTTCTTGTACCAAAGGGCAGCGCCGGTGACTGGGATTATTCTGCGCCAATTCCGGCAATCGACGGGGCCATGAAAAAGACGCTTTCCGGGACCGAACTGGTCATTGATAAGGGCTTTCCCAGTTCCTGGGTCGAAAAGTGGAAGTGGTGGCTGGAACAGGACACGTATTGCAGCGGCCCGGGCAGTTTGAATAAGTCTATTGCCCATTGTATCATGGGAGTTGCGATGATAAGCCCTTCGCCGGCCTGGACAAAGTGCCCATTGAATATGGTGAACTACTACGGTTTGGGGCGTCTTGCCTGGAATCCCGATCGTTCTCTGGATGAGATCTATAACGAGTGGATTGTTCAGACTTTCGGCAACGATCCGGTGGTGATCGACACGGTCAACAGGATTCTGTTCATGTCCGATGATGTAGCCCGTAAGCTCTATATGTATCGGGGGTATCGAGGTATCTGGATCGATACGGGCGACGAAAATATGGTTGAGAACAAAACGCCTTATGCGATTAACCGTGATGGGATCGGCCCTGCCTCGCCAAAGTTGCAGAAAAGGATTCTCGCTCAGTACGCTCCGGGTCTTCGTGAGGTATATGGCGACCCACTCCGTGGTGAGGAGTTTCTCTCTTCATTTCATTTCAAAGGCCATGACTACCGTCTTTCCATAGGCCGAACTTTGATCGAGGACGTATATGGCGGTATGGAAGAAGCAGTGCAGATATCCATCCAGATGGTCGAACTCTTCAAGAAGCTTGATGGCAGGATTGACGAACGCAGGTTCCAGTACACACTGGATAAACTCGTTGATTTTGTTGCCGATGCCCGGAAGAGCCGGGACGCGATGGCTGAAGCTTTCCGGGAACATACAGGCAGAAAACGCGACGATGTCCTTTCCCGGCTGACGGCATCGGGGCTGGCTGCGGTTGGCACGTACAACGTGCGCCATTTTGGTGCAGTGGGCGACGGGACGGTCAATGATTCGGCGGCTATCAACAAGGCCATCGATGCGTGCAACAAAGCCGGCGGCGGGACAGTTTTTGTGCCGTCTGGTTTCTATACAACAGGTTCGATTCACCTCAAGAGCAACGTTACTCTTGCCATAGATAAGGGCGCTGTACTGAAAGCAATGCCGGGTGTTATTGACCCGTGGGAACACAACCCCAACGACAAGGGTCTGATGGACCCGGCCTATTACCATTGGCACGCCTCTCTCATCTGGGGCGAGAACCTGGAAAACGTGAAGATATACGGTCCCGGGGCCATCGACGGAACGGCCCTGACCCGAAGCAGCAAGGTCAAGAAAGGCACAGGGGACAAGGGCATTGCTTTGAAGCTGTGCAAAAACGTCGAGATACGAAATCTGAATATTGAAAAGGGTGGGCACTATGCGATTCTGGCCACTGGTTGCGAGGACGTGCTGATTGATAACGTTACCATCAACACCGACCGGGATGGACTCAACCTGTCCCAGTGTAAAGACGTTCTGGTCGCTAACTGCCATATCGATGCGGTCTGGTATGAAGACGGCCTGCCGGCTGGCGGAGACGATGCGATCAAATTCGGCAGCGACCTGTCCTTAGGCAAAGCCCAACCCTGCGAAAACATAACCGTGCGAAACTGCTTTCTCGCGAGCGGGTGCAATACTCTCCAATTCGGCTCGGAGACCATCGGGTCGTTCAAAAACATCCGTTTCAAGAACATCAGGATTCTGCGTGCCGGCAAAGCCGGTATAGGCATCACTTCCAACGACGGTAGCGTCATCGACGGCATTAGCTATAAAGATATAAGGATGGAGAAAACTTTTACGCCGATCTTCATCAAGATCTCGGACGTCGCCCGTGTGCCCAAAGGTACGTACAAACGTGGGGCCATCCGGAACATCACATTCGAGAACATAACGGCGACCGACTGTTTCTCCTATATCAAGAACCGCCAGATGCCTTCCGTTATCTGGGGGAAACCCGGCAGTCCCGTAGAGAATATCAAGTTCAAAAATGTCCGTATTACGGAGAAAGGGGGCCACCCGGCTTCCGAAGGGACTCTGGAACCGACGGAAAACGACGAACGTTTCCCGCGCAAGGTGGGAGCGGTCCCCGCCTATGCCTGGTATCTGCGCCACGTTAAGAATATCCGTTTCCTTAACTGCCGCTTCGGATACGAAAAGAACGACGACCGTCCGGCAATGGTAGTCGATGACGGAATAAATGTTACACTGGATGAATGTTATCTCCAGGAAGGTTCTAATTGTGATTCGCGGGTTGTAACCCGCAACGGAGCCGAGATAATTCACGTTCAGGGCAAATCCAAAGATTATCCGCTGGACAAGATCAACAAAATCTCCAATATACGCCCCAGAAAATGAGCGGCAATGTGGATTACGATTACCGTCTCTCGAACGGGCGCACCGTGATCCAGGATATTTACGCGAACCTGGATGAAGCCGTGAAAGGCGCCGAAAAAATGCCCAGGATATGGAAGAGACTAAATGGTAAGCTCGACCAGCACCGGTTTCAGTACACGCTCGACAATCTCACCGGCTACATCGAAAACGCGAAAAAAACGCGCAACAAGATGGTGGAATGCTTCGAAGAAAAAACCGGACGAAAATATAACAAAGTGATGTCTGGAATATCGAGATGGCCCTGTCAGCAATACCCATGTGGTTCGTAATTTTCAAGCTGACCATCCACAAACTCCACAAATCATTAGCCAAAACCGGGTGGATTACCTGGCGGTGAACATGGCCAAAGAACTAATGGAGCACAGAAAAGCAGAAACTACTCTTGAGTTTTACAATCAGGTCGAGCACATCCATGAAGCAAAGGCAGCGAGAGTAATACAAAATCTTTTGGAGAGTGAAAAGCGGCCCGAGAACCAAGATAAGACCGACGCCAAAATGACGCAAATGCCCATTTTTAGTGGTTCAACGAAAAAGGCTGCTAAGCGTAAGTGCTTAACAACCACAAACTTAAATGAATGGGCCCGGTAGGATTCGAACCTACGACCAATGGATTATGAGTCCACTGCTCTACCGCTGAGCTACGGGCCCCTGGATATTTTAAGTGCCTTCAAGATAACCACTTCCGCTGTGAGCTGTCAACCATTTTCCCGGCAGAATGTCATAAAATAAGCCGAAAGTATTATTGTCATTTCATCCTCGTACTTCGCAGCGAAGCGCTGCTTCCCAGAGTAGTATTTGCCTTTATTATTCATCTTCACAAGCACCTTCGGCAGTTAGGACATTGTAACTTGTGCCGGATTTTGAGCGAAATTGTGGTATAATCTGTAAAATTCCGTAGAAAAAGAAAAATAACCAAAAAAACCGCGTCAAGTTCTGTGGTTTCGTTACACTTATTAATAGTATCGCATGAACAACAACAGGGATTACCTTGAATTGGTCAAAAAAGCGCAGCTTGGTGATAAGGAATGCCTGAACCGCCTTGCTGAAGCAGCGAGGGTGCGTTTGCGCGAGTATGTGCAGCGTCTTACATTGCAGGAAGATTTGACAGAAGATATTGTTCAGGAGAGTATTTTGGAAATGTTTAAAGTATTTGACAAACTCAAAAAAGCCGACCGGTTTTGGAATTGGCTTGACGGCATAGCCTTTAACAAGGTTCGCAGTCACTATGGCAGGCGATGGCGTCACAAAACAGTTTCCTTATCTGATGCAGGATGTGAGATTGCAGAGACGAACAGCCCTGATGGTTTGGCGGAGATGGTTACCGCCGAGTTGAAGCAGATTGTCATCAAATCAATGCACCGGCTGCAGCCCCGGCATCGAGCGGTATTAACCATGCGATGCTATAAGGGGATGAAATATTCAGAGATTGCAGAATTGATGAAGTGCAGTGAATTTGGTGTCCAGGCATTGTTCTACCGGGCCAAAAAGGCTTTGGCCAAAGAACTGTCACATCACGGACTTGGCAAGGGTTCGCTGCTGACAGCCCTGCTTCTGTTCGGAAAGATGACGGCCACGAGCGAGGCGGCGGCAGCTAATGTATCGGTAACGGCTGCTGCTACTAAGGTTGGTTTGGCAGCGGGGCTGGTGGGAGCCATAAGCGGTAAGGCACTCGTTGTATCACTGACGACGGCTTCTGTATTGGCCGTTGGTACTATGGTGGTAACATCGGGGCTGGATGGAACAGCGAACATGCCGAAGAACAAGCCGGCAGCGAGTTTACAGGTCACGGCCAAGGTGGCCCAGCCACAGGGGGAATACTGGTATTTTTTCCCAGAAGGTGCGGGCCGAGCGGTAATGATGCAGCAGATAAGGCAATCCCGCCGACAATGGCTGCAGGATGAATATGCCAACTACTACAATCAGAATAATACCATCTCCATAAGAAACTATCGGTGCCGGCACAGCGACCTGAGTGTGTGGCGGCTGCCTACGGATGGTCCCGAATTGACGGAGTATCTTTCCCGGGTCGAAGGCAGGTCCGTAGAGATAAAATATGTTGCCAATAAAAGCAGCGGCCTGCTGGTAATCGCCAGCTCCAAAGAAGCCGGCGAGAGCAACTTCTGGATGACCCGTCACTATAACGTAATGGACGAAGACTATTTTCAAAGTGATTGGCCTAGGGAAACGCCGACTGTAGATAGTCGCGATCCAATGCACAAACGGGGCTGGACATATTTCAAAATAACAGGCCAAATTAACGGCAAAGAGGTCCGGGGCAGAGGAAGGATACCATTTGTATACTCTACGAGTAAAAGACATTGGCCGTGGATGGTATTGAAGGTGGGGGAAAGTATTGTAAATGAAGCCGGCTTTGCCGGGCTTTCTCGGCCGTGGATGGGACTGCACACGATAGATACGATACGGCGGGACGCGGCCAAAGAGCGGATTTGGTTTGAGACAAAATACGACAAGCGCAGCGGAAAGGCGCAAGTAATCCTCAAGCCCAAAGCCGGCAACATTGTCTATACTATTGATATGGAAAAAGACGTTATTGATAAGATAACCTTTACCGGCGAAGTTGAAGGTGAACTAATATTTGATTACCTGCAGGGAATTGACGATATCGGCAGTGAGTTTGCTGAGCCGAGGAGAAGCCGCTATGGAGTAGTTGGGAAGGACTCGAAAGGCATGCTGTGGCTGACAGATTTAGCCACGAATTAACACGAATCAGCAGAGATTAGATAAAAGGAAAAACAAAAGAATTAGCCACAGAGAAAAATGGGAAATTAAAAAACTCTGTGTTCTCTGTGAACTCTGTGGCAAAGAAAAGAAAGGGGCAGGCGTCATGAAAATGGAAGGAATTAGAGGAAAAATTCTGGCGGTGACAATCGTGGTGTGTTCACTTTGGATAGGGACGTTTTCCTTCACATTGGATGCCGTTGCCAATGATGACCCTATGTATGATTTAACGGTGACGGTGGTTAGTGGGCACGGTGCGGTCGAGCCAAATAGCGGCTCGTATTCTGCGGGCACCGTAGTGACGCTCACCGCGACGCCGGAGACGGACTACCTGTTGAGGTACTGGATAGGCACCGACGATGATACGTCTTGTGCGCTTAGCAATACGGTGACAATGGATTCAGACAAGACCGTTACAGTTGAGTTCGGGCTGCCACGGACGATTGTTTTCGGCAGTGATCCAAATTATGCATCAATTCAATACGCTATCGATGCGGCTGGTTGTGGTGATATAGTTATTGTACCAGCAGGGGTGCATTTCGGGAATATCGACTTCAACGGGAAGAATATCCGCGTAACATCAATGAACCCGGACGATCCTATGGTCGTAGCATACACGATTATTCAGGGGACCGGTGCGGGGCCGGTTGTGACATTTTCGGGCAGCGAGAGTCAAAGCTGTTGGCTTGATGGTCTTACTATCACCGGCGGTAATACGACAGGGGACGGCGGCGGGATTTGCGGTAATGGTACGGAAGCTATGATTGCCAACTGCGTTATCACTAACAATCATGCCGACGGTGCCGGCGGGGGCGTGAGCAACTGCAACGGGACGATTGAACGCTGTACGATTACCGGCAATACGGCCGGCGGTGGAGGGGGTGGCATCTATATAGTGGACTGCAACGTATCGGTCAAGGACTGCGATATCAACTATAATACAGCCCCTTATGGCGGTGGCTTGTATTGCTGGGATTCTCCGGGGGCGACAATTACCCGGTGCACAATTAGCGACAACGATGCGAATGGAAGTGGAATGGCCTACGGCGGCGGAATATATGTGTTTGAAAGCCTGATACTGATTGAAGACTGCCGAATCAGCCGTAATAGTGCTATGCACGGCGGCGGCGGTGTTTACTTTAGCGGCAGCGACATGGATATCTATGATAATCCCCTCCTGCACAACTGCTTGTTAACGGACAACGTAGCTGGCCGGGATGGCGGTGCCATATCTGCGAACTGGTCTGCAGAACCGGTAATCTCTAATTGTACAATAGCCGGCAACCGGGTTACCGGCGCTGATGGTGTGGGATATGGTGGAGGCCTGTACTGTTCATACAACAGCTATGTGGAGGTTATTAACTCCATTATCTGGGGCAATTCTGCTGAGCAGGGCTCCCAGGTCGCAGTAAGCAGCGGCGACGAATACGTACCACTACCATCCACACTTACGATTTCCTACAGTGACGTCGAAGGTGGTCCGGGGGGTGCATATGTCGAAGCAGGTTGTATGCTTGACTGGGGCATAGGTACTATTGATTCAGATCCGCAACTGGTTGACCCGAACGGTGGAGACTGGCACCTGGGTGCCGGCTCACCCTGCATCGACGCGGGCGATAACACAACCGTTCCACCATCAGTTCTGACTGACCTTGACGGCAGGCCTCGCATCATTAACGGCACAGTAGATATGGGGGCGTATGAGTTCCAGGGTTTGCGAACTTTGTATGTCGATGCGGGTGCTCCTCCCGGTGGTGATGGCAGAAGTTGGCCCACTGCCTTCATGTTCCTTGCGGATGCTTTATTCAATGCCTCATCCGGTACCGAGATAATGGTAGCAGAAGGTGTCTACAAACCCCACGAGCACGACTATGTCCTGTTGCCACCGAGCAGGAATGATACTTTTCAACTTAAGAATGGCGTGACCATCAAAGGCGGTTATGCCGGCTACGGCGAACCAGACCCGAATGCCCGAGATATTGAACTGTATGAAACCATCCTTAGTGGCGACCTGTTAGGAAACGATGTCGGTGATCTGGATGACCTATCAAGAGATGACAACAGCTATCATGTAGTAACCGGCAGCGGAACCGACGCAACGGCTGTATTAGATGGGTTTACCATAACCGCTGGCAATGCCAATGGATCTGTCAACAATGCCTCATCTGGTGGTGGAATGTTCATTGGCGATTATAGCCACCCGACGGTATTTAACTGCACTTTCAGTGGTAACTCGGCAAGCTCCCTTGGTGGCGGAATGTTCATTGACGAGGGGAGCACCTCAACATTTAAAAACTGCATCTTCAGTGGCAACTCGGCAAGCAACAGCGGCGGAGGAATGTATAGTAAGGATGAATGCGATCTAACACTAACCAACTGTCTGTTCACAGGAAACCTGGCCGACAACGGTGGTGGAATATACATTTTTGGAGGTGAGGGAAGCCATCAGGTACTGACCAACTGTACATTCTACGGAAATACGGCCAGTTCCTATGGCGGCGGAATATACAACTCCTATCATGGTGCTTCGACGTTGACCAACTGTATCCTGTGGTCAAACTCACCTGATGAAATATATCCGAGTACAAGAGCAAGAGTTAGCTACAGTGATATTCAAGGCGGTTGGGAAGGCATTGGTAATATTGATTCAGATCCGCAACTGTTTGACCCGAACGGTGGAGACTGGCACCTGGGTGCCGGCTCACCCTGCATCGACGCGGGCGATAACACAGCCGTCCCACCATCAGTTCTGACCGACCTTGACGGTAATCCGCGTATAGCAAACTATGTAGTCGACATGGGGGCGTATGAGTTCCAGGGTCCATTCAAGCAGTATTACCATGTCGATGGCGTTAATGGTGATAATACAAATGACGGCTTCACAAGAAATACGGCCTTTAAAACGATTCAGCGGGGTATCAATATCGCAGAGGATTACGATACGGTGCTGGTCTGGCCGGGCGTTTATAACGAAGAAATCGGCTTCTGGGGCGATGCGATAACGGTTAAAAGCGCCGCCGAAGCAGCGGTGGTAGAGACCGATTATGGGTATGCGTTCTCATTCTTCTCGGCCGAAGGTCCCGATACCGTATTGAGTAACTTTGTTATCAGAAACAGTCAATATGGAATCTATCTTGTAAACGGCAGCAGCCCCACACTTAGCAACCTTACGATAGTAAATAACGACTTCGGCATCTCGGCCTACAACGGAGCCGACCCTGATATCAGCAACTGCATCCTCTGGAACAATACCTATGGCGACCTCTTCAGAGAGCCGGTACCGCTCCAGGCTAAGTACAGTTGTATCGAAGAGGGAGGTGAAGGCGAAGGTAACATCAGCGTTGAGCCGGGATTTGTTGATGCGAACGGCGGCGATTACCATCTGCATTCTGAGCGGGGCAGGTATTGGCCGGCGTATGATGTGTGGGTACTCGATAAGGTAACAAGCCCCTGTGTCGATGGCGGCGATCCTAATGTTGACCCTTCGAATGAGCGAATGCCTAACGGCGGCAGAATCAATATGGGCGCTTATGGGAACACGGCTTATGCGAGTATGAGTGAAATGCGGTGGCTCGATGGTGATATCAATCATGATAATATTGTGAATATGATAGACCTTGCGCTATTGGCCAACAATTGGCTGGAAACTCTGCCTTGGGCAATAAACGAACCGCCTGAAGTGGCAATTACAAACCCGGAAGATGGGGCCACAGTCCCGTACAATGGGATTGAACCGGTTCCTGTTGAAGCCGACGCATCAGACATTGACGGCTCGGTGGAGAAGGTAGAGTTTTTTGCCGATGGAGACAAAATCGGTCAGGACAACGACGGTTCAGACGGATGGGCGATTGGCTGGCATCCAGAGTCAGACGGCAATTTCAATCTGACTGCCAAAGCAACAGACAACAACGCTGCAACAACAACCTCGCCAATAGTACAAGTCCAGGTTGGGTATGTCTGGTAGTTAAAGTCGGCTACTTAGATAATTGAATAGACGGACAGGCAAGCGCCTTTTGTTATCAAGTAATAAGGTGAAGGTTGAATCAGGGAAGCGAACCGTGTTTGTAAAACAAATATTTGGATCGCTTACCTGATTTTATGCGCAAAAACAGAGTTGATTTAGAATTGATAAGCCCGTATATTAAAGACGGTTACAGCTTGATAAGTGCAAGAATCGGGAGTACGCAGTTTTGGAGGCAAAGAGTATCGGCAGTCAAGGTCATAGTTTTGCCATAAAGATAAGACACAGAGCTGGTTTTACTCTTGTTGAGCTTTTGGTGGTTATCTCCATCATCTCGCTGCTGATGGGGATTTTGCTGCCGGTCCTGGGGAAAGTCCGGCACCAGGCACGGACTATGCTGGGGATGAGAAACCAGCGGGAGATTGTCAACGGCGTGACCTTATTTGCCGCCGACAACGATGGGCAATATCCCGAATCGGTGGCTACCGTAGGGTTCGGGGCACACTGGAACTGGTCCGACCCACGGAAGCTGACAGGCAACAGGACACGCGCACCGGGAATGTATCGTGCGATGAGCGAATATTTGCGCAGCTATATTAAGGATGCCGGTATTATGTTCTGCCCGAACGCCCCCAGGAAATACACATACCTGCAGCAGTCCTGGGATGCCGGCGATGATTGGGACAATCCGGATACGTCCTTTCCGTTCGACCCGGTGGGTGGGACGTATTGCTTCTATTGGAACTATATAGGTTTCTTAGGCGGACGCAGAGGTATCTTTAGAGGGCCGCAAGGTCCTGCAGGCGGTCCGAGGGAAAGCAAATTCCTCGTAACGGACTACTTTGGCTATGATTGCTGGCAAAGCCCGAATGCCTATGGAAGCTGTGAAAGATTCAAAGAGGCATCTGTCGTAGCGGAAACGTGGCTTCTATCGGCTTACTGGTCTCGTCTGAAATCCGAGAGTGTTAATTTGAATACAATCAATGTGAAGCTGCGCGCCGGCTACACCGACGGCCACGTGGGCAGTTTCAAGGCATCAGAGGTAGTGCCGATGAGGGTCTCTATAACTTCCGATGGCAGTGAGCCGTACCCTGATGGCGTAGGGCCGGGGATATTTTATCTGCCGGGAAATGGCCTGCGGTAGTCGGAGAACCGCACTCGCCCCGTTAGAAGTACCAACCAAAGCTCCGACACTTCCCTCAGCCCGTTAGAAGTAAGCCGCCGACTTCTAAAGGGGCAAGCCGGAGACGCGAAGACGCGGCGCGGCGAATCAGGATTTTTCACGCTCAGCGCTGATTCTTTCGATGGCCAGGGCGACCGGCGAGGGAGTCTCTTTATCCTGCTGTGAGCGGGATTCAACTTCATCCATTGTCTGGTGCAGTGTGATACACGCCTGTTCGTAGCTGCATCCTGTTTGTTGAGAAATCAGACGTGACCCGCGGTCTATGAGTTTCTTATTGCTGGGCGACAGCCAGACCATCGCGTTATCAATAACTCGGCCCATCCGGACCATCGTTGCGGTAGAAATGGTATTCAAAATAAGCTTAACAGCAAGATGGTGCCACAGTTGCAGCGGTGAATCGGGCAGGTCGCAGCGAAACTGAAATAGGTCATCTGTATCCGAAGCGGCCGCTGCCGGCCCGATGGTCATTGCAGCAGTTTTCTTGTATTGATTGCCGAACCTCTCTAAGCAATTGCGGCTCAAATGGTCTATCTGGGTCCCGACGGAAATCACCACTAACGCCGAATCGACGGCATTGGCCCGTGTTGGGTCTGGTTCATTACCTATCCTGAATTTGAATAGCTCGGCATTATTCAGTCGAGGTGGGTCGGCTTGCAATATCGACGGCGCATTCAGTTGTTTATAAACGGCAGGTCCCCATTCCAGGCCGCGTGGCTCACGCTGTAACATATCCCGCCATGCCTCTGGCGTCGGGTGGAACGGATTTTTAACAAAAGCCCAGGATTGGGGAGAACGGCTGTCTCCATCTTTACGAAATGGCGGCACCATAAATGTGGGCGAACGCTCGGTCGTGTCCGTCAGCACATCTAACATAACGGAATCGGTCATATAGGTAATCAAGCCGCCTCGCCGGTAGATATTCTCTTCAAATTCCGTTACGCGGGTCATTGTGTCCACGGCTGCAGGATTCGAAAGCTGCCTGAGCAGGTTTGAGAATAGCTGATGGTACTCCATAATCGGACGTACGCAAAGCCCCAGCTTTGCTAATTGCGATGCTGAGAGGCACTCTTGCAGAAACTGCATCAAAGCTATCTCCAGAGCGCTGCCGACAATCAACAACTCAATTGTCACGGCCTGCATTCTTGTCGACCCTGTAATGGCCATCGGCCCCGTCGTCAGGTCGAGCTTTCGGATACGCGGCTCCTCGAGCACCTGACGGGACCGCTGTACGTAACGGCCCAGTTGCTCGGTCGGATTGTTATATACAAAAAAGACGTTTGCCCCCGCATCGAGTCCCTGCCATGCGGTACCAATCACAAAAGGTGTCTCTCCGCCCTCCGTAATGGCAACGACAACGTCACCTTGTGCAACACCCGCTTGTTTCAATTGGTATCGGCCAAAGTCCGGAAAATCCTCGAATCCCTCTACTGCCTTAATCAAAGCGAAGTCACCACCGGCCATAATACTGATAATACGGTTGTCCATTTCGGGCATTTTTGTCGATATTTCTGGATGCTTTTGTTTGAGCTGGTGCCAGAACCGTTGCCACGCTGCCTCTAACAGTATGCTCAGGCGCCCTGTCGCCCCGCAGCCGGTAAAGTAAATCCGCTTTCGGGCTTTCAGGGCGTCAACGAATGCGCAGACCAAATCCCGGAACGTGTCCTGTTGAAATACCGATTCGGCAACGGGTGGGATTTCCTCATCCACCGCCTGCAACAGCCGAATACCGGCAGCAAGGTCGGAAACGACCGTTTCGGAGAGCGCTTTGGTTTTTGGATGAGATGATTCCGTCGGCAGTTCTCCCAGCCGGAAGGCTTGCTCCTCGCTCAAAAACTTTTTTGCTTGTTCAATTGCATCCGACACTGTGGGCACCTAAATCTGTTATTTTCAATAGTCGTCCGAGCACAGCGAATGTATATTCATATCATCTTACGTGAATTGTGTAAATGCGTTTTTCTCCTGAAGCTCACATTGCGGGTAAACTTAAATGTGTGTATAATCCGCCAGCACATAACCGTAATTGATGTGTCTCAAATCGCATAACAGGTGCAGCAGGATAGAAATGAAGAAGGCCGTCAGAAAACTTTCAGAGCGAAACGAAATGCGTGGAGGCACAAAGGAAGCGGTATGACCGGACACCTTGCTATCCAAAACTTCGCAGGAACCTTAGGTCAAATTGACATTCTTATTGTTACCGTGGCGGTCTTGCTCCTCTTTGTTATCTCCTATGTCTTTGGACGCGAGGAGAAAGACACCAACGACTTTTTTCTGGGCCGTCGGCGAGTGCCGGCGATTGTTGCCTGTCTTTCTTTTGCCGCTGCCGAGATTAGCGCCCTTACCATCGTCGGATTTCCAGCGATGGCCTATGGTGAAAACTGGGAATATGTTCCGTTTTTTATCGGCCAGGCTTTGGCACGCGTTTCGGTGGCGTTTCTGTTTCTACCGGTTTTTTATAAATATGACTGTACGAGCATTTACGAGTTTCTCCGGCATCGCTTTGGGCCCGCAACCCAGTATGCCGGCTCGGCGTTTTTCTTTCTTACGCGTCTGATTGCCTCCGGCGTAAGGCTCTATGCCGCCTGTATGGGTGTTGCCCTGATTATGGGCTGGAACCTGATACAGACACTTTTGATGTTTAGCGTTGTCAGCATAATCTTTATCGCATTCGGAGGCATCAAAGCCGTCGTCTGGGCCGGTGCGTATCAGGCGATTTGTTTTTTCGTGGCTGGTGTTGCCTTGTTCATCTACCTTATCTATCAAATCCAGGGTGGATTGGGTGAGGCCTGGCAGATCGCTGAGAAGGCGGGGCGATTGAGTGCAGTAAGATTCGATTTTAATCTCAACGACCCCACCACTTTCTGGGTCGGCAGTCTTAGCGGTTTCTTCATCGGCATGGCGTCGTTCGGCACCGACCAGGAAATGACCCAGCGTTTGCTCACCGTCAAAACTCGCAAGGCCAGCCAAAAAACCCTCATCTCAACGATTATTACCGTTATTCCCGTTATGTGCCTCTACCTGGCGATTGGAACATTGCTTTATGTCTTCTATCAACAGAATGCTGATGTCACCCCGTCGGCCGAGGCCAAGGAAGTTATCTCTCATTTTGTAGCTAATTCACTGCCGGCGGGACTCAAGGGTCTGCTCCTGGCAGCTATTATTTTGGCCAGCATCGATTCTCCGCTCAGTTCGCTTGCTTCTTCTTTCATAACGGATATTTACCGACCTTTAACCAGAAACAAGGCATCCGAAAAGCATTATTTGCTGGCTTCTCGGGCCGGCGTCGTTGTTTTCGGTTTAATCCTGGCATTGATTGCCCTGGCCTGTGATCCGGTCAAGAATATCCTTTGGTTTGCCTTTCAGATATTTTCTATCACCGGTGGGGCAATTTTAGGTATTTTCCTGTTGGGGTTGCTCACAAAGCGAAGGGCAAACCAGGGCAATATCGTAGCTATGGTTGTAAGTACACTGCTTACATTGGCTCTTATGCTGCTTTCCAAATACCAGGTAATCGACCTGGCCTGGAGTTGGTTGATTGTCATCGGTACAGGGACGACAATGATTCTCGGCTACCTGCTGGGCCCTATCATGATGAAATCCGAATTACCTGAACAGCAGGGTAGGGTATGACAATATAAGGGCAAGTTCTGCAGTACAGTCAGTATCAATTTTGCGTCAGTCGCCAGTGGTAAATCCCTTGTTCTTCACCTGCAACTTCACTTGCCGACTGCTTGTAATCCTCATTCATTTTTACCATAATTCATCAAAAGTTCGTCAATTTTTGCAGGAGGAGCGTAAGAAGCATGCCCAAACAGTGCCGATGACGGCTCTGAAATCAAGATTTTGCCTGAGTGCTACGGTTTTTGTTGAGAGTATTTGGCAAAAGTTGCCGTAAAGCTTGCGTTTTTAAGGGTAGTTTGGTATTATAGGACATTGAATGTATAAGAACGAAGTGAAATTGATGGTAAATGGGGAATCCCCTATAAAATAAGGGGGCGGGGTGATTTTTACTTTTCCGGGCAGAAAGGAGTGGCCAAATGATGAGAAATAGAGCTATTTTCATTACCGTTGTTCTGGTGCTCTTTCACAAGTGAATTGATGTTTTTTTGGTCTTCCTGCCGAGAAAAGTGCAAAACCACAATGGTAAGCTATTGGTAAAGATATCTGTTATGAAAAAGAAGTATATCGTTGAGTTGACTAAGCAGGGACGCCAAACACTACAACAGTTGGTTTCGACGGGAAAGGCCTCGGCACGCAAACTAACACATGCTCGCATTTTATTGAAAGCCGATAGCAGCCCCGGAGGACCGAATTGACAGGATTCAAAAATCAGTCAGGCGTGAAAAAGGAAGTTGATACCCGTTAACATTAGGCGTTTTCAATTTGTGTACATTCAATATTCGAGGAATTGAAAGGTGAAAAAAACTGTTTTTATTAGTTGTGTATTCATAATGGCTTTCTGCGGCGGAACAGTATGGGGCCAACTGCCACCGGGCTGGTCGAATATGGACATCGACACAAGCGGCGGCAGTGCCAACGAATCGAATGGTACCTGGACCATTGTAGGCGATGGGGCCGACATCTGGGGTACGAGTGACGAGTTTCATTACGCGTATTTCCCGTTGAGTGGCGACGGTTTCATTGAGGCCCGCGTCCTGGCGCCGGGATTTACGGGCGGCAGCGACGAATGGAGTAAAGCTGGCGTGATGATCCGCGAATCCACGGCGGCAAACTCCAAACATTCGTACATGGCGGTCACTCGGAACACCGGTGCGAGCCACTTCATGGCTTTACAGTGGCGACCGAATACCGGTGACGAATCCTTCACCACCAACAGCGGCTCGACGCAGCCATATCCCGTCTGGGTACGCCTGACCCGTACAGGCAACACGTTCGAAGGTGAATATTCGCTCAACGACGGTGTTACATGGGTGACTCAGAGCACGACGAACGTGTCTATGGCAGCCGACGTTCTGCTCGGTTTGGCGGTGACCTCCCATGAAGAGGATACGACGACCACCGTAAATTTCGACAATGTCAATTACACCGGTTCCGGAGAAAATCAGCGACCACAGATAAACGCCGGACCCGATATAACGCTCACGTATCCTACGAATTCGGTTAACCTGAATGGCACGGTCAAGGATGACGGTCTGCCGCTACCGGAAAATCCGGCAGCACCGAATACGAACGATCCTAATAAGCTGCGTTGGAACTGGTCGGTGGTTTCCGTGCCTCCGGACAGCACCGGTATATTATGGTCGGGAAATCCCACTAACGGCGAGGCGTTCACATACGAGGGTTCGCCGAATCCTCCCGGAACGGTCTTTACGTGCGAACCGACTGCAACCTTCGATGTACCCGGTCTGTATGTATTAAATTTCAGTGCCAATGACGGTGATAAGGACGTCAGCGATGTGGTAAACGTTATTGTCTGGCCTACTGGATATCGCGAGAAGGGCTACCTGTATCTGTCGCCCATACCCGGGGCTGAGTATGTATCCTCGCAGACAAAGTTTTTTCTGGTACGTTTTGAGGCTCTTTCACCCTACGATATAACAAACTTGCCGACGTTCATTAATGTAACGGGAGCCGCCAGTGGACCCCACACAGGCCAGACTAAGATTGCCGGCGATGACAGGACTGTCATCTTTGAGGTGTCGTCGGGTTTCTCGAATGGCGAGCTTGTCACGGTGACGTTGGCACCGGCAGTAGATCCTTGTGCTCCTGGTGTCGTCGAGCCTTATCAATATCAGTTTATGGTCTCCGGGCCCATGCCGGGCTCCCTATTAGCACCTGCGAGCACATTGCCACAAGCGCCAAGCAGTGGCTCGGCAGCACGCGAGCAGGTCGTAAATACGCAGGCGACGACTGACACGGAATGGGAGGCGCTGACCACAGCGGACATGGCTATGACGGCCGAAGAGGCGGTTTCCGCCGCTGCGCTCGACGGGCCCATGATTATGCCAAACGGAGTCTCCGTACCCAGCAACTTTCCGCTCATCAACATCACGATCAATGACAATCCGGACCCGGATTATATATTCCTTGATAACCGGACAAGCGGGAGCAATTCGTACAACGTCATTTTCGATAACACGGGCTCGCCGATCTGGTACTGGCAGACGTCCGACGAACGGCGCGATATGAAGGTCCAGCACAACGGAATGTTGACCATGTTGGCCCGAAGTCCAAACCGGTTCATTGGGCTCGACACCCACTACACTGAGGTCGCCAGCTACTGGGCCGTGAACGGCTACAGCACGGACGAGCACGAGCTGCAGGTGTTAGAGAATGGAGGATATCTGCTCATTGGGCTTCGGCACGAAACTGTCGATATGACTCGGTACCTCCCCGGTGCCAATCCCAATGCCAGTGTAGGACAGACGATCATTCAGGAATTTACCCCGGAGGGGGATTTGATATTTCAATGGCGCGCGTGGGACAATTTCGATGTTCGCGATGTCCACCTGGATAATCCCTATGGGAGCAGTTTTCGCTTCCCCCATATGAATGCCATTGATATCGATGAAGACGGACATATCCTGCTTTCAAGCCGACATATCAGCGAGGTAACGAAGATCAACCGGGATACGGGCGAGATTATCTGGAGACTCAGCGGGATACCCAAGAACAATGATTTCACCTATGTCAATGACAACTTTCCACCCCCAGGTCCTCGTAACCAGCATGCGATCCGGTCTACCGGCAATGGACGCTACCTGCTCTTTGATAACGGAGACTTGCATAGTCCTCCGGTCTCACGTGGAGTAGAATACGAGCTGGATCTGGACGCGATGACCGCAACAGTGGTCTGGCAGTTCCCCGAGACGCCGACGACGTCTCTTTACTCGCACTACATGGCCAACACCCAACGGCTGCCCAACGGCAATACCCTTATCAACTGGGCCATTGGGTCTCTGCCCAAGCTCACGGAGGTCCGACCCGATGGGACCAAGGCATTCGAGATGAACTGGGTGGACCATTACGAAGCCTATCGGGTCTGGCGATGTCCATGGCAAGGCATGGCCCTCAAACCCAATCTGATCATTGAAACTCCTCCTGACAACATCACGCTTCTTTTCAATAAGTTCGGCGACCCCAACGTGGACTACTATCGCATCTACGGTGGAACCACACCGCAACCCACTACGGTGATCGCTACATCTACATCAACGCTGAAGCAACTCTTCGAGGGCTTAGAGAATGGACTTCGATACTACTTCCGCGTAACTGCTGTTGATATTTACGGCACGGAAAGCGATTACTCCAACGAAGAAAGCGCCGTTGTTAGTTTTACTGAACCAGGTCAGAATGTGGTTTTGAATGGGGATTTCTGCCGGGGAAAGGATTCGTGGACCTGGGAAGTTAGCGGTTCTGCGTCTGCGCAATGGAACATTGAAAACGGTGTAAGCCATTTCGATATAGCCAATGGTGGTACTCAAATATCGGATGTCCAGTTGAGGCAGGCCGGATTCAGACTCCTGCAGGGAAAACAATACGTCTTCGAATTCGATGCCTGGTCTGCTATTCAGCCTCGAATCATCGAAGCCAAAGTGGGGCAGGACGAGTCTCCATGGACTAACTACAGCAAAATCGGATACTCTTCCATCACACCGAACCCGACCCATTTTCGCTACCCCTTTACGATGCAGGATGCGTCGGATTACAACGCCCGCGTGGTCTTTAACGCGGGGACTTCCGATATTGATGTTTACATTGATAATGTCTCTCTGTTCACCGTATTACCGGGCGACTTCGACTTTGACGGCTGTCTCCGGTTCGATGATTTAGCTGTATTGACGGATGAGTGGCTCAAAGAAGGGAGCGGGCTCACAGCGGACCTGCAGGACAACGGCGAGGTTGACTTCAATGACTTTGCGATTTTTGCCGACAGCTTTATGCAACCATGCATCATGACTCTGGTCACGGAGAAAGACGCGAAAGCGGTATTGGTGCCAACAAGTGATATTGGCTACGACTGGATAGGCAGCGCCGAGCCTTATGACGAAACCGGATGGGATCAGATCGACACCTCGGATTGTCCTTCCGGCGTCGGCTATGAAAACAGTCCGGGCAGCGATACAAGTTATACAGACCTCATCGGGCACGATGTCGGAGCGCAGATGTTTGGAATTATGAATTCCTGTTATATCCGAATCCCCTTTGTCCTGGATACCGCCCCGAATGGACTGAGCTCCATTACGCTGAAAATCCGGTATGACGACGGATTCGTTGCCTATATCAATGGGGAAGAACTTACCCGCGACAATTTCGACCCTGACGTTGAGTTTCCTGACTGGAATGATGATTCCGATGGATTACACGATGATTCTGAAGCTCTGCTATTACAACCCTTCAAAGTAAACAGGGTTGATAAGCCGGATGCCTTCAATGCTCTGCGATTGGGAGATAATATCTTAGCGATTCATGGGCTGAATGATCATACCGGCAGCAGTGATTTTCTTATTTCGCCGGAATTATCTGTTCAGTAATTTGAGGAAGAGAGGTGTGATTATGAACATAAAGAAGATTATCATAATTTGTTCAGTCATTTTGTCATTTCTTGGACTTGCACACGGCAACGCGCACGGGACACTGCCGGCGAATTTTCCAGACATTACCACGCACATCTACAATGCCGACGCCATCGCAGACGGCTACGTATTTCTCGCCGTGTCCACTGATGTCGTGGGTGTGGGCTACTACTTGATGATACTTGAGAACAACGGTACTGTTGTTTGGTACAAGGAGCTGCCGGACGACTATTCCTACGACTTTAAGGTATTGCCGAACGGCCATCTCCATTATGCCCAATTCATTCATCATCATACCTATACGGACGGTGGCGATGTCGTTCACGTCATACTGGATGAGAACTTCAACGAAGTCGAGACGATTGAAGCGGGCAATGGCTATGTGGCCGAAGCCCACGATTTCCAGATGCTCCCTAATGACAATGTCCTGCTGCTCGGGTACTATATGAGTGAGGTGGACATGAGCCAGATTGTAAGCGGCGGCCATCCCGCGGCACTGGTCTCCGGAGCGCTCATCCAGGAGCTGGATGCACAGAGAAACGTTGTCTTCCAATGGCGCACCTGGGACCACTATTCGTTTGAGGATTATGGCTTCGACAGCAGCTCCACCGGGGCTATAGTCAGCGCGTTTAACCTCAATACAATCAACCAGGACCACGATGGCCGGCTCTTCACCAGTGGAATCCGAAAGCTCAATCGCCAGACCGGCGAGAGCATCTATAATCTGGGCGGGGATGACAACGAGTTTACATTTGTCGGCGTGAACCCGCAAGAGGCGCTCGGTCATTTCGCCGGAAACGCCTTTCATCGCATAGAGAACGGCAATGTATTGATGTACGACAACAGCGGTCAGTCGAACGGCACCTCACGTGTGCACGAATACGCACTGGACGAAGAGAACAAAATCGCCACGCATATCTGGACGTACACACCCGTACCGGATATTCGTGCCTGGCAGCACGGCAATGCCCAGCGGTTGCCCAATGGCAATACCTTCATCGGCTGGGGCGGCGCCAGCGGAAAAACCATTCCAACCTGTACGGAAGTGACGCCCGAAGGGAGCGTAGTCTTTGAGGCCTACTTCGATGACCCTAACGTCGAGAGCTATCGCGCCTTCCGCTTTGTGTGGCCCCCGGAGGACCAGTCCATCACGGTAAGCCACTATGAGCTCCTGGAGGGCAACCGGTATGAATTTAACGAGGGTAATAAAATTACCGACGTAAACCTTAAGGTCATTGCCCTGGATGCGGAGTATTATAACGAAGTCTATGTCACCAGAGAGCCATTTGCTCCGCTCTACCCGGTGTTTTCCGGAAAGGCCCCACGAGTGTTGCCGGTGAGAGTGACTATCACAGAATTTGATATCTACAGCATGAGTGCATATATGTACTTCGATGCAGAAGGCTTCGGTTTTGCCGATAGCACCGGGCGCTTTGGTTATGCTGACCCGAATTATCTCACGGTTTATCATCGTCCCACCGAAGGGTACGGTATGTTTACCCCCCTTTCGACCTATTACAACTGGGTCACGAAGCAGGTGACAGCTACCATGACGCAATTCGGAGAATTCATTTTCTGCTTCCCCGACATAGAAGATGTGCCATACGCGCCTATGTTGATAGAACCCGAGAGCTACCGAGGGGTCCAGGATCACATGGTCATTGCTCCCCCGCTGGCCGACTCAAATCAGCAGTATTCGGTCAATCAGGAGCTGCCCATCTCGCTTTCCTGGACACCGAAGGGCTTTGCCCGTTGGAATCATCTCCAGGTGGCGACGGATGCGGGCTTCACGACACTGGTAGTTGATGAGTCCTGGATAACCGAATCCCGCTATACCTGGTCCGATGCCGCGGACAACACGACCTACTACTGGCGCGTCAAAATCACGAATTACGGCGGCAACAGCGGCTGGTCCAACGGCTCCTTTGCGACGGTTCCGCCTATTATGGTACAGGTGACCGCACCCAACGGCGGCGAAAATTGGAAGCGCGGTCTTCCCTACTCCATCCGGTGGAACGACAACATCGATGAGGACGTGGTGATTGAGCTATATAAGGGCGACGTCCTGGTGCAGACCATCGACACGGTCCCCAGTATCGGCGCTTATGAATGGCAAGTTGGTCTGGCCCTCGAGCCGGGCTGCGATTATTACATCAAGGTCAAAAGCTCGGTCAATGGGGCCCTGTTTGATATGAGCGACGACCCCTTCAGCATCGATGTACCAACCGGTGATTTCGACTGTGACGGCTGTGTCGAACTCGATGATTTAGCTGTCTTGACGGGCGAGTGGCTCAAAGAGCAGACCGGCCTCATTGCGGACCTATATGAGGACGATAAGGTTGATTTTGATGACTTTGCGATTTTTGCTGAAAACTACCGGACAGGAGAATGCCCCTGACGGCAGGCTGTTTATGAAAAATGAAAACTCGTTCGTTGGAGATTCAAACCGTTTGTTCAGAAATTAAAACGTCTTATTTGTTTAATAACTTGAGAAAGGGAGGTGTAATGAACATGAACAAAATTGTCGTGGTTTGTGCGGTCATTGTGTGATTTGTTGGACTTGTATAACTAATTTTGCAAGTCAATGTAGTAGAGATTATGAAAACCTGTTAATAAAAGAAAGAAAGGTGTGAAAATGAACATGAAGAAGATTATTATGATTTGTGCGGTCATTGTGTCATTTCTTGGACTTGTACACGGCAACGCGTATGGCGCTGACCCTAATTTGCCCGATGATTTTCCGGAGTTCATCATTAACCAGTATGGTGAAACCGCGCCGGGTTATGTGGTTGGTAGTGTCAACTCAAAGAATCCGAACGTGGGTAGTTACTTTATGATGCTGGAGAATTCGGGCAATCCGGTATTCTACAACGGTGGTCTGGGGGAATTGGTATGCAATGGCTTATTCACGAGAAAGAGGGATATCCCGGGAACCGACAAGAAGGTTACCCACCATCTCTATGATGAAGATCGCAATGAGGTAGACGTTTTTCAAATGGGAAACGGTTATCTGGCGGATAGTCACGATTTCCAGATGCTGCCCAACGGGCACGCCCTCATGTTGTGCTATTCTTCGCATATCGTTGACATGAGTCAAATCGTTGAGGGCGGACACCCTGCTTGCAATATCACAGGGGCCGTTATTCAAGAGCTGGATGTGCACAAGAATGTAATATTTCAATGGCGAAGCATCGACTATATCCCGATTACAGACTCCTATAATAGATTAACCACTGCGAAAAATGGCTATATCCATGTGAACTCCTGCGAGTTAGATGAAACGGATGGCAGCATCGTCCTGTCCTGCCGGGAGACCTCCGATGTGATTAAAATCAGTCGCGTTACCGGTGAAGTGATATGGCGCCTGTGCGGCAAGCAGAACGATTTCACCTTCTTCAACGAGAATGAAGATAACGCCCCGCGATATATCAGAGGGACGCATGATGCGCGTGTTCATGCTAATGGCAATATCACCATATTCGACAACGGGGCCAGCAAGAAGGATATGGTAAGACTGTATTCCCGCGCGGTTGAATATGACCTTGACGAAGTAAACATGACCGCAACCATGGTGTGGGAGTATAGAAACGACCCGGACTTCCTGGCTCTGTCCGGAGGCGATTGCATTCGTCTGGCCAACGGCAATACCATCATCAATTGGGGCGCTGCAGCCAAAGACGGGGATGCAGCGGCCATGACCGAGGCCGGTCCCAATGGAGAGCTTGTATATGAGATATGGCCGGCCCAGAATAAAGTTACCGGCCGATTCGTACGGCTTGTGTTGCCCCTGGAGGACCAGTGCACCACGGTAACACGCTCTGAACTCCTAAAGGGCAGCGAGTACGTGTTTAACGATACCGGCGTCACGCTTAAGGTCAACTCCCTGGAAGGCCAGGCGAATAACGAAGCTTCTGTTAAAAGGGCGCCCTTTTCTCCGCTCTATCCGGAGTTCGGCGGCAAGGCACCGAGAGTGCTTCCAGTGCGCGTGACGATCTCCGCATTGGAAATCAGTAGCATGAATGCAGGTATCTCCTTTGATGCCGAGAGCTTCGGTTTTGCCGGTCGTTCCGGGGCGTTAGGTTACGCTGACCCGCATAAGTTAACGGTTTACTTTCGTCCAGTTGCCGGACAGGGTCAGTTCATTCCGCTGCCGACCAATTACAGTCCCGGAAAGAAGCAGTTAAGAACTACCATGACGCAATTCGGGGAATTCATTTTCTGCTTCCCCGACCTCGCAGAAGTGCCGTACGCTCCCCTTCTGCTCGAACCTGAAGATCAAAGTACTGTGAATCAGGAACTCGAAGTCCCATTCTTCTGGACGCCCAGAGGCTTTGGCCGTTCCTATCACCTGCAAGTCGCTAAAGACCCGGAATTTAAGACGCTTGAGGTCGACGAAGCCGGCTTGATGGAAACCCGCTATACCCTGGGAACCGTAGAGCCCGGCACGACCTACTACTATCGCGTGAACACCACGAATGACGGCGGAACCGGCGAGTGGGCCACCGCCTCGTTTGCGACGGTCCCGCCAATGGTCGAGGTCACCGCTCCTAATGGTGGTGAGCAATGGAATCGCGGACTGGAGTCTTTCATCCAGTGGAAAGACAACATCGATGAGGACGTGGTGCTGGAACTCTATAAAGGTGACACCTTCGTGAAGACTATCAGAACGGTTTCCAGTACAGGCGTTTATGAATGGGAAGTCGATCTCGACCTCGAACCGGGCTGCGATTACTCCATCAAGATCAAAAGCTCGGCCGATGAGGACCTGTTCGATATGAGTGACGGCACCTTCGCCATCGATCCACCAGACATTACACCGCCTGAATTCGAGTTCTCCGTTACACCCACCGCTCTGTGGCCGGCGAATCATAAGATGGTTGAGATTACGCCGAGCTGGACGGTGAGCGATGAAACTGATGAGACTCCGGATGTGTCATTAGTCAGTATCGTGGCAAACGAAGGTGATGACACCATAGGCGATGGACATACAACCGATGATATTCAAATAGGCGAGGATGGCTCTATCTCTCTAAGGGCTGAACGCAGTGGGACCGGCAATGACCGTGTTTACACTATAACCTATCAGGCGGTGGATGACTGCGGAAATGCTACGGTTCGCAGCGCGACCGTTACGGTCCCGCACGACCGGCGTTAGCTGTGGACATTGCCAGGTTGTTTTGGACCTCGAACCGGGCTGCGATTATTCAATCAAGGTCAAAAGCCCGGCCAATTAGTCCCTATGTGATATGAGTGGCGACGTCTTCAGCATCGATGTACCGGCAGGTGACTTCGACTGTGACGGCTGTGTCGAGTTCGATGATTTGGCTGTATTGGTCGGCGAGTGGCCCGAAGAGCACAGCGGGCTCATAACGTATCTGTACGGCAACGGCAAGGTTGACTTAAATGACTTTGCGATTTTTGCTGAAAACTACTGGTCAGGAGCGTCATGTCCCTGACAGGGAGCTATTTATGTAACTGGATTGGATTCTCCTGTATCACACCAGCGCCGAAGTGTTTTCGGTAGGCCTTCGTAACGTAGGATTCGACGGATTTCAATGACGGTGTGGTGTTTAATCCGGGGACTTCCTATATTGATGTCTATATTGACAACGTTTTTTCGAAAAGGAGTATACGCTGATGAAACTGTGTCCAAAAGTCAGCCAGGATGCAGGAGGAAGCAGGGCCATCTTTATTGCTGTTGTCCTGATATTCTGTGGCCACGCATTGGCATCTGAACATCGCGAGAAGGGCTACCTGTATTTGTCGCCCATACCAGGGGCTGAGTATGTGTCGCCGCAGACAAAGTTCTTTCTCGTGCGTTTTGAGGCTGTTTCTCCCTATGATATCACAAACTTGTCGACGTTCATAACAGCGACAGGAGGCGCCAGTGGAACACACCCCGGCCAGACCAGGATTGCCTCCGATGACAGGACTGTCATCTTTGAGGTGTCGTCGGGTTTCTCTAATGACGAGCTTGTCACGGTGACGTTGACACCGACAGTAGATCCCTGCGCTCACGGTGTACTTGAGCCGTATCAATATCAGTTTATGGTCTCCGGACCCATGCCGCCTCCGCCAAGCAGTTTATCGGCGGCACGCGAGCAGGTCGTAAATACGCAGGCGACGCTTGAGGCGGAAAGTGAGGCGCTGCCCACAGCGGACATGGCCGAGACGACCGAAGACGGGATTTCCGCCGCTGCGGCCGACGGGCCTATGATTATGCCAAACGGGGTGTCCGTGCCCAGCGACTTTCCGCATGTCGATATTTTCGTCAATGACAATCCGGCTCCGGGATACATCTTCATCGACTATAGTGGCAGCCCTACGAATTACGCCATGATCCTGGATAATTCAGGGGCCCCTGTCTGGTACAAACGCGGGTCCACCGCCCGTGACTTCAAGGTCCAGAAGAACGGCATCATTACCTGGACCAACTTCGTCGGCTACGATCAGAACTTCAATTACCTTCGTTCTTTCCGTGCCGTGAATGGTTATAGCACGGACAACCACGACCTGCAGGTCCTGGAGAATGGCCATTATCTGCTCTTCGGTATACGCGACGAGACTGTAGATATGACTCGGTTTGTACCCGACGGCCAGCCTGCTGCAACTGTGAAAGAGACCGTGCTGCAGGAATTCACCCCGGAGGGGGATTTGATACTCCAATGGCGTGCCTGGGACAATCACGATATCCGCCTTATGGAGTACTGGAGCTATGACGACAAGCCCACCAGCCAGAGCATTCGGTTCGTGCATATGAACTCTGTCTACGTCGACACGGACGGCCATCTGGTGGTCTCAAGCAAGCGCGTCAGTGAGGTCACTAAAATCAACAGGTACAGCGGTGAGGTCATCTGGAGATTGGGCAGTGGGCACCCGACGGACCCGAGCCAGGATCCGTATCTGGCTCAGCGGCTCACCATCATCAACGACCCACTGGGCCAGTTTAACGTGCAGCACGACATTCGGGTCGTGGGAGAAAACCGCTATACCGTGTTTGACAACCACCACCTCGATAGTATGCCCAACTCGCGTGCGGTTGAATACGAGGTCGATCCCAATGCAAGGACCGCCACCATGGTATGGCAATACCTGGGGGGCTATGATTCCTATCACATGGGAAATGCCCAGCGGCTGCCGAACGGCAATACACTCATCAACTGGGTCATCACCAATGCGCCGAAGGTTACAGAAGTGAGGCCCGATGGCACCAAGGCCTTTGAAATGAACTGGGCGGCAGGGAGCTCAAAGAGCTACCGCGTCTTCCGGTTTCCATGGACAGGCGTGGTCCAGAAGCCTTATCTAATTGTCGATGATGAGTCGTATAGTGACAGTATCGCTCTGATTTTCAATAAGTTCGGTGATACCAGCGTAGACTATTATAAAATCTACGGCGGCACTTCGAATCCGCCAACCTTGCTGCTCGGCACATCGACAGATACTTTGATGCGTATTTACACAGGCTTGGCGAACGGAATAAATTACTTTCGCGTAACGGCTGTTGATTTCCACGGAATGGAAAGTCCTTTCTCCGACGTTAAAAGCGGCTTTGTTAATTTTAGTATTGTCCCTGGTCAGAATATGGTTAAGAATGGGGATTTCTCTGATGAGAAGGAAGAGTGGACCTGGGAGGTTGTCCCTTCCGCAGGTGCGGAATGGCTGATCGAAGCCGGTGTAAGCTATTTCGATATCGCCAACGGCGGTATTCAATTATCCGATATCCAGTTAAGGCAGGGCAGGATGCAACTGGTCCAGGGAAAGGAATACATCTTCGAATTTGAAGCTTGGTCTGAGCTGCCTCGAGTCATCGAAGCCAAACTGGGGCCGAACGAGTCGCCCTGGACGGACTACAGCAAAATCGGTCCCTTGCAAATCACACCGAACCAGAACAATTTTAGTCATTCCTTTACTATGGAACATTCGTCCGATTTCAACGCAAGAGTGGAGTTTAACATGGGCAGTTCACCTTTTGACGTATATCTCGACAATGTTTCTTTACGAGAGGACATACCTGAAAGCGAGGGAGTAACCATTCTCCTGGTCAGTGACGCCGCGGAACCACTGACGTCAGGGGAAAATCATGAAGATGACGAGCTTGTCACCTGGCTGCAGACTCTGGATTATACCGTGGATACGAACGGCATGAATCAGAACATGCAGGGCGACTGGTCCGGTAATGCTGCGAACCAGGCGGCTGTCGCTGCCGCCGACTTGATTTTCGTGTCGCGTCGCACCAATAGTGGCAGCTACAACTACGACACGATATGGAACACGAATCTGGAAAAACCGGTAATTTTACAGAGTGGCTACCTGGATCGAGAGGAACGCTGGGGATGGAACACCATCAATGATGATGGAGATGCTGCCCCCGGAACTCAACAGAGTATGGATGTTGTCGCTGCGGGCCATCCGTTCCTGAAAGGCTTATCGGCTTCTTCGATACAAATTTTCGATTGGGACGATCCCAACAGCGCCCCGAATCACACCGGCCTGAATCAAGCACCGGGTTCGATATATCTTAGCCAGTCTTTAGATCCCGGTGCCACTCTCATTGGTACGTTTAATGGCAGGGCTATGCTCTATGAAATGGCTGCCGGCACCGTCTTAGCCAGTGGCGATGGAACGCTGGGAGGACATCGTGTTTTCTTCGTCAACTGGAGTTATGATGTTGAAGATGCGGATTATCGCTGGGACGATTATCTCACAGACGACTACAAGACCATTTTACATAATATCATTAAAGAGGTCTTGGGTCTGATACCCGGCGACTTCGACTTTGACGGCTGTGTCGAGTTCGATGATTTGGCTGTATTGGTCGGCGAGTGGCCCGAAGAGCACAGCGGGCTCAAAGCCGATCTGGACGGCAACGGCAAGGTTGACTTAAATGACTTTGCGATTTTTGCTGAAAACTGGACAGGATGCGCAAATTAACAGTCTGCTGCCGATTTATTAACAACCTCCGACTCAAGGAATGTCCTTAAATTCTTTCGGAGCAGATGGAGCGCAGCCTTTTTTATTTAGCTAACAAGGGCGAAGAAAAGAACGCTTTTGTGAAATAACGGGAACCTGCCGGTTTGGGACGGTATGGCAGCGGCAAACGGTCGGCCCCGTTAGATATTCTTTTGCATGGCGTATCTAACGGGGGTCGGCCCTATCTTTCAATGAAGAACGGCCGAGTATTGTCTCTGGAAAGAAAGTAGCGCCGTTTCTAAAAAGTGATTGTAACATTTTATACCTGTTCTCATTCCGACCGAAGTCCCACACCAATTAGGCGTGAGCCTAAGCTCAATTGGTGCGGGGCGAAGCGGAGGAATCTATTTCAATAGTTTCGCCGAAGGCGAATCCAAAAGTTTAACTTATTGATTGGAAACGGCAGTAGAATCCAACTTTAGCTTACTTTAGCCACTTTAGTTCACTTTAGCTCACTCCTCACTAACGATTATCAAGCATCCGGTTACGAGATAGCAATTTAGCCAGCTTAATTAAAAGTGGGCAGCCTAAAGCTGCCCGGTGGACGAAGGCGAGTCTCCGTGGCGAAAGCTTGCTTTCAGAACGGAGCTTGCCAAGAACACCAAGCTGGCTAAAAAATCTCTGTAAATCCTGTTATCCTGTCTAAAAACCCTCAGCGTTCTCTCCGTTCTCTGCGGTTAAATAAAGCACTTTTTTGGTCATGTTTTTTTGTCTCTTTTGTGCTTTTTGTGCATTTTTGTGGCTAAAAATTAAGTTTACACCGTTAGAAACATGCCTTCTTTCTTCTAATGGAGCGCTAATCCGCGTCTAAAAAATTCGTGTAATTCGTGTCAATTCGTGGCTAAGCTTTACTCTGTGTCCTCCGCATTCTCTACGCTGTTTTTTCAGTGTTAGTCCGTAAAAAGTCAGTGTTTGTCCGTGTTTCTTCAATCAAAACCGGCCATACCTAACAACAAAATCCCAAAAAAATAAAAAAATCTTAACTCCTTTGTTACCAATAACTTAATCCTGTAAATCCTGTCAAAAACAAGCCATTTTTCGCATCAAACGCGCACATTCGTGCATTTATAGAAGCGCTTCTTTTTTTTGCAGAAGCCCAAAATGATGGAAATGGTGATTAGTCCATGGTGAATAGTCTTGTAGCGAAGCGGAAACCCCTTAGGGGAACAACCCATAATCATTTGGCTTACCCAAACCGCCCAAACACCCCAACATCGGCAGCCTCCCGTCACACCTGTCATTCCCGCGCAGGCGGGAATCCATTACGACATACGCAATACGATATACGATATACGAGCATCGAGAATCCAACTTTAGCTCACTTTAGGCACTTTAGCTCACTTTTCACTAACTTTTCCTCTACAACTGTAGAGAGCGCTCTACAAATCGCTCATTTTATGCAAAACAAACCCAATTCCCAAAAAGTCAAATTGAACGTAAGCCGAGTTTCAACAAAGGATTATGCAAAATGGACACATGGTGAACGCGGGAAAAACAAACCCAATTCAAACCCAATTCAAACCCAATCAAACCCAATTAAAGCCAATAAAATGCCAAAACAAACCCAATTCAAACCCAAACAAACCCAATTTCAAACTAAGGGCACTCTCTGTGATTTCTTTTTGTTTCTCATTTTTCTTTGCCCTAACTATAATCTGGCCATGAAGACTTGGTGGTTTGCAGCTATTATTCCAGATTAGGAGTGTACGATGAATGCATTAAATTCCAACGTATCGTCCGGCCCCCCCGCCTTCGCGGGGGTAAACTCGTGCCTGCGGAGGCAGGCATCGCGACGGGATTTCCTGAAATTCTCCGGAACCCTAACTGTCGCCTCGGCGCTGGCCCTTGTTCAAGGGTGTAAGCCGTCAGGTCCGCCGGACAGGTCGTCCGGCCGACGCCCAAACGTTGTGTTTGTCCTTACCGATGACCAGCGATGGGACCTGCTTGGTTGCCAGGGACATCCCTTCCTCAAAACACCAAATCTTGACCGGCTGGCTGATGAGGGCGCTCGGTTCGCCAACATGTTCGTTACAACATCACTTTGCTCGCCGAGTCGCGCCTCGTTCCTCTCAGGCTTGTACGCCCACTCTCACGGCGTAGTCAATAACTTCACGGATTATCCCGCTGATTTGTCGAGCTTTCCCCGCGTTTTACAAGCGGCCGGCTACGAAACCGCATATATCGGAAAATGGCACATGGGCGAGCAGAGCGACGAGAAACGGCCGGGCTTCGATTATTGGGCAAGCCACAAGGGACAGGGAAAATATTACGACACACAGTTCAATATCAACGGCAGCCGTGTGGTCAAAAAGGGCTACTATACTCATCGGGTAACCGACATGGCTGTTGATTGGCTTCAACAAAAGCACGATAAGCCCTTCCTGCTGATTCTTGGTCACAAGGCATCGCATACGCCGTTCACGCCGGAGAAAAAATATCGCAGCATTTATGACGATATCGAGATAAAATATCCCGAGACGGCCTTTGCATTGGAGGGCAAGCCCGAATGGGTCAAGCAGCGGATTGACACCTGGCATGGAATCTATGGGCCTTTGTATGGATTCCGTAAGGAATTCCCCGACACAAGCCCCGAAAGTGTCAGGCACTTTGCCGATTTTGTTCGGTCCTACACCGCGACGATTAAATCCGTTGACGATAGTGTCGGGCGGCTCTATCAAACATTAAAGCAGCTCGGCCGGCTCGACAACACGTTGTTCATCTTCGCCGGCGACAACGGAATGTTTCTCGGTGAGCACGGAATGACAGACAAGCGGACTATGCACGAGCCGAGCATTCGTGTGCCGTTTCTGGTTCGTTATCCCAGGCTCATCAAGCCTGGAACAGTAATCAGACAAATGGCACTTAACATCGATATCGCCCCGACCATCCTCGACATCTGCTCCGCACCGCCGCTTGAGAATATTCACGGCATGTCGTTCAAACAGATACTCCAGGGCAAGACCAAAGGATGGCGTAAGTCGTGGTATTACGAGTATAACTATGAGCGACAGTTCCCATACACTCCTAACGTTCGTGGGGTACGGACTGACGAGTGGAAATACGTCCATTACCCACACGGCGACGGCGGCCCCGACCGACACAAAGCCGAGCTCTATAACCTCAGGAAAGACCCGGGCGAGAAGAGGAACCTTATCGACGACCCCACCTACGGGGACAAGGTAAGGGAACTGAAAGCCGAGCTCAAACGGCTAATGGAAGAAACGGGTGCACTACCGGACAAAATGCCTATCGACCAGGGCGTAAAATCGGAACTACCCGAGGAGTCAATTCGTTAACTTTTGCTGATGTTTACCTTTACGTACTTATCTTATTCTGTTGGGCACCCAAACGCTAAAAAAAGTGTTTGGGATTCACGATTACAATGTCCACCCTTCTCGACATGGCGGATTGATAAACTGATTTGCCTCGTCGCAGTTGGTAAATCGCATATTCTTGCCGTCCCATTCGAGCTTTCGCCCGAGCATTTGTGTTGCGATAATTCCAAGTCTGGCAATCTCCGTCAACGGCCCGCCGTAATCGAAATTCGAGCCCGCCTGTGTTCCATTTTTGATTGCTTTAAGCCAATCGTTATGATGGCCTCTCACTCTTGGAAGAGTTTTGTCCGGCTGCTTATAGGCCCTCATCTTTGTCTCGGGGATAATCCTTACTCCGCCTGCGCCGTGCGAGCCGTACATTATCTTACCCTTGTCCCCAATTACAATAGCTCCGGTTTTGCTCAACTTTCTCCCCTCCTCCAGTTCAGCCGGACGCGGGAGCACTTTCTTGCCGCTATGCCAGAGGAGCTTGACAGGGCCGCGCTTACCTTTGGCCGGAAACTCGAATGTTATCACCGAACCGTGCGGAAATGTGTCGCCATGTTCCTTGGGATCATAACCTTCGGCCTGGGCCTGAATAGTATTCGGAGCTCCGAGGTCCAGTGCCCAAAAGACCGGGTCAACAACATGACATACCCAGTCACCAATCGTCCCGGAACCAAACGGCATCCAGCCGCGCCACCGGCCCGGCATATACATCGGATTATACCTTCGGTGCTTGGCCGGTCCCAGCCACAGGTCCCAGTCCAGTCCTTCCGGTACTTCGTGTTTTTCCCTGCGTTTGTCCAACTGGCCAATCTTACAGTGGTCTGCAGTGCAGCCGGCGTGGACCTCGGAGACCTCGCCTATCGCCCCATCCCATATCCACTCACAGAACAGGCGGATATGGTCGAACGAATGTCCCTGATTACCCAATTGCGTTACCACCTTGTACTTGCGGGCGGCTTTGACAAGCTGACGAATCTCATATATCGAATGCGCCAGCGGCTTTTCGCAGAACACATGCTTTCGGCGCCTGATAGCGTCCATGCACGCTATCGCATGTGTATGGTCCGGCGTGGCTACCGTTACCGCGTCAATCTGGTTGTCCATCTCATCCAACATCTTGCGAAAATCATGATAATGTTTGGCCCTGGGAAACTTCTCAAACTGCCCGCTTGCGCGTCGCATATCCACGTCACACAATGCAACGATATTTTCTCCGCTACAGCCACCAACACTGGCTCCGCCTCGCCCGCCAACACCGATACATGCGATATTCAGCTTCTCGCTTGGTGGAGTTTTGCCTGCGCCCAATACGTGCCGTGGCACAATCGTAAACGCTGCCACAGTGCCTGTTGCTTTATGCAAAAACTGGCGCCTCGAAGTTTTTTCAATCTTCTTATCCACAACATAACCTCCAAATGTTTTCTTGCGCTGCCGAAAAAAACATGCCTTGAGACCCCCAGCAGCGCTCTGGGATTTCAATCACTTGCTAAAATACTATATTTGGCCGCTTGTTACAATAGTTATCTGGGCCAGTTTGAAAGGGAGCGTCCGAGAAATTCTCATTATTGGTGGACCAAATATTGGGAGCAGGTCATTGGAGATTGAGCAAAAATCACATGAAAGTCGTTGCAATTTGAATATGTTCTGGTATCTTAATGATGTCGATGGTTTTGGAGTGTTGCAAAGAACGGTAGTTTATGTAAAAGCCCAAATGAGACGGACAATTGAATTGTTGTTTTCTTTTATATGAAGGAGGTCATTATGAAACGGTATAGAATGGTTCTGATTTTGTGTGTTGGTCTGGTTGGCTTCAGTGCCCTGCTTGCTTATTCATCTGAGCAAAACAAGACCGGCAGTGAATTCCGCGAAGAATTTGTCAAAAACTTCCGGCGAAGCTCTCTGAATACGACGCTCGGCGATGCAATGATGCTGAGAATTCTCGTCGAAAGCATGAGAGCTAAACGCGGTATAGAAGTGGGGTCGGCCAATGGCTTTGGAGCCATCAATATGGGGATAGCTTTCGAGAGGACCGGAGGCCACCTTTATACGCTGGAAATCGACCCGGAGATGGTTAAAGAATGCCGCGATAATTTGCGGAAAGTCGGATTAGAGAAAACGGTTACCTGCATAGAAGGGGACGCCCTTAAAACACTATCAACGCTTGAGGGCAAGTTTGATTTCGTTTTTATCGATGCCGTGAAACGGGATTACTTCAAATATCTCAAACTCATTGAGCCAAAGCTAAAACCTGGCGCCGTGATCGTCGCTGACAATGTCATCCGTTCTGCCGGGGCGATGAAGGATTTTCTCCGATTTATACAAACAAGCCCCGACTATGACACGGTCATTATCCGAGCCTCCATGGAGAAAAGGGACGGCATGTCGGTCAGCTATAAAATCAAGTGATGCCGCCACAAGTGTTCCAATCCGAAGCTGCCCCGCACCAAAATCTGCTTCCTTGTGTTAAAGGAACAGCCAGCCGGAATTTCGCACTGTGGGGTAGGATTTTGGTGCAGGGTGTTTTGCTACAGGGCGTTGATTGTTTTTTTGAGCTGTTTGTTAAACATGCGCAATTGTACATCGATGGCACTTAAAATCCAATCGATATAATGCAATTTATGGACTGGCCGGCGGTGGCCTTCATTCATCAAGCCCTTTTGGACGGTATTTAAGAACCTACTTATTGTTTGGTGACCGATTGGAGTAGGCTCAACGGCCCATTTTTTCAAATCCCGGTATTCCCGCTGCAATTTTCTGCTCTGTCTTAGCTGGTCGGCACTTAAATAATCTCCGGGATTGTAGGCCAACTGGAGTCCTTTCAGGCACAAGATTAACGGCTCATAATTGGCTTTTTTTTCCAGACGAATAAATTTATACTGTTGGACATGGGCAACTGCCTGGGCTGGTGGTTTATCTGCAATTTCGTCTCCGCCCAGATACCATCTGCGTTTGCTGGTCCTGGCAAAGACGAGCTCTTCGCCGTACCCGTATTGTGTTATCTCATCATGTCCCATTCTTGAAAGCCACAGTTTTCCGGGACTTTTTACTTCCGGGCCGCCGCCGAGTACAAGAAGGCACTTAACAAAACCTAAAGGCAGAATTTTTTGTTTGCCTATTTGGTTCTTTCGAAGTTGAAAAGAAAGATGCAAACTGTGCGGTCGGACGTCATAGAAATTGACTATCTCATGTATCAACTGATTAAGGAGCCAGGGGTCTGCGGTTGCCGATCGTGACAGCTCACCGGCGATGTTCAGTCTTCCCGGCGCAAGCTCCAGAAAACCAGAGCGGCGTGCCCTGTCAGTGGAGCCGGTGTGGTCGTCGATATATCCGCCGAGTTTCCAGGACAAAACGTCAAGGCGAAAATCACAGAAATACTTAAAGCCGTCATATACAGGGTCAATTCTTTTTTGTATGCTTCTCTGCGGCTCAACGGCAGCGGGGCCGAGGTTGCTCAACTCGACCTCAATGCCGAGTGGTACGACGCCCGGCTGAAAATTCGAGCGCATGCGCTCCAAGTGCGCCCGTGCAATACGAGAATGAAACATACTCTTTGCAGCCTGTACCGCGTATTTGACGTAGTCAATGAGGTCATATTTGTTACAGGACATTGTCTGGATACATTTTTCAACAACCAAATCAACCGCCCTGCTGTTTGCATTTATCATTTGCAAAGCCGCGAGAAGACTGATTGACCTCTTGAAATATCTCTCCGAAGTACGCATATGCTCGAGTTCAAAACGGTATCGGGCCTGGATTCTTTCGTCGAGCTGATTGAGCAGGACCTGTTTTACAACCAAAGGCAAATAATTCTTGATGAACGGTTTTGCCTTTGGGTCGTCGTATAAGTGTTTTATGCTTGGTCGGGGCCGGTCGAGCTCGTGCTCAAGATAATAATCGCTAACTGCATCGGTGTGATAATGGCTCATAACAAGGTCACGCTCAGTGGTTGCGAGCAGCTCTCTTTGTGCCCGTCGTTCCAATTCGGCGTCTGTTGTTCTTTCGCCGGGACGAGTGTGCCTCTTAATAAATTTCTCAATACGTTTTCGCAGCCAAAGTTCGTGTATGAGATTAACGTGGAACCTGTCGCCGAAGTGTTTTTTCATCGACTCGTGAGTTGCGAGATAGGCGTGTGCCTCGACAATACCTTTGGCGGTGTTGACGTGGACAGTCTCTCTGTCGTAGCGTCTTCCCTCGTAGCTATCGATTTCAGCCATTGCTCCTGCAGGGACATCGTAGATTACAAAGCCATCAATTCTTGAGGATGGGGCGCCAACTGCATAGAAATAGACATTGTCCGGGCTGACTTTTCGATAGTGCGGAAGCAAGGCTGGTTCTGCCAAAAGAGTCTGTTCGGTAACTTTAGAGGGCTTTCTGGAGAAACTGAGGCCGCTGACTGATTGGAAGATTCTGCGGTCACGCAGTGAGCCATAGATGAACAGATTGGCTTTCGCGTCGTTCATAACACTAACAAAATTCGAATCCTTCGACCGTGCTCAGCCTAATGTCCCTGTCGAACCATTTCGGATTTTAGTTTAAATAGCTCCTTGAATGCCCGAAAAATAACTCGCATTTTGGCACCGGTTTGTACGCCGGCTTTTCTCGGATAATGATGCACGCCCTGCTGCGTAACAGAATAGCCCCTGCGTACGGCCCGAGCCAGGATTTCAGCATCTATTAGAGCACCGGTACTCGACAACTCAATATTATCAAAAATCTGCCTTTTGTACAATTTGAAAGCACAGTCGATGTCCCGTATTTTTATGCCGAACATCAAGCAAACAAGTTTTGTCCAGGCCCAGCCGTTGAGCTTTCTTAGCATAGGATCCTGCCGGTTCAGCCGATAACAGCTAACAATATCATTTTTGGCCATCATCGGCAGCAATGGCAGCATTTCATTGATATCGAACTGGCCGTCACCATCGGTATAAAAGACAAGCTCCTTTGTCGCTGCTTTAAAGCCGGATTGCAAAGCGGCCCCATAACCAAGATTAGTGGGATGGTGCACCACTTTTACCCTGCTGTTTGCAGCCGCGATTTTGTCGGCGATTTGCCCCGTATTGTCGCAGCTTCCATCATCAACGATAATTACCTCGAAGTCAGCTTTGAGGTTTTCCAGGACGGTAAGCGCCTGCTGCACGGTACGGGTGACATTGTCTTGCTCATTATAGCAGGGGAAAAAAACGCTGATAGAAACCGGTAGATTGCGGTTCGTTTCCAAAACGGGAGCTTGTTGGCTCGAATCCACCCTGGTTTCAGAGAACTTATCGTTTGTCACAGGCTACCACCTTTTTCTTTTAAGTAACTGTCTTCGCTCCTTTTGGTATTCGTTCATTTTAGCTTCGTAAGACCGCACAAGTTCCGTGTTCTTCTGCCTTCTGGCGAGCTCTCGGAAATAACTGCCTACATTCAATACGGCTGCGATTCTGTGGTGATAGCCGTGCTGTTTGGCCCAGAGCGGTCTATTTTTTGGGAACTGGTCGAAATAATTTTTGCAAAAAGCCTCAGCTTGAGGTCTTAGCTCAGGAAATCTTGTTGCAAACAATATTTGCCGCATAGGCGCCTGCGACTGACTCAAGTTGAAGGCTTTTATAGCAAAATCAAGGCCCTGTTTATGGGCAGTCTTGTCTCTTCCGGGTAAGAGTAAATAATGTGCAAAAATAAGACTCTTGGTGAAGTCATCGGGATAGAGTGTTTTGCCGGTAGATATACCCTCAAAAAGTTGCTTTCCTTGAGGTGTTGTTATATCAACGAACAGTTTCTGCTTGTCATTAAAGAAGACAACAGGCCAATCGGAAGTATTTTCAAGTCCTTTTACGAAAGGCGTCTCAAACTGGCCTGTCGGCATTAAGACGACCCAGACCTTGTGACTTTTTAGCCGTTTATCTATCCAGTCGCCAATTTTCTTGTAATCCTCAAAGTTCAATGTACGTTGTCTTACTTTTGCTTCGTAGACAGTCGGGCCTCCAGACATAATATCCGACCAAAGCTTGTAGGCTGTTGGCTCATAAGCCGCCTGTGCCCTTCCGTCCATAAATAATTGGAGAGGAGTTCGTCCTGTATTGGGGTCAGGATTTTGACCGTAGGCGATGAAGCCTCCTTCGGTCCAGTAATTGAAAACTTTACCTCCAACCTTATTGTCTCTTATAAACTTGAGGGCATAGAAAGGTTTTGCATCCGAGGCGGTCATCCGCATAAAGACGGAATTTAATTTAGTATCAGTGGGCCAGCCGTCGAGATAAACGCGCTTGAATTTAATGCCCCAGCCCAGGCCAAAAGCTACAACCGCCAGTGCACCGGCAACGATGAGCAGCAATTGCAGTGCCTGGGGCATCGGCGAGACGGCGAGACGATTTTGCTTGTGGAAGTTTCGTGCAGCCGAGATTGTACGAACCATCTGGTCGATGAACATCGCCAGGACCGGACAGGCTGCGAAAGCAGCTACGGGTATGAATCTTCGTGACCGAATGGCCATATAGATGGAGAGGACTGCAATGGCCATTAACGCTAAGTCGATTTTAGGCAGCTCGTATGTGTCCGCTGATAATTCTTCGTCGATTTTGTTCGTTACCTGAGCAAATACCCTTCGCAGGTAAGGGACCATCAACCAGATAATAATCGAAGCAATGCTCACAATATAAAGTGTGTTAAACAAATGCGCATAGGTTACCTCGACGTTACGTTCATACACGGGACGCAATAGTCGATGACAGTGTAGAAATTGTTTCAAGGAACTTGGCAAACTGATTACCCAATTAATATTAGCACGGAACCAACTGATGATGGATGGGAAGAAGCCTTCGGCAGGCTTCATAGTCCAAGATGGGGATTTGAACCCAAAAGGATTGAATATTAGCGTTATCAAGAGCAGGGTAATAACTACTGCTATTACCACAAAGATGATGTTCTTCTGTTTGATTTTGACGTTTTTTGAAAACAACGAGGCAATAATATGCAGAGTGACATATCCTGGTAACAGTATAAAGGGATAGATGTATCTGCCGTTATAGCCAGCTTTGAGATTGGCGGTCCACAAGGCCAGCAGGGTTAATAGAATTATCAGAGAAATGAAGTGAACATTTTTATAGATGCTGAGCAGGATGATAGCGACAAAGGCGGCACAGATAATAAAATCGACTGCGGAAAGGTTAAGAAGCGAAAAAGAAATAAGGATGACCCAACATATAAGTACGGCGGCAGCGCAGCCGAGTATTCTTGAGAGGGTTGTGAACATCTTTTTCTGCGCCTCAAACTCATTCCTGGGTGCCTTGAGGAACCTGGGTTTCAGCAGGCGAGACAGGAGCCACAGTAAAGTCAAGCCGATACTTAGAACATAAAGGACCAAAAATGGGAAACTTGTTCCGACGGGATTGGCCCATTCAAAAGCCGGGTGCCATTCGTTGACGGTACGCCACATTTTGGCGTGCTCGCTGACACTAATGGTGAAAGTGTGAGTCAGGTTCGTCAAATGAAAGGGATTGAATAGTATCGTTGCAAGAAAAGCGACAAAGCCGGCGGCTATAGTGTGGTATATGCCTTTCAGGCCGATTGAAACGAACCTTTTTTTGGAGAAGCTGGTCAAAAGGTTCAGAGCTACGAATGGCACGAGCATTATGAATGCGTAGATGTATCCGCCGTGGACGCTGCACCAGAAAATAACGACAGGGACGACGAGCCAGATGTACAATATGTTTCGATACGTGGCAAGGACAAGTATAAGCAGAAAGACAGCAACGAGCAGGTTCGAGAAACCGGCGGGTCGAACGTCAAAGAATGAGCGGCCTATGAACATTGCAGCGCAGGCGAAGAACGCTGATAGAGCCGGATTGGCACCTAAGATTCTGCCAGTGTAATAAACACAAATAACAGTAATTATGTAAATGGCAATCTTCCAGTAAACCAGTTGATTGAATGAAGGCGGAAAAGTATCAGTGTCTGCAATAGGCGATTCATGTGTCAGCCAGTAAAAGATGACGTGTGTCAGCCAGTTCTGGTTTACCCATCCGGTAGGATGCCAGTACTTAACAGTCTCCAGACTAAATTTTCCTGCAATCCCCCGGGCCCAATTAGGCCATTTTGCTACGTCTTCTTCTGTCGGGCCTGACCTGTGCGAGTTTGCACTGAATGGCTCAACCGTGTCTACGCCCTGGTTTATAAAATGTCTTCCGCAGGCCATTGCGACCCAGGTATCGCCGGCCCCGACCATGTGTGTGCTTGCGTGGAAAGCGAAGATGAGCATAGCGAGCCAGCCAAGAATCATAGGCCAGCCGGACAAAGCGGAACGTTTTTCAGTCTTTATCTCGTTAGAAATCTGGACTTTCTGTCCCATATTTTTAGCATCTTTGGAATTTCGAGCGAGGTTTATTGACTTAACCATTCTTATATCTCTTCTAATCCTAATAGTAATCTTGTTGAGCGACCAGACAAAACTTAAAACCGAAGGTTCAACTGTTCACGGAATAAATAACAGGCAGAAAAATGCCTACGAAAATTAAAAATAACCAAATCGCAGATGTGGTAGTTCCAATAATAGCATACTCTTTCCCAATCAATCGCCCTTCGCTGTTTTTTATCTGGTCAAACGATTTTGTCCCCAATACAAGCCCTAATATCGATGCCACACCGCAGGAAAAAAGAGTCATAATAAAGTGACCCCTTATAACAAAATCGTTAACCGATGCTATCCACATAGTCCCAGAGGAAAAAGGGCCAAGTATTCCAAATGCCGCGGAAATGATTGCAAGTTTGGAAGTTCTCGGCTTGCTTTGTGAGCTATCCTTTGTTTCAATTATATTTTCTTCGTTTTCCATTTGGTTTTTCCCGTAAACGGGCCCTACACTATATATCGTCAGGACAGGAGCTGAGAATTGCAGTTTCTCCAAAATACGGCCAATAAGTTTTGGGTCAAGAAACGCACACGCGCCGCCCTATCTCAATGCCCATCTTCATTTTGGTTTATAATCGGTCATTTTAACTCATTTGGTACAGATTTTTCAACATACATGTTGTTCTGGTCATACAAAAAGTTGTTTTGGTCCCACCTTGTGTAACAAAGTGATGTGTCAAATTCGGTTATTGATGTCTGCGGGGAGATAGAAAGACCGTAATTTACGAGGAACAATAAAGCAAAAATCAGGACTGCTGCAGCGGCGGTCACTCCGAAGTCCCAGGCTCGATGCCATTGGATGTGATACTCCGGCGCAGGCTTTGCCTGGCTATGAGGGATCGCAGCTAAGAGCCTGGCTTCAAGTGCTTCGGGAACGTCGACCTCTGGAAGATGACGCAACTCTGCTCCCAGCGACTTCAACGTTATATCTTTGGATTTCTGTTCTTGATTTTGTGCCATCGTTATACCCTGCCAGTTAAAGATGCCTTCAATTTTTTCAGTGCCTTGCTCGTTTGCCACTTAACGGTCCCGACGGGCAGGCCCAAAACTTTTGCGACCTGGCGAAAACTGAGGTCCTGAATATAGTGCAAGAGGAGCACTATATACTCAGACGGCTTCAGGCTGCGCATTGCTTCGTACAGGAGACGTGAGTGCTCATCGGCTGTGAGCCGGTGCAACGGATTTGAATTTTCTTGTGCACCATGTTTTTCTTCCTTCAACCTGTCCATCAAAGCAGCGTTGCGTTGGAGCCTACGCGTTGAGTCAATAAATTTGCGGTAAGCAATCTGGTGCAGCCATGTTCCGACGGATGCGCGGCCTTTGAAATAATCGACGTTGGCCCAAGCAGAAGCGAAAGTTTCCTGAGTTAGCTCCTCAGCAAGAGCTTTATCACGTGTTAAATATGCCATAAAACGGTAAATCGACCTGTAATGTTGACATATTACTGCTTCATAAGCTTTACGCCGGCCTTGACGTAACTTCTTTAGATTCTGTCGTTTGGCTCTAAGCCCCACTCACATCTCCAATGGTGGAGCACAAACTGGCGTCTTGTGCCCAACTAAATAATTAGACGATTTGCAGTGTACAGGTGTTGGCGCAAAAATGGAAGAATCTTAAAAAAAGTTGATTCAGTCTAAAATAGCCGGCCGGACAGGGCTCTGCATTCCCCAATATCTATTGAGCCAGCCATTTTTCGATTCTGTCCAGACCTTTGGTAATTTGTTCGAGCGAGCAGGCAAAACTTAAACGTACATTATTGTCGCAGCCAAACGGTAAGCCGGGAACGAGAGCAACATTTGCCTGCTCCAGCAACGCTTTTGCAAAGTCCATACTGCCGTTAATTTTCACATTATTAATAATTCGGCCATAATGGCCGGAAACATCAGGAAAACAGTAAAAAGCACCGGTGGATTCAAGACATTCGACGCCCTCAATGCCGTTGAGACGGTCGGCCATATATTTGCCTCGCCGCTCAAATTCTTTTCTCATATTTTCAATAGCTTCGTCGGCAGGCTCGCCCAGGGCAGCAATTGCCGCATACTGAGCAAAAGTTACAGGATTTGAAGTCATGTGAGATTGAAGCCTGCCCATTGCCTTTATAACTTCGAGCGGCCCTGCGGCGTAGCCGAGTCGCCAGCCGGTCATTGAGAAGGCCTTGCTGAAGCCATTGAGCGTGAGAGTCCTATTATAAGCATCTTCGCTTATTGAGGCAAAGCTCACAAATTTGGTGTCACCATAGATGAGCTTTTCATAGATTTCGTCTGAAAGCACATACGCATTCGTCCCTTCAAGAACCTCAGCAATACCTTTCAATTCCTCCGGAGTATAAGTGAAACCGCCCGGATTATTGGGTGAGTTTATCAGCAGCATGGCGGTTTTCTCGGTGAGGGCATCTTTTAGCTGGTGCGGTGTGATTTTATAGCTGTTGTCTCTGTCTGTTTGAACGATTTTAGGGACAGCACCGGCAAGCTTTATTGCTTCCGGATACGTTACCCAGTACGGCGTCGGCAGAATCACCTCATCGCCGGGGTCGAGTACCGCCTGCATTAAATCGTATACTGAGTGTTTGCCGCCAATGTTGACAATGATCTGGTCCGGAGTGTACTTGAGTCCATTTTCCTTTTCCAGCTTGTCGGCAATGGCAGTTCTTAGCTCGATTATGCCGGCTGCGGCTGTGTATTTTGTTTGGCCTGCTCTTAGTGCCTCTATGGCGGCGTCTTTGATGTAATCAGGAGTATCGAAATCCGGTTCACCGGCACCAAAACCAATTACATCCACACCCTGAGCTTTTAATTCCCGGGCCCGTACAGTAACGGCTATAGTTGCTGAAGGCGGGACGGCCTGGGCTCGTTTACTAATCTTCATTCTTCGTGTCTCCTAAATTTGCATCATATTCTTTTTGTAAAGGGCAATGGTATTAAAAACAAGACAGTGGGTCAAGAAAATTGGCGTATGCTCAATACTCGATACTCGCGACGCATCAGCCTGTTCATTGACAGCTACCTGCATAATCGCTAATGTATACTTATGACTCGTGTTTTTCAAATTGTGTTTTTGAGCGGCGTTGCTTTCTGGCTGACAGGCTGCAAAGACTCCGAAGCAGACAAGCCGATATGGGAGCATGTGAAAATCACGGATTTGGCGCCTTTTCCAAGCGGCAAGGAGCCAGGCAGCTCCCTATTAAAGACGATAAATTTTACCGTTTATATCTTTGAAATACCCGCCGAAAACATCAGCACGATGGATGATGCCTGGCCGATGCTGTACGTACAGCCGCTGCAGTTTAATGACTACGATGCATTCTGCGCCAACTTATTTTTGGCCGGCTTCGGGCAAATCCCAATTTGGAATAGAGTCGCTGAACTGCTGCGTGCCGCCGACGGCATACAAGGTAACACAATTTCATTATTGCTGCCTGACGGCCAATCCAACGACATCGCGGTTGCCGGATTAGCCCAGGAACAAACCGTCTTTTACATTTCAAAAAAAGTGTCAATGGAAGGAGCGACGCTTGGGCCGGGACAATTCGGCCTGCGGATAAAAGCTGAAAAAATCCCCGGGTCAAGGGGTGTATGCAAAGTCAGTGTGCTGCCGGTATTTTCACCGCCGAGACGAAGCTCCATCCCACTGTTGGCGGCTCGCGAAAAATCGTGGGAGCTGCTCTTCACGTCCGTGGGCTTCAGTTTGACAATGAGCCCCGGTGACTTTGTGTTGCTGGGACCGGAAAAATACGACAGCGGTCAGATAACTTTGGGCAGCCTGTTCTTTAGCAAACCTGAAGGCAGTTTGTTCTTTAGCCGACTCGAACATAAGGTGCCCGAACTTAAACCAGCCATCAGATTGTTTTTGTTAGTTTGCACCGGTATGAGCTATTAGGCCTGCAAATGCCCAATCCAACAGTAACGCTTATTCAATGCAGCGATTACAGCCAGCCCAAAATTGCGGAAGCAATAAAAAGGCAGTTCGACCTTTCAGGTGGATTGGAAAAATTCGCAAGGCCGGGTGACACCGTCCTGCTTAAGCCGAATTTCATTGCTCCGAGGTCTCGGCGACATGCCACCCAAACGCATCCGGCGATAATAATCGAGGTTGCCCGGCTGCTAAAAGACTTCGGTGCCAGACCATTTGTCGGCGATTCACCGGCCTGGGGCAATGTGTTCGGATGTGTGAAGGCACTAAAATTAGAAGAGCCGCTGAGAAAATTATCGGTGCCGGTAAAACAGCTTGATAAACCGAAGTGGTGTCGAATTGGAGCCAATGATACCAATGTCGGCATAAGTTCGGTTGCACTCGATGCGGATGTCATTATCAATTTGCCGAAGTTCAAAACACACCAGCAGTTGGTCACCACATTTGCGGTCAAAAATATGTTCGGGTGTGTGGCCGGCAAACGGAAGGCATTATGGCACTTTGCAAAAGGTAAGAACGAGAGCGATTTTTGCGAATTGCTTATCGAGATATTCAAGTTTTTGAAACCCGCCTTGACCATAATCGATGCGGTGGTCGCAATGGATGGCCGTGGGCCTATCAGGGGCAGAACCAGGCCGTTGGGCTGGCTCGTCGGCGGAACGAATCCAATCGCCTGCGAGACTATCTGCTGCAAATTAGTCAATATCAAACCGGATGACCTGCCGATTATCAAAACAGCAAGGCAAATGGGTTTGCCCTGTCCGGACGAAGACAAGATAGAAATCGCCGGTGACGATTTTCCAAAAAGCATATATACGGACTTCAAACTTGCGGAGCCTGTTCCCCTTCGGTTTTCATTGCTGCACGTCTGCAAAAGCATCTGCAAGCAAGTGGCACTTCTCGTGAAATCCGCGATAAAAAGGATTAATCGCGGAGGACGCTGAGTTATTTTAATTCTCTTGTTTCTCTGTGTTCATCGGTTGCCTGTGGGGTGAAATAAAACCTGCGGTAAAACCGCAGGCTAAATATAGATTGCCACGCATTCCGTCCAAGGGCCGGACTTTCAGCTCAGCGATGCTCGCAATGACTTTGATTATACATCCTTCTGAGATTGACATATCAATTCTTTGGAATTAGTATCTGCATCTATGCAGGTAAAATCCGTAAACATTCTTGGTATTGAGACGAGCTGCGATGAGACTGCGGCGGCGGTGGTTGCCGATGGTAAGATTATCAAATCATCCGTAATATCTTCACAAACAAAGCTACACGAGAAATACGGCGGCGTTGTCCCCGAAATCGCCTCGCGGGCACATATCGAAAAAATATATCCGGTTATAAATGAGGCACTTGCACGGGCGAAGGTCAGTGAAGATGACATCGATGCGGTTGCGGTAGCGAATCAGCCCGGGCTGACTGTCGCTCTGGTCATAGGTGTTACCGCGGCTAAAACGCTTGCGTTTGTCTGGGAGAAGCCCCTTATAGCAATAATTCATTTACATGCACATTTACAATCAGCGGTTTTGGGTAAAAAGGAGCTGCAGCTTCCTGCGGCTGCTTTAATTGTATCAGGTGGCCACACGAGTCTTTACGATTACCGGTCCCCTCTTGAGCCTACACTATTAGGCTCGACGATTGACGATGCCGCCGGTGAGGCGTTCGATAAAGTTGCAAATATTTTGAGACTGTCCTATCCGGGCGGGCCGAGTATTGAAAAAGCGGCGGAAAGTGGGAACCCGAAAGCAATCAAATTTCCGCGCTCGATGCTTGGGCCGGGGTCGCTGGATTTCTCTTTTAGCGGCATAAAAACGGCTGTTCTGTATTACTGCCGCGGCCAGGATATGAAAGGCGAGGACAAAGTCGGCTCGATGACGAGTGAGGAAATCGCTGACATTGCAGCGTCATTTCAAGCGGCGGTGATTGATGTCCTCATCAAAAAAACGCGGTGGGCTGCTGAAAGAATCGGGGCGAAAACGGTTCTGCTCGGCGGCGGGGTAGCAGCTAACAATCAATTACGGGCCCGGTTACAACAAATGTGTGACGAGACAAGACCGCCGAGAAAACTGCTGGTTGCGCCAAAACAATATTGCACTGACAATGCGGTTATGGTAGCCTCTTTGGGCTACTACAAGTTCAAGGCCAAGCTCTTTGCAGATTTAACGCTTGAGACAAAAGCACGTAGTTCTTAGTTGTGAGTTCATAGTTCGTAGACTGCAAAGCAGGAACGAAAAAGAGAGGTGACATATTCGGGCAGAACAGCTAAAAAAATTATTTGAACAGGTCAAAAACGACGAAGTTGGTATCGACGAGGCAATTGAAAAACTTCGCCATCTGCCGTTCGAGGATTTGGGGTTTGCCTGCGTGGACCATCACCGGCAAATCCGGCGGGGCTTTCCGGAAGTTATTTACTGTCCCGGCAAGACCACGGAACAAATAATCAAAATCTTCGGGAGCCTTGCTGCGAAAGGCAATAACGTATTGGCTACGAGGGCCGAGGAAGATGTTTTCGAGGCGCTGGTTAAAACGAAGAAATTTCCAAAAGCTCACTACGAGAAATTAGCAAGGGCCATTGTGCTTGAGCAGAAAGGGCTGGAGGGGTCGGAAACGGTGCTGCCGATAGTTATGGCAGGCACGGCCGACCTTCCCGTCGCAGAGGAAGCGAAAGTAACGGCTGAGATTATGGGGCAGCGGACGGAGCTGGTATGTGATGTTGGAGTAGCGGGACTGCACAGATTGTTCGGGCATCTGCCAAAACTACAGAACGCCAATGTCATTATTGTTGTGGCAGGGATGGAAGGAGCATTGGCCAGTGTCATAGGTGGGCTGGTTAGCTGTCCGGTAATCGCTGTGCCTACCAGTGTCGGGTACGGTTCGAGCTTCGAGGGACTGTCGGCACTTCTGACAATGCTCAATAGCTGTGCAGCCGGCGTCAGCGTCGTCAATATCGACGGTGGTTTCTCCGCGGCGGTTACGGCCACCCTTATAAATAAAAAGATAGAAGCAAAGAAATGAAATTGCAGGCCATAAACCAAATTCCGAAGCTAAAGCCGAGGGCGGTTGATGCCCATAAGGGGGATTTCGGCAAGGTCTGTATCATTGCCGGCAGTACTGGTATGAGCGGAGCGGCTGCGCTTGCCGGTCGGGCTGCGCTGCGGTCCGGTTCCGGGCTTGTTCGAGTTGCGACGCCGAAAAGTGTTCTGCCGATAGTGGCATCAATTGAGCCGTCCTTTACCACTATTGCATTAGCCGAAGACAGCGTGGGGCGAATATCCGCTAAGGCAGTCAATACTATACTTAATGCTGTGAGTGAGAATGATGCGTTGGCGTTCGGTCCGGGTATTGGTGTTAGCGGCGAACTTCAGTCTGTTCTTGAGACCCTGCTTGAACAGGAAGGATTGAGGCTGATTATAGATGCGGACGGTCTGAATAACCTGGCGAGAATGAAAGACTGGTCTGCCAGACTAAAAGCAAAGCTGATTTTGACACCTCATCCGGGCGAAATGAAAAGACTATGGTCAGGCCTGTTTAGAGAACAACTGCCGACCGACCGGCAGCAGCAGGCAGTGCAATTGGCAAAGCAGACCAAAACGGTGGTAGCATTGAAGGGTGCGGGGACAGTTGTTACCAACGGGCAAAAAGTTTATGTCAATAAAACCGGCAATGCCGGTATGGCGACAGCCGGCTCAGGTGACGTTTTAACAGGCGCTATAGTGTCACTGATGGGCCAGGGCTTGAGCAACTTTGATGCTGCGGTTCTGGGCGTTTATATTCACGGGTTAGCAGGTGATATCGCAGCGGAAAGAATTGGGCAGGTCAGCTTAATGGCGACCGATATAATCGACGCGCTGCCCGCTGCGTTTTCGAAAAGCTTGTGATTTTCTGTGTTTACGCAACTACTGCTGTCGAATTTTTCGAGGCCATCGCCTTTACAATCTCAAAAAACCGCTTGACCATCATCACGGCAGGCCAGGTCCGCTCGGCACGCTCCGGGTTTTGCTCGCACCAGACCAGGGCCAACGGCAATATCACTGCCTCGGCGCTCGTACCCTCAAGCTCGCCGGCCAATTGAGCAAGGGCATTTGGTATTTGCACCGGCATCTCAACCACTTCTGTGGTACCGCGCTCGCCCTTGCACGCCTCAGCAGAACCGTTTACAAAATGCTCCCTGCACGCCAGCGGCCTCTGCTCATAAATGGAACAGAGGCCTTTGTAGAGAAAAGGACAGGGCAGCTTCAAACTCGTATACCAGCTCGACACCAGATTCAGTTCAGCCGGACTCACCTGGGATGCGTCTGTTGTTTTGTCTATAAATTGTTTTGGGGGTTTTTGACTCAAGATACGGCGCGCCGAAAGAAGACAGGCTTTGAGCATTGATTCTCGCTGATGTGGCGGTGCGGCTGAAATCTCCTCATTCA
>Ga0114922_10000173_pt1 | contig 60336 bp, 57 predicted proteins | sample AartaG_FD_100975 | JGI IMG/M metagenome (GOLD analysis project Ga0114922, IMG submission 100975) | Deep subsurface microbial communities from Aarhus Bay to uncover new lineages of life (NeLLi) - Aarhus_00045 metaG | ecosystem: Environmental > Aquatic > Marine > Oceanic > Sediment | place...
AAAAACGGGGGAAATCGGGGGATTTTCGAGGAAAATCGGGGTATTTACGGATTAAATCAGGACACCTCCGGCGCCAATAACGGCGACCCTGCCTCGCCCTGACTTCGCCAGGCCTACGCCGCGCCAAGCATGACAAAAAAATGTCAAACAAACCCAATTTTTTAAGGGCAAAAATGAACATAAACTTAGGCTTAACAAAGAATTATGAAAACGCTCTCCTCCGCTCAACCGAAAAAACGAACCCAATCTCAAGCACACTTCCAAACGCAGGATGTATAGCGAAGGACGCGCGACGCAGAACTAAAAAATGGAAAACGAAACCAATTTTCGAAAGGCAGAAATGAACATAAGCTCAGCTTTAACAAAGGATTACGAAATGAATAGCCCGGCAGACCCGGCCGAAACAAAACCAATCTTGCCCCGCTTGCCTGCCCCTGCACGCTGTAGGCAGGGGTCCCAGCGAAGTTTACCCCTTAGGGGGCTGGGATCCAGTCTAAGTTGCCTATCTCTCTGGGGCCGGCCGCTCAAAAATATCTTTGTACTACTACCCATAGTGCAATCCCACCCCCGCCCAACTCCGCCACTCCTTTCACCCCTCCAATCCCCCCATTTTAACGTCAAAACTTTTGTAAATTTTCACACTTTGAAACACTTTCAAACACTTCTTCCAGCGCAATTTCACCCCTTTTTCTGAGTTTTTCCAAACTTTTCACACTTTGAAACACTTTGTCGAACGTTTCTAAATTCCCAACCCCGCTTTTTAACCCAAAAACAAGGGTGCATAGTCCTCATCCTGACCGCAGTCGAAGGACCCCCCTGTCAATATGGGCAATATAGACAATGTGGCTACCCCACGAATCCCTCCCCCCATTTCTGACCTGTTATTGGCCATTCCCGGCTAAAGCTAAGCCACTTTTAACGCCGATATCCCTCTTATAGCGACCCGTAAACTATTGCGGCCGCATAGCTTGGAAAGGATACCCGTGCCCTCGACCCAGACACAATCCATCGCCGAAAAGCTGCTTTCTCTGCCCCTGGGCCGCCCCGTCAAGGATTTTCTCGATTATCTCGTTGTTGAAGCCGGCCTCGCCGAAAACACCATCCTGGCCTACGGCCGAGACTTGAAGGCCTTCCTCCAATATTGTAAATCCAATAAAATCAAGACCTTACAACAAATAAAACCCGCCTTTATACAAAGCTATTTGGTCACTTTGTCAAGGGCCAACAAGGACGAGGGCTCAATTAAACGCGCCCTGGCCGCAATTAGAATGTTCTTCAAATTTGCCCAGCTTACCAACCTGGTCGAAAACAACCTCGCCGCAATACTCGAAACTCCAAAGGTTTGGCACAGGCTCCCAACCGTTTGCAGCAAAAAACAGGTCATCGAACTACTTGACGCACCTTGCCCAGATGACCCATTTTACCTCCGCGACAGGGCAATGCTCGAATTACTCTACGCAACAGGGATTCGTGCCAGCGAACTCGCGCACCTGAAAATATCTGATTTAAACCTCGATATCGGCTATTTACGATGCTTGGGCAAGGGCAACAGGGAGCGCATAATACCCGTCGGCAGGGCCGCCCTCGCGGCTACGGTCGAATATCTGACAGACCTGCGACCAAAACTGGCCGGGCCCGAAAGCTGCGATTTTCTGCTGCTGTCGCGAACAGGCCGGCCTATGGGTCGTATTGAAGTTTGGAGATTAATTAAGAAATATGCTATCCGCGCAGGTATGCCCAGAAATCTGACAGTTCATACACTCAGACACTGCTTCGCAACCCACCTATTGGCTGGTGGTGCGGATTTGAGAAGCGTACAGGAAATGCTCGGCCACGTCGACATTGCCACTACCCAGATTTATACACATGTTGACCAGGAAAGACTGCGAGAGATTCACAGGAAATTCCACCCAAGACCGTAATCCCCGCAGCAGGGACTCTTGCCGAGGGGCCGAGGTACTTTTTGCTGGATTTATGCTCGAATCGTCGAAATAACCAATAACTGGTTGACTTCGGCGGAATTCGGCGATTATTATGACGATAGCTAAATCTACAAGGGGTAATGCAAGAAGATAGATCGCAGAATAGCAGCCCAAATAAGTCACGGGAGGCGATTACCGAACCCCGTAGAACCAAGCAAGCAGGGCTTTGTATTATGAGGTCATCATAATGCGTACAAAATGGTTGTGTCTGACAATATTACTGTTGGTTATAGGCTGTGAGCAGGCTCAAGTCGGCCCAGAAGTCACTCTGGTTGATGAAACAATCGCCGAGGCCGGGCTCAGCAGACGGTTGAAAATCGACAGGGAAGCCTTGTTTAAGAGTTCAAGCGACCAGATACGCATCGATGCGGCGACTGTAATGTTATTCAGCGAGGAGCCCTTGGCCAGGAGAATCCTGCTTGACGCACTGAGGCAATCCGAGAATCTCGGTGCATGCGTGGCTGTGTGTAAGGCGTTGAGTCAGGCAAGGGCAGAACAAAAGATTGTAGCCAATAAGGAAGACTTTATCCCGCCGCTGTTTGATATACTAAAAACGGAAATTGACGACAGTGCCAAATTTGCTGCGGAAGCCATCCTGATTTTTGAGTATGACCAGATATCCAAGCCCCTTGAGGGGATGGTGACAGACCCCTCGCTGCCGGTCGAAGCCAGGTTGAATGCAATATATGCATTGAGACTTCAGCCCGATATGCGGGCGATATTTAAGCTCATCGACCGCCTTGATGATTCTGATGAGCAGGTAGCTGCAGAAGCAGAGAAAGCGCTGCGATTTCTTGGCACTCCGATAGGCAAAGACCCCGAAGCCCGTGAGCAAATCAGAAGCGAACTAAAACGCAGAGGCAGAGACGAATTCTTTAGAGATTTATTAATTCGCCAGGAAGCAAAGATGCGGGACCTGCAAGCTGAAAGGGACCGCTGGCGGCAGGAGTATATGGCTGCGTCGGGTAGGATACATGACGGTATCAGCGATGATGCAGCCAGAGGTGCGTTCTTAGCTGAGCGTCTGGCCAGTTCAGATGCGACAGTGAGATTGTGGGCACTGGAGAAGGTTTCTCAGTGGCGGGTAGGAACGAAATCGAGATTGCCTGCTGAACTTGGGCCTATTTTGGTGAATTTGATTTCGGACCAGGATAGGAACGTTCGGCTAAAGGCGGCTAAGCTGCTGTCTTTAATGGGGGAGTTGGATTCAGCCCAGCGGCTGCTGGAACAGCTCGAGGTCGAGCAGAACGATGAGATAAAAACGGAACTGTTCGTTGCGCTCGGCTGGGCGTGTTACTATGCCTTTTTGCCCAATTCGGAAATCAGGGTCCCAGAGGAGGTGAGGAAACAAACGCTTGGATGGGCGACAAAGTATCTCCTTGATGAGGATCCTGGGAAGGCCCAGAAGGGCGCGGAGGTCATAAAAAAGCTGCTCGAGCAGGATGGATTAACCTCGGGTGAGGTTGACAGATATCTTGGTTTGCTTGCGAAAAGATACAAACAGGAAGAAGGCAGGGCAGACGGCAGCCTGCGTGGAGAGTTGCTCAATGTGATGGCCGGATTATGCGCCCAGAGTGTTTACAAAGCTGAAGCAGCTAAGATTTTTAGACCCCTATTTGAGGAAGCCCTGCGTGGTGAGACAAATTTGGTTAGGGAAGCAGCGGTGGATGGGCTTATATACATTGACAAAGCACGGGCGCTGAAAGTATTGAGGAAAGATTTTGTCAGTGACAGTAGCATCGCAGTAAGGAAGAAGCTGATAGACCTTGCTGGTGAGGTTGGTGGCCAAGACGATTTGGTCTGGCTGGCAGAGAAGATGGGGGTAACCGCCGAAAGCGAGCCGGCCTGGCAGGCAATGCTCAAAATATTCAAAGGCTCTGATGCCGTCGTACTGGATGCATGGATAAACAGACTTGGCTCGCAGGGCGCAAAAGCTAAGCTTTCTGATGAGCAGAGGATTATTTTTCTTGAGATAGCGGAGCGAAAGGCTGTCGGCGAGAATAAGGCAGAAATGCTCAAGAGCGTTAGAGAGCGATTGGCGCGGCTCTATGCTAAAAGCGGCGAATTTGAGCAGGCGGCGGAGTATTTGGGGATGCTACGTCAAGTTGCCCGCTCAGCCGAAGAGAAAGAAGCAATTTTAGCTGAGCTGTTGGATGTGTATCTGAGATGGCCAAATGTGGAAGCCGCAAGCCAATTGGTGAATAATTGCTTGCTGGAAAAGGACTTAGGGCCTAACAACGTGGTTGTGCTGTCAATTGAGAACTATTTTAGCGAGCCGCCTGCAACATCTGATCCCAGCGCGATATTGGAAGCACTTGCTCAAATTAAGACTTCCGAGACCAGACCGATGTGGGCCGAGCAGCTGCAGCGCTGGAGCAAACGTGTTGGAGAGGCCCAAGATTCGCCTAAGTCTAAGGCGGGTAGTAATTAGCGGGCATTTGGTTCGTTACTGGCGGGAGGCTTGGTATGCAGCTGAGGGCGGTAAGGCTTGTTTTGATGTGATTTTTTGAAAAAAAATCAAAAATTTTTTGTTTTTTTGCATTTTTTCTGGTTTTTTGTGTTTGCAGTCATATAGTCATTTTTGTAGACTGTTGGTTTTATATCGAGAAACCAAAGGTAGTTACGGGTTCCTGCGCTGTTCCTATAGAGTGTTTAATTTGATAAACCACGCTGTGGTCATTCATACAGCTTTAAAGAGAGCAGGTGGAGAATCTATCTTATTATTTGCTTCGCTGCCTTCAAGGTGACGAACAGCGTATTTGCAATTGCTGCTGTAGCTCAGTGGTAGAGCGCGTCCTTGGTAAGGACGAGGTCATGGGTTCAAGCCCCATCAGCAGCTAAATGTAAGCAGGTCAGGCCGAGATAACTTGAGAGTATTTATCGGCAGTCTTGGCTGTGGGTTGATTATAAAGGATTAAGGGCAATTTTTTGAAAATCGGGTAGATAGCAAAGTAATTAGTGACCCGGCAGATTGGAGGTTTATAGTAAGATGGCTAAGGCGGTATATGAGCGGGTAAAACCACATATCAATATTGGAACTATCGGTCATGTTGACCACGGTAAGACGACGCTGACGGCTGCAATCACAATGCGACTGGTAAGCAAAGCCGGTACGGGTAAGGTCAAAAGGTTTGAAGACATTGACAATGCTCCGGAGGAGAAGGCGCGTGGCCTTACGATAAATACTGCGCACGTGGAGTACGAGACTGACAAACGCCATTATGCCCATGTTGATTGTCCGGGGCACGCCGATTATATCAAGAATATGATTACCGGGGCGGCTCAGATGGACGGGGCTATTCTGGTAGTGGCGGCCAGCGACGGTCCTATGCCTCAGACCCGTGAGCATATCCTTCTTGCCCGTCAGGTAAATGTGCCCAAGATAGTGGTCTTTATGAATAAAGTAGACCAGGTTGATGACCCTGAGCTGCTGGAATTAGTTGAACTGGAGATAAGAGAGCTGCTGAACAAATATAAATTTCCTGGTGACAAGATTCCTATTATCCAAGGTTCGGCTTTAGCGGCGATGGAAAGCGAAGGTAAAGATGATGAGGCCTGCAAGTGCATTGATGAGTTGATGGATGCGGTCGATGATTACCTGCCGGTTCCTGAACGTGATGTTGACAAGTCGTTCCTTATGCCGGTTGAGGATGTTTTCAGCATTAAAGGCCGAGGTACGGTTGGTACAGGCAGAGTTGAGCGTGGTAAGATTAGAGTTGGCCAGGAGGTCGAGGTAGTCGGACTTGCGAAAGAGACGCGCAAGACCGTTGTTACCGGTGTAGAGATGTTTAACAAAACGCTGGACGAAGGCCAGGCCGGTGATAACATCGGTTTGCTTTTGCGTGGTGTTGAAAAGAAGGACTTAGAGCGAGGTCAGGTTGTCGTAGAACCCGGCAGTATTACTCCCCATACCAAGTTTCATGCGGAAGTGTATGTTCTGACCAAGGAAGAAGGTGGCCGCCATACGCCGTTTTTCGCGGGTTACAAGCCACAGTTTTATTTCAGGACGACTGATGTCACCGGTTCAGTTCATGCGCTGATGAGCAGAGAAGGCAAGAGTGCGGAGATGTGTATGCCAGGCGATAATATAACTATGGATGTAGAGATTATTTCCCCGATAGCGATGGAAGAAGGTCTTCGTTTTGCTATTCGTGAAGGCGGCCGGACGGTCGGCGCAGGTGTGGTAACCAAGATAGTTGAATAAACATATCTCTGAGCGGCTGTTGAACTCCACGAGCGTTAGAAGAAAAGGTGCTCGCATCAACTGAGTTTGAGCTTGTTGGGTGTCCTGGAGGGCAAGTAGGTGTTTTTCAGGTAAGCGAATCCGGTTGGCGTGGATAGAATTTTATGGCAAAAAAAAAGAGCAAAAGGGAATATGTCTGGCTTGAGTGCAAGCAGTGCGGGCACAGGAATTACCGTACGAGTGTTAGTGTGGCAGAGGGTACACCGAAATTAGAATTAAAGAAGTTTTGTAAAAACGAACGTAAGCATGTTGTTCATAAGATACGGCGTAAATAGAACCAACCCGGCCTTGCGGTGGTTATTAAGGGAAAAGATATAGGCCAGTAGCTCAATTGGCAGAGCATCGGTCTCCAAAACCGAAGGTTGGGGGTTCGATTCCCTCCTGGCCTGTTTTGTCAGAGCCGATTGTTGGTAACGAGTTGAATGATAGGAAGTTAAAAAGAGCTGGTTGATTATGGCGTTTGATATTTATAAACGTGGTCAGGGCAAAAACACCAGGCTCTGCAGTGCCTTTGGGGCGGCGATAATTGCAGGATTGGGCTGCCTGCAGCTTTATAAGAAATTGGACGGCACGGATTTGGGATTGTGGGTGAAGACCATGGTCCCCGCGGGTCTGCTTGTTGGCTTGGGGCTTTTGATTTTCTGGTTGGTGAATAAACCATCCGTTGCGGATTTTATGGTCGCTGCTGAAGGCGAAATGAAGAAGGTCAGCTGGTCAAGCAGGAAGGAAATAGCGGTTTCGACATTTATCGTTATTATGGTTGTAATTCTTATGGCTATACTTCTTGGAATCACAGATTTAGTATTCCAGATGTTTTTTGGCTGGCTTCTGCGATCGGAGTTTAGCGTATAGAGAAGGAAACCTGAATCTTGATTGCTAATTAGAGGCGTCAGTATGCGATGGTACGTCTTACGAGTTGCGGCAAATAAGGAAGAGCAGGTTAGAGAGGCCCTTTCGCAAAAGGTGCAAAGGGAAGGTCTCGGCAGCGTTGTCGGCAGGATAGAGGTTCCGGTTGAGCAGATTAAGCGTATCCGAAGTGGTAGGCAAACGGTTCATAAGCGAAAGCTCTATCCCGGCTATGTTTTTATGGAAGTGGAGCCTACGGAGGATGGCCGAGTCCCGGAAAAAGCATGGTTTGTTATCAAGGAGACCTCCGGAGTGGGTGATTTTATCGGCACGGAAGGGGTCCCGAGCCCGATGCGGGACACAGACGTGGCCAAGATGCTTTTGGAGGCGGAGAAGCCTGAGGAGGGACCAAGCATCAAGGTCGAGTTTGAAAAAGGTGATTTGATTAAAATTCGAGAAGGCGCGTTTGAGAACTTTGAAGGTACGGTTGAATCGATTGATTCGGAGCGGGGGATTGTGAAGGTAATTGTTGCGATATTCGGCCGCAGTACGCCGCTGGATATAGAGTATTGGCAGATTGAAAAGTTGTAAGTTTAGATTGTATTGTGTTTGCGTAAGGCAATGTACCAGTTGTAGGTAGAGTAATGGCCAAAGAAGTAGTAGCGAAGATTAAACTGCAAGCGCCTGGCGGGCAGGCGACACCGGCCCCTCCGATAGGACCTGCTTTGGGTCAACACGGTGTTAATATCGGCCAGTTCGTTTCGCAGTTCAATGAACGGACCAAAGAGCTCAACGGGACAATAGTGCCGGTTGTAATAACCCTCTACAAGGACAAGAGCTTTACCTTTGAGGTCAAGAGTCCGCCGGCGGCGGTTCTGCTGAAGCAGGCTGCGGAACTTGCAAAGGGAAGTGGCGTTCCGAATAAAGAAAAGGTCGGGAAAATCACTTCCGAGCAACTGCGTAAAATTGCGGAGACTAAGTTCAAGGATTTGAATGCGTATGATTTGGACCGGGCCGAAAGGATTATTGCGGGAACCGCCCGAAGCATGGGTATAGAGATAATTGATAGCTGATGAATTCGATGGCCAGTTGAAAGTGTCTTTATGGTAGTAAGAAGTAAAAGGTATAAAGAGGAATCGCAGCAGCTAAGTAAAGAACCGATGAGTTTGGCCGAGGCGGTCGAAAAAGTCAAGTCGTTCAACTTGGTCAAGTTTGACCAGAGCGTGGAATGTGTGCTGCAATTGGGTATCGACCCCAAGCAGGCCGACCAGCTGGTCCGGGGGTCGGTATCTTTGCCTCACGGGATAGGTAAACAGAAGAAGGTTGTCGCTTTCTGCGAGGACTCAGACGTTGAAGCGGTGCGGGCGGCCGGTGCTCTTGAAGCCGGCTGCGATGAGCTGATAAAAAAGGTTGCCGACGGCTGGCTGGATTTTGATGTGGCCGTTGCCTCGCCGAAGGTAATGGGCAAGGTGGGTAAGCTTGGTCGGGTTCTCGGCCCGCTGGGGAAGATGCCTACACCGAAAAACGGGACGGTGACTGCGGATGTCGCGACAGCAGTGGCCGAATTTGCCGCCGGCAAAGTCGAATTTAGGAATGACGCGGGAGGCAATGTTCACGTGGTGGTCGGCAAGCAGAGCTTCGAGGCTGCAAAGCTGATCGACAATATCGAGGCTTTTCTCTCGCATATGAAGAAGATCAGGCCGTCCGCGGCGAAAGGAGCATTCATAAAAAAAATGTGTTTATCTGCGACAATGAGCCCGAGCATATTAGTTAGCGTTTAAGAAAAGGTTTTACTGTTCCGAGGTTAGCGATTAGTTAAAAGTCAAGAGCTGTTAAAAAAAGGGTTTCCAATCACAGTTTATTGTGTCTGGTGGCCTGCTATTGAAAGCAAGAAGATGAGCAAATATGTAAAAGGATTACTGCAGTCGGAACTTGAAAAGAAGATTGTCGGCGAGAACATCAGGGATTTCTTGGTTGTCAGTACGAGAGGTGTCAGCGGTGTCGACAATAATCTGATGCGAGGTGAGCTGAAAGAAAAAGGTATCAGATTATCGATAGTGAAGAATTCACTGTTTATAAAGGCATTGCGTAATTGCCAGATGGAACCCGCAGCGGTTTTGTTCAGTGGGCCCTGTGCTATTGCTTATGGCGGCGACAGCATGGTCGACGTTGCAAAAGAGATGGTTGGGTGGGGCGAGAGGGTTCCGGCGATAGAGATTAAAGGAGGTTTTCTGGATGGCTCTGTATTAGACGCGAAAGCATCGGAAGGGCTTTCGAAGATGCCGACGCGAGCGGAGTTGCAGGGCGAGCTTGCCGGCCTGGCACAGTCGCCGGCGAGAAGATTGGCCGCCACTTTTGGGGCCGCTGCAGGCATTCTCGCTGGTTGCATAGAGGCTGTCATAGAAAGGTGCGAGAAGCAGGCGGCCTAAATAGAAGTAAGAGCTAAAAGGTGAAAAGGAATCCCGCTGTCGCGGGAATGGCAAAAAAGGAGAGTCTGGAAAATCAAGGATTATGTTGCTTGTATGGTTGCCCCCTGTTTTTGGTAATGGGGTTAAACGGAACGGCGTAGTTTCGGCTACCATCAAGCCTTAGCTGATAGGAGTTAACAGAGATGGCGAAAGAGCAAGAAAAGGAAGCTAAAGAAGCGGGAAAAACGCAGGAACCTAAGGATGTACCGGAGGCCAAAGAACCTGAACTGGCACAGCAAGCCAAGGACGTAAAGGAAGTCAAAGAAGCCAAGAAGGTGAAAGAACCTGAACTTGCAAAGCAAACCAAGCAGGCAAAGGAAGCCAAAGAGGCCAAGAAGGCTGAAGGAGCAAAGAAATGGAGCGGCGAGGTTAAGAAGCTTGGTGACAAGATAGTTGCCCTTACATTGATGCAGGCCAAAGAGCTTGGCGATTATCTAAAGGAAGAATATGGCATTGAGCCGGCCGCTGGCGGAGCCGTTATGATGGCCGGACCGGCTGTGGCGGCAGGCGCAGCAGCTGAGGAAGCTGAGGAGAAGACCAGCTTTGACGTAATCCTCAAGGAAATCGGCGACAAGAAGATTCAGGTTATCAAGGAAGTGAGGGCTTTGACGGCATTGGGATTGAAAGAAGCCAAGGACCTTGTAGACAGCGCTCCCAAACCGGTTAAGGAAGGCCTGAGCAAAGAGGATGCCGAAGCCGCCCAGAAGCAGCTTGAAGCCGTAGGTGCGGTGGTTGAGTTAGCGTAGGGTGTGTGGTTATGGGTTATGAACTCGTAGTCAATAAATGATGAAGGAGTTTGAGATGGTTTCACAAACCGTCCGTAATTTTGGCAAGGTCCGTGATGTTGTTGGGATTCCGGACTTGGTAGCAATACAAAAAGGAAGTTACGAGCGCTTTCTACAAAAAGACACTGCACCAACCAGGAGAAAGTGTTTCGGGCTCGAAGGTTTGTTCTGTGAGATATTTCCGGTTGTAAACTACGACAGTACGATGCGTTTGGAATATCTCTATTACGAACTGGAGAAACCGCGTTATACGCCCACGGAGTGCCGGCAATTACGGCTGACTTACGGGTATCCGCTAAAAATCTGTTGTAGGCTGCATCGCAAAGAGGGCGAAGATTTGGCTGAGCAGACAATATATCTTGGTGAGATGCCGGTTATGATAGGCGGCGGAGAGTTCATCATCAACGGTGCCGAGCGTGTCATAGTCAGCCAATTGCACCGAAGTCCTGGTGTTGATTTCCTTATCGAGAGCAAGGAGGGCGATAGGGTGTTGCACGGCGGCAGAATCATACCCGAAAGGGGAAGTTGGATAGAGATTGGCGTGACACGCAAGGATGTTCTGGTCGTAAAGATTGACCAGTCCAGCAGAATACCGGCAACCCTTTTTCTGCGAGCAATAGCTTCTGAGTATGGTACCACTGAGCAAATTCTGCGGCTTTTTTATCCGACAAAGACTGTTCCAGTAAACAAGCTCACGCCCGCTATGTGGGCGGTCGGGCCAGTTGTGGACTCAGAGACTGGCGAAATCATTGTAAAAGCCGCCAGGCAAATCGGAGATACGGTTTCGGTAATCCAGCAAAGTGGTATGAAGAGGCTCGAGGTTATCGAGCAAGTACGCGATGCCATCATTTTAAACACTCTGGCAGAGGATGATTGTCAAAGCCACGAGCAGGCGTTGTTAAAGTTTTATATGAGATTAAGACCCGGCAATCCGCCCAATGAGAAAAAGGCAAAGACCTTCTTTACCGAGAAATTCTCTGATTCTAACCGCTACCGTCTGGGCAAAGTCGGCAGGTTCAGATTAAATCGGAAGTTTGAGCAGACAGCAGATGAGAACGAGATGACGCTTAGGCCGGAAGATTTTCTCAATACAATGAATTACATAGTGGCTTTACGAAATAACGAAGGACTGACTGACGATATTGACCATTTGGGCAACAGAAGATTGCGTACGATTGATGAGCTGGCATCTGATGAAATTAGAAAGGGGCTGCTGAAACTTCGCAAGACCGTCCAGGAGCGAATGAGCATGAAAAGGGATATTGATGAATCGATGCGCATAGCGGACCTGGTAAATTCCAAGAGTGTATCGAGCAGCATTAATTATTTCTTCGGCCGCGGTGAGTTGAGCCAGATTGTTGACCAGACCAACGCTTTAAGTCAATTGACCCATGAAAGGCGATTGTCTGCTCTCGGCCCCGGCGGCCTGAACAGAAGGCGGGCGGGCTTTGAAGTCCGCGACGTTCATATCAGCCATTATGGTAGAATCTGTCCGATTGAGACACCGGAGGGTACAAATATTGGTTTGATTGCCTCGTTGGCCATATTTGCTACGGTGGACGAGTACGGGTTTCTGCTTACGCCGTACCGTAAAGTCAAAGGCGGTAAGGTCACAGATGAAGTGGATTATTTGCGTGCTGATGACGATATGAGGGCGATAATTGCTGCACCGAGCACGGCTGATCCGGAGACAAGCACAATTCACGAGGGTATGGTTTTGGCCATGAAGGAGGGTGAACTGGCGCAGGTCTCAAGTGGCGAGGTCGACTATGTTGATGTTTCGGCCAAGCAAATTGTTGGTGTTTCTGCTTCGCTTATTCCGTTCCTGGAGCACGATGATGCTAACCGAGCTTTGATGGGTTCGAATATGCAGCGTCAGGCTGTCCCGCTTCTAAAAACCGAGCCGCCTCTGGTCGGCACTGGTATGGAAGAAGTTGTTGGGAGGAATTCAAGCATGGTTGTCCGTGCAAAAAGTGGCGGTGTGGTGACGGCGGTGGACGCCACCAAGATAGTCATAGATCATACTGACGAATATAAACTTGCCAAGTTTGTTGGGTTGAACGAAAGGACCTGTCTCAGTCAAAAGCCTATAGTTGGACTCGGAGACAAAGTTCAGAAAGGGCAGATAATTGCAGACGGTGGGGGCACTGCGGACGGTGTATTGGCCCTTGGTAAGAATGTGCTTGTGGGCTTTGTCTCCTTTGATGGTTTTAACTTCGAAGATGCAATTATTATCAGTGAAAAACTTGTCAAGAATGATAGTTTCACGAGTATTCACATTGACGAATTCACAGCGGAAGTTCGTGAGACCCGTCTTGGAAGAGAAGAATTTACCTGTGATATCCCCAATGTCAGCGAGAAGGCGCTTCGAAACCTTGATGAACACGGAGTAATCCGAGAGGGAACGAGAGTTTGCCCCGGTGATATTCTGGTAGGCAAAGTCGTACCCAAGAGCAAGACCGAACTGACGCCCGAAGAGAAACTGCTGCACGCCATATTTGGAAGGGCGGGAGAGGATGTCAAAAACGACTCACTGGAGTTGCCCAGCGGATATGAGGGGGTGGTGATAAGAACTGAACGTTTCACCAGACGAGGAGCTGGTGGCGAGGAACAAAAAAAGGCTCATAGGGCACAGATAAAACAGTATGAAAGAGATATGCGGGCCAAGGAGTGCATGGTATTCAAGCAAATGATAGAGGCCATTAATAAGAAATTCGATGTCAATATCGTCGATTCATCCACGCGACAGAAAGTCGGTGTCAGCGAAGATGATGAGGTTGTTTATGAGCAGGTGGAGAACTTCAATATTAAGTGGGTCAAGCCCGCCTCAGCCCGTGATGAAGTACAGAAAATCGCAGATAAGTTCTGGAAGAAGATTGCAGAAATTCAGGAAGAGAAGAATCGCAGGATCGACAGTCTCAAGCATGGTGATGAGCTGGCCAGTGGTGTGCTGGAGATGGTGAAGGTTTACGTTGCGACCAAAAGGACGTTGTCAATCGGAGACAAGATGGCCGGTCGCCACGGAAATAAGGGTGTGATTGCCAAGATTATGCCCGAAGAGGATATGCCGTTCCTTGAAGATGGTACAAGTCTTGACATACTGCTGAATCCTCTGGGTGTGCCGAGCCGAATGAATTTAGGTCAGATTTTGGAAACTCATCTTGGCTGGGCTGCAAAGGTCTTGGGCTTTAAGGCTATTACGCCGGTTTTCGATGGTGCTACTGAAGCTGACATCGAGGAACTTACGACCGAGGCAAATGAGCTTATGAGGCGGCGAAAGGCCGAATTGGAAGAAAGTAAGCAATCGCCACCCCATGATGAGTATTTTGTGAATGTCCCGCGTGCCTTGAAGACACAATTGTACGATGGCAGGACGGGCGAGCCCTTTGACCAGGCTACCACCATAGGATACATCTATATGATGAAGCTGCATCATCTTGTTGATGACAAGATACATGCCAGGGCAACCGGGCCGTATAGCCTGATTACCCAGCAGCCGTTAGGCGGCAAGGCCAGAACCGGCGGACAGAGGTTTGGCGAGATGGAAGTTTGGGCCCTGGAGGGCTACGGAGCCGCTTATACCCTGCAGGAGATGCTGACGGTCAAGAGCGATGACGTCGAGGGCCGCACAAAAATTTATGAATCAATGGTAAAAGGCGCAAATAGACTTGAGGCCGGTACGCCGCTTTCCTTCGACGTGTTGTGCAATGAGATAAGAGGATTGGGATTGAACATTCAGCTTGAAAAGAAACGCCTCGGAGGCACTACGCTGTAAAATGACGAGAAGTGAGAGTGCTATAGATGAGAAGTGGTGAGGCTAAATACGACGGTTTTTGGTTTTAATCGACTTAAGGAGTTGACCTTAAATGTTAGCAAATATTTATGACCGCATTAATGACTATGGTTTGGTCAAGATTTCATTGGCGAGCCCCAACGATATTCGGAGCTGGTCTTTTGGCGAAGTGCGCAAGCCCGAGACCATCAATTACCGTACTTACCGGCCGGAGAAGGACGGGTTGTTCTGTGAGCGAATCTTCGGTCCTGAGCGGGATTGGGAGTGTGCTTGCGGAAAATACAAAGGCACCAAGTTCAAAGGAATAATTTGCGACCGGTGTGGAGTCAAAGTTACCCACAGTCGGGTTCGGCGCAAGCGAATGGGACATATCAATCTTGCGGCGCCTGCTGTGCACATATGGTTTTTCAAGGCTATACCAAACCATCTCGGAACTCTTCTGGCAATGAAAGCGGTGGACCTGGAGAAAATAATTTACTTCCAGGACTATGTAGTTACTAGTTCGGGCCAAACCCCATTGAAATTGGGCCAGTTACTTAGCGAAGAAGAATCCCGCGAGGCAGCAAACAAGTACGGCAGTTCGTTTAAGGCTTTAATGGGCGCCGAAGCCATCAAGGCCCTTCTGGCAAACCTTGACCTGGATGCCTTGGGCAGCGAACTAAGGGCCGCCATTGCTAAGACCAACAGCAAGCAGAAAACCAAGGACCTCACAAAACGTCTTAAGACAGTCAACGCAATTAAAAACAGCAATAACAAGGCCGAGTGGACGGTACTCGAAGTTGTTCCCGTTATTCCGCCGGATTTGCGTCCCTTGGTCCTTCTTGAGAGCGGCAACTTCGCGACCAGCGATCTGAATGACCTTTACAGGCGGATTATCAACCGTAACAACCGTTTGAAGAAGCTAATGGACCTCAATGCCCCCGAGGTGATTATCCGCAATGAGAAAAGAATGCTGCAGCAAGCGGTCGATTCACTGCTGGACAACGGCCGGTGCCGCAGACCAGTCCTCGGCAGTAACAATCGACCGTTGAAGAGCCTGACTGATATGATTAAGGGCAAACAAGGCCGGTTCCGCGAAAACCTGCTCGGCAAACGCGTGGACTACTCAGCACGTTCAGTGATTGTAGTGGGACCTAATCTAAAACTCTATCAGTGCGGCTTGCCGAAGAAGATAGCTCTGGAACTCTATCAGCCGTTCATTATTCGAAAACTCAAACAGCACGGCCTTGCCGATACCATCAAAAGTGCCAAGAGAATAATTGAACGCCGGGATGAGCAGGTATGGGATATTCTGGAGGAGGCCATTCATCAGCATCCTGTTTTGCTCAATCGTGCGCCTACATTGCACCGAATGGGTGTTCAAGCCTTCGAACCGATTCTTGTGGAGGGCAACGCCATTATGCTTCACCCGTTGGCCTGCAGGGGTTTCAACGCCGACTTCGACGGTGACCAGATGGCGGTACATTTGCCGCTGAGTATCGAGGCACAGGCTGAAAGTCACACCCTGATGATGCCAACCAGCAATATTTTCTCGCCGGCCGATGGTGCTCCGATGGTTGGGCCCTCTCAGGATATGGTTATAGGTAACTATTATTTGACCTATGCAGTCCCGGGTGAAAAAGGTGAGGGGATGGCCTTTCGAGACACCTTCGAAGCAATAATGGCTTATGAAATGGGAAAAATCAGTTTACATGCAAGGATTAAAGTAAGGATTAATAAGGAAGTAGTGGAAGTTGGTGGTGTAGAGTGGAAGGAAAAACAGGGCCGTGTGCCAGGCACTAAACGCTATATGCTGGCTGAGACAACCGCTGGCAGGTGCATATTTAACGACGTGCTTTCTGAGGAAATGCCATTTTACAATATGATAATGTCCCAGAGAATGTTAAGCCAGGTAATTAGTGATTGTTTCGACATGGCTGGCAGCGCCAAGACGGTGGATTTGCTTGACCAAATAAAGGATTTAGGCTTCAGGTATGCCACGCTTGCGGGCCTGAGTTTTGGTATTACGGACCTGAAAATACCAGAGGCGAAAGAAAAAATTATCGACGAGACCGAAAAGAAGATTAGCAAAATCCATAAGAATTATCAAGCTGGTGTTCTAACAGAGGGCGAAAGATACAATCAGGTTATTGATGCATGGACACATGCCCGCGTGGCGGTTACCGGCGAGATGATGCGTGCCCTTAAAGAAGATACTAAGGAGGATGGCTCTCCGTATCTGAACCCGATATACCTTATGAGTGATTCCGGCGCTAGGGGCAGTGTCGACCAGATTCAGCAGCTTGCAGGGATGCGGGCGTTGATGGCCAAGCCCAGCGGTGAGATTATCGAGACACCAATCAAGTCGAATTTCCGTGAGGGCTTGACCGTTCTTGAGTACTTTAGCTCCACACACGGGGCGCGTAAGGGCCTGGCGGATACGGCCTTGAAGACAGCCAATTCCGGTTATCTTACCCGCAAACTAATAGACGTGGCCCAAAATGTTATTGTTACCGAGCACGACTGCGGAACCTTACAGGGAATTACCAAAAGCACAGTCAGCAGGGGTGAGCAGATTGATGTACCACTTTCTCAGCTTGTTGCTGGCAGAACCGCCAGAGATAATATTCGTAATCCAATCACCGACGAGATGATTGTTTCCGAGAATGAAGTTATTGCCCCTGAGGCGGCAGCGAAAGTCGAGGCTTTGGGGCTTGATGCCATAAGAGTCAGAAGTTCTCTAACCTGCGATAGTTCACTTGGTGTTTGTGCGAAGTGTTATGGGTGGGATATGAGTACCGGTGGTCTTGTCGAGGAAGGTTCGGCGGTTGGAATTGTCGCCGCGCAGTCAATCGGTGAGCCTGGGACGCAATTGACACTGCGTACGTTCCATACCGGGGGGGTGGCTGAGAGGGCCATCCTTGAACGCGAACAGAAAGCCACACAAGCAGGAGCAATTCAGTATCGCGATATTAATGCGGTTTCCTTTAAGCAGGATGATGGCACTGAGCAGATAGTAGCTCTCAAACGTAACGGCGAAATAGCTATTGTTGACGCAAAAAAACGAGAGCTCGACAAGTTCAAAGTGCCATATGGTGCTATTGTTTTAGTTGCGGACGGCCAGAAAGTCAAAGCCGGACTCAAACTCTTCACGTGGGACCCGCACCGTACCCCGATTCTGGCGGAAGTACCGGGTCTGATCCGCTTTGTGGATATTATAGAAGGCGAAACAATTCGACTTGAGGAAGAGCGAAAAGGTCAGGTCGGCAGGCCCGTGGTAATCGAGCATAAAGGGGATACACACCCGCAAATTATCATCGAAGATGCCAACGGAAAGATACTCGATGTTCATTATCTGCCTGCAGGAGCCAGGATTGAGGTTGCCGAAGGCCAGCAGGTCCAGGCGGGCCAATTGCTCGCTCATCAACCCAGAGCGACCGGCGGCACCCAGGATATTACGGGCGGCCTTCCGAGAGTAACCGAAGTGTTTGAGGCGCGAAAACCCAAAGACCCTGCAGCGATGGCAGAGATTAGTGGGAGGGTCGAATTGCGAAGTGATAAGCGCAAGGGTAAAATGACGGTTATAATTCGATCCGAATCTGGAATGGAGAAAGAACACCACATTCCACGCGATAGGCACCTGAACGTTCACACAGGAGATATGACGGAGGCCGGAGACCCCTTAACAGATGGTCCGTTGGTGCCACACGATATTTTGCGAATTAAAGGCGAAGAAGCATTGCAGAGATATTTAATTGGGGAAATTCAGAATGTTTACCGTTCACAAAATGTAAATATTAATGATAAACACATTGAGATTATCTGTTCCCAAATGATGCGCAAAGTTGAGATTGATTCTGTTGGTGACAGTTCATTTTTGCCGAGTGAGGTCGTTGATAAATTCACATTCCGAGGAGGGAACGAAAGATTGGCCAATAGTCTCAGGATTACCAAGGTTGGAGATGCGACGGATTTGTGTGAAGGTCAGGTTGTCCACAAGGATGAGCTTGCCGATATCAACGAGAAGGTTGAAGCACTCGGTGGCGCGCCGGCAAAAGGGAGAAAACCAAAGCCCGCAACTGCTAACACATTGCTTTTAGGAATAACAAAAGCTTCGCTGCAGTCCGAAAGCTTCATCGCGGCGGCCAGCTTTCAGGAAACAACTAAGGTTTTGACTCAGGCTTCGTTGTCCGGTATGATAGATAGGTTGCGCGGCCTGAAGGAAAACGTGATACTTGGCCATCTTATACCGGCCGGTACCGCTTTCAAGCCGCATCTGGACATTAAGGTTAAGCACCTTGCAGAAGCTCCGTTGCCGAAGGAATTTGCAGAAGTTAAAGAAGTTAAAGACGCAGAAGCGAGAGCAGAGGCCGCGATTAAAGAGGTCTTGGGAATTGATTAACAGATAGTGATTGGAAATCAAAAATTAGAGCGAAAGTGAATTATGCCTACTATAAACCAGTTAGTTAGACGTCCAAGAGCAAAATCGAAGGGCCGAAAGAGGATATCTGAGATTAGCGGCTCGCCGCAGAAGAGAGGTGTGTGTTTGATTGTGAGAACTCAGACGCCCAAGAAGCCGAACTCCGCTTTGCGAAAGATCGCCCGCGTCAGACTAACCAACGGCAAAGAGGTTACGGCCTACATACCAGGCATTGACCACAACTTGCAGGAGCACAGCACAGTTGTGATTCGTGGCGGCCGGGTTAGGGATTTACCGGGTGTTAGGTATCATATTGTTCGTGGTGTACTTGATTGTGCCGGCGTTGCCAATCGCAAACAGGGTAGGAGCAAGTACGGCGCAAAAAGGACAAAGTAATATACCATGAAGCGTCAGGCGTATCTTGCACGGTGCAATGGTAAATAATAATCATAGAGAGAAAGAATAATGGCGAAAAAGTTTACTGCTTCAAGCGGCCAATTAAAGCCGGACCCTGTATACAATAGTAAGCTGGTGTCAAAGTTTATTAACTGTTTGATGTGGGATGGAAAAAAAAGCGTTGCCCAGGGGGTTTTTAATGATGCTATGGATATTATAGCCGAAAAGATGAAGGACGCCGCAACACCGCTTGCTAAAGATGGCAAGAAGGAGCCCGCCGACCCTATTGAGGTGTTCGAGACCGCCGTTAATAACGTAAAACCATTGCTTGAAGTTCGGAGCAAACGTGTCGGCGGAGCCAGCTATCAGGTTCCGATGCAGGTCAGACCCAAACGCCAGCAGTCTCTTGCCTTCAGGTGGATAATACACTCGGCCCGGGCCAAAAAAGGTAAGCCTATGTCGGAGCGGTTGGCCTCCGAATTGATCGATGCTTATAATGGTCACGGTGGTGCGATGACTACTCGAGAGAATGTGCACAGAATGGCCGAAGCAAACAAGGCGTTCGCACACTTTGCTTGGTAATAACAGTCGTTTTCAACTGCCACGGTATGTTCGTTAACCGTGGCAGTTTTTTATTTATATTTAGAAAATGGTATACAACAAGGAACGAAAGCCAAGCTTTAGATACTGATACGGATTTGTTTGATGCTGAGCAAGTTGGAAAAATTACGTAATATCGGGATTATGGCCCATATTGACGCCGGCAAGACAACGGTTACCGAGCGCATACTCTATTATACAGGCAAGACATACAAGATGGGAGAAGTCCATGACGGCACAGCGGTAATGGATTTTATGGAAGAGGAGCAAAAAAGGGGTATTACCATTACCTCGGCCGCAACGAAGTGTCCTTGGAAGGAGTTTGAAATCAACCTTATCGACACGCCGGGACACATTGACTTTACCGCTGAGGTTGAAAGGTCGCTGCGGGTTCTCGATGGTGTGATAGCGGTGTTTGATGGCAGCGAAGGCGTGCAGGCCCAAAGTGAGACTGTCTGGAGACAGGGGCAGAAATACGGCCTGCCCTGTCTTTGCTTTGTGAACAAGATGGATAAAGTCGGCGCCGATTTCGAAATGACCATCCAAAGCATTTATGATAAACTCCTTGCTGATCCGATTGTGTTGCAGATTCCTATCGGGGCGGAAGATTCTTTTGAGGGGATAGTAGACCTGATAAAGATGCGGGCGCTTTTCTATAAGCCCGAGAAGCTGGGAGCGGTTTTTGAGGAGACTGAAATTCCAGCCGAATTGCGAGAAACGGCGGACCAGCAAAGAAAACGGATGATTGAGCTTGCGGCTGAGCACGACGAAGAGCTGATGGATGCCTACGTCCACGATAGGCCGATAGACACTGCAACGATTGATAACGCGATTAGAAAGGCAACATTGGCCAACAAGCTTCATCCAGTGTTTGTCGGTTCAGCCCTGAAATATATTGGGGTGCAGAGACTGCTTGATGCCGTTGTGGCATACCTGCCTTCGCCGCTGGACAAGCCTGATATAATTGGGTGGGGCTCAGGGCGTAAACCGACTGACAAAAGAAAGAAAATATCGGTCAAGTGTGACAGAAGTGCCAGTCTGGTTGCTCTTGCATTTAAGATTACCAGTGATGTTCACGGCGATTTGCACTTCCTGAGAATTTATCAGGGGACATTGAAGTCCGGTACGAGAGTTTTAGATGTAAATCGCAACAAACGGGAAAACATAACCAGGATATTTGAGATGCACGCCGACGAGCGTAAGATTTTGGACTCAGCCAGCGCCGGTGATATTGTCGCGGTGGTGGGCCTGAAGGAGACCCTTACAGGCGATACGATTTGCGATCCCAAACACCCTGTGTCTCTACCGAGTATTACATTCCCGGAAACCGTTATTAGCATGTCGATAGAACCCAAGAGCGGTACCGAAGCGGCAAAGTTGGCAAATGCCCTGGCCGCCTTGAAGCGCGAAGACCCAACTTTTGAGTGTAAAGTAGACAGCGAAACAGGCCAGACAATCATCAGCGGAATGGGCGAACTGCATTTGGAAATACTGGAGCACAAACTAACAAGGGAAAAAGGGCTTAATGTCAGGGTCGGCAAGCCGAGGGTAGCCTATAAGGAGGCCATTTCCAAATTATCGCAGGCTGAGGGCAGATTTGTGCGTCAAACAGGCGGTCATGGTCAATATGGACACGTGTTTTTGACGATTGAGCCGCTGTTTACCGAGGACGGCCATTGGAGCCGCGATATTGAATTTGAGAGCAAAGTAGGTTCTGACAAGGTGCCGAAGGAGTATGTCCCCGCTGTGGAAAGGGGAGCCAGAGACGCCCTGACCAGCGGTGTATTGGCAGGCTATCCTGTTGTGGGAGTTAAAGTTACGTTAATTGACGGCTCGTTCCATTCAGTGGATTCTTCGGATTTGGCCTTTGAACAGGCTGCCTCGGTTGCGGTGGGAAAGGCGGACAAGCAGGCCGGTCCGGTTCTGCTTGAGCCGGTAATGAAGCTTCAGGCAATCGTCCCGGAGGCCAATTTTGGGGCCGTACAGGGCAGTTTGCTCGGAAAAAGGGGAGTAATTACGGATTCTCGGGTGCATGGGAATATGCGTGTAATTGATGCCAGGGTACCTCTGGCTGAAATGTTTGGGTATTCCAGCGAAATTAGGAGTGCGACAGCTGGCCGGGGAACTTTCACTATGGAGCCATTAAGCTACGAAAAGGTGCCGGAGCAGGTTGCAAAGGGAATTATCCTGTAAAAACAGCATTATTTTTTGTATTTGTAGGAAAATTTTTACCGACATCTTATTGACAGTAGTGGATTTATGTGATAGCCTACAGGTTTTTCAGCCGTAGCGAGCATTGTCAAGGACGACCTTGCGTTTACGAGTTGGGCTGTTGCATATCTGCAAGGTAGTGGTCAGGGATGGTTTATATAGGTACTCTGTGAGATTTAGGGGTACACCAAAGCCGATAAATGGCATTGGAAGGGTCACAAATTGGTCCGAACCCCAATTCTTTAAGGAAGGCGAATTTGTTGACTTGATATTGCGTTGCTAATCGTTGACAGGCCAATTAAAGCCGGCCAGTAAAAAGTGCCTTTCCTGCCAAAAATTAAGCGATCTGGATATAGCGACCAGTAGGAAACTATACGCTAAGAACAGGATTTTTTGTTTTGCGTCTGGTTTGTAAGTTGATAAAATACAGGGCTTTGTAAATTTTCAGGTGTGAATCTGGGAAAAATGTGTTCCTCACCTAAGGTGTAGAGGAAAGTTATGACTACTGAAACCGAAAGAATAAGAATTAAAATGGAGGCCTATGACCACCGGGCCCTTGATGCGTCTGCTAAGGAGATAGTAGAGCACGCAAGAAGGACTAATGCCCGTGTCAGTGGGCCAGTGCCGCTGCCAACGCGGATTGAAAGGTACACCGTTTTACGAAGCCCCCACATTGATAAAAAGTCACGTGAACAATTTGAGTTGAGGACTCACAAGCGCCTGATAGATATTCATGAGGCCAATGCACGAACGGTGGAAGTGTTGAACCGTTTGGTAGTACCGGCTGGTGTCTTTGTAAAAATTAAGGCCTAAGAGAGCGAAATCGCAGGTCTTTTTTGTTATTGGAGCTTTCAGTTTAATGGCAATGCTGCTGGGCAAAAAAGTAGGTATGACTCAGGTTTGTGATGAGACAGGTGAGTTGCTGCCTGTTACTGTCATACAAGCCGGTCCCTGCGCCGTTATGCAGGTCAAAACGGCGGATACGGACGGCTACAACGCGGTCCAGTTGGGATATGATGATGTAAAACCGTCGCGCAGAAAAAATCCTCAGATTGGACATGCTCAGAAAGCCGATTCGCTGCCGAAAAGATTTGTCAAAGAGATGCGTTTGGCTGACGACGCTGAGCCGCAGTATAAGGTTGGAGACTCTGTTACCGTCTCGGTCTTTACGGAAGACAAGTATGTAGATGTCGTGGGTACGAACAAGGGCAAAGGCTTTGCAGGTGTGATGAAGCGGCATGGTTTTCACGGCTTCCCGGCCTCGCACGGTACGGAACGAAAACACAGGGCGCCTGGGTCAATATCGAGTTTTGCCAGTGATGCCGGCCATGGTGGAAGCCCCAAGAAAGGCAAGAAAATGGCGGGCCACATGGGTAACCGCAGAGTAACGACAAAGAACCATGGCTTGGTGGCGATAGATGAAGAGAAGAATTTATTAGTGGTCAAGGGCCCTGTGCCGGGTCCTGCCGGCGGCTATGTGGTCGTCTGCAGCGCCAAGAAGGCTTAGGGTATTGGCAAGTGGAAATCTAAGAATGATTGATTTGTCTGTTTACAACAGAGATGGTCAGGAGGTGGACAGCCTGAGGGTCGACGAGGTGATTTTTGGTAGTACGGTCAGGTATCCACTGCTTAAGCAGGCAATTGTTATGTACCACGCCAATAAACGCGTGGGAACGGCGGCAACCAAGGGCAGGAGCATGGTGGCAGGCTCGACCAGAAAGCTGTTTAGACAGAAGGGCACGGGAAACGCACGCATTGGCAACATCAGGACCGGCAAGCGTGTCGGCGGCGGTATGACCTTTGCCAAAGTCGCCAAAGATTTCAGCAAACGTATGCCTAAAAAGCAAAGAAGGTTGGCGCGGGATTCGGCAATATTGGCAAAGCTTTTGAGCAATGATGTTGTAGTGGTTGATGGGCTGAAGTTTGAGAAGCCGCGTACCGGTGATTTTGTCCACGTCTTAGGCAGTCTAAAAATTGACCGCAGTTGCCTGGTGACGATTAACTCCGAAGACGTAAATATTTGCAAGTCGGCCCGAAACATCCCGAGAGTGGATGTTATGCCCGTGGCTCAATTGAACGCCGGTGATATCTGCAACCACCGCAAAATGCTGTTTACAAAAGAGGCGTTTTTGTCTCTTTTGAATAAAGACAATGTAAGTGAGAATTGATGGGCCATGCTTGACGATTGTAACGTAATAATTCGGCCTTTGATCACTGAGCAGGGGATGCACTTTGCGAATACAAGAGGTGCGTACTCGTTTGAGGTGAATAAAAAAGCTAATAAGACCCAGATAAAGAACGCCATTGAAAAATTATATAGCGTTAAGGTAAGTAAAGTCAGAACGGCTAACTGTAGAGGTAAGTATCGCCGCAGGGGCAGGGCCTTTGGCATGACGCCGAACTGGAAAAAGGCCGTTGTGGTTCTGGAGTCGGACTATCACATAGATTTGTTCTAAAAACAGAACGAACGCGAAAGAAGAAATTATGGGTATTCGAATTTACAAACCGACAACTCCCGGACGTCGAAACAGTTCGGTAAACGATTATGCTGAGTTGACGACCGCTAAGCCGGAGAAATCGCTTTGCAGGCGGATCAAAAAGAACGGCGGCAGAAATCATCATGGCGTCACAACTACCCGTTTCAGAGGCGGGGGGGCGAGAAAGATTTATCGTCTTATCGATTTTAATCGCGATAAAGATGGTGTTCCCGCAAAGGTGGCAACGATTGAATACGACCCTAACAGAAATTGCTTCATATCGCTGCTGCACTACGCCGATGGCGAAAAAAGATATATATTGGCCCCGCAGGGCGTAAAAATAGGTGACCAAGTGGAAAGCGGCGCGTCTTGTGAGCCTACGGTAGGTAATGCGATGCCGCTGGCGGCGATTCCCAGTGGCTTGGAGATTCATAATATTGAAATGACTGCGGGACAGGGAGGAAAACTGGTCAGAGGCGCAGGAGGTGCTGCGAGGATTGTAGCCAAGGAAGGTGATTGGGTCAGCGTAGTTTTGCCCAGTGGTGAGATGCGGATGGTTCGTAAGGAATGCCGGGCTACGATTGGCCAGCTAAGCAATCCCGACCACCAAAACATTAAGCTCGGCAGGGCCGGGCGAAAACGCCACATGGGTCGCAGACCGCATGTGAGGGGCAAAGCGATGAACCCCGTTGCTCACCCGATGGGTGGCGGCGAAGGCAGGGCAAACGGCGGGCGACATCCTTGCTCGCCCACAGGAGTACCGGCGAAAGGTGGAAAAACAAGAAATCCACGAAACCCAAGTAACAAGAGAATTATTCGAAGACGCAAAAATAAAAGGCAAGGACAATTAGTTCTGTAATTGATGATCCCGGCATGCCGGGACCTAAGTTACGAATTTGAGGTTGAACAGATTTTATGGGAAGATCTTTTAAGAAAGGACCATATGTTGATGAAAAGCTATTCGCCAAGGTCAGCAAACAAGCTGATATGGGCTCTCGTGAGCCAATAAAAACATGGGCGAGAAGGTGCACGATAATTCCCGAATTCGTGGGTTTTACCTTCATGGTACATAACGGCAAAATCTTTCATAAGGTTTTCGTTGCCGAGGATATGGTCGGGCATAAGTTAGGTGAATTTTCGCCTACACGGACTTTTAAGGGTCATTCAAGCAAGAAAATATAGTAGCGGTAAGGCGTGAAGCAAGATACGAGATATGTTAAGTGCTGATAAGTTAAAAAGTCTTTGCGAACAGCGGCGTATGAACATAGAGCAGTTGGCTGGCCAGCTCGTCAGAGGGGGGCTGAACAAACAAGAAGCGGCGGCAGCTGTTAAAAACTGGCAAAAGGGCCTTTTTAAGCCTAGGCCGCGCAAAGAGGACATTAACCAATTGGCGAGCATTTTATCTGCTGAAGTAAATGATTTGCTTGTGTGGCGTTCGTCTTGTCGTTTTGCTCCGATTTCGGCTCGCAAGGCACGACTGGTTACGCAATTGATAGTTGGCCGCAGCGTCCATGACGCAATGGATATCCTGAGGTTCGCAGGAAAACGTGCCGCAACGATAATTGATAAAGTTCTAAGAAGTGCTGTGGCAGATGCCGATGAGCAGCAGGCCGACGTTGATAATCTCTATGTTGCTCAAGCTCGCGCTGACGATGCAGGGATCCGAATTGGTACTAAAAGGTGGATGCCAAAGGACAGAGGAAGAGCGCATCCTATTAACAAAAAGGCCTGTCACATACATATAACAGTGGCAGAAGCGTGAGTCTTTAGGGCGATATATTGTTCAGAAAAGGCAAAATTAGTTATGGGTCAGAAGACATCACCAATAGGTTTTAGGACAGGGATAACACTTGGATGGCGAAGCACATGGTTTGCCTCCAAGGCCGATTATGGCGATTTTCTTGTCGAAGACCAGAAGATTCGTGAGTACATCGATAAGAAACTTAACCGTCAAATGCCCAAAGGAGCGGTGTCAAAAGTTGAGATAGTGCGAACGCGCAATGAGGTCAAAGTAACGCTTTACAGTGCTCGTCCTGGTGTTGTCATTGGTCCCAGAGGCGGTGAAGTCGATAGATTGAGAGAAGAGCTAGAAGAGCTTACCGGCCGAAAGATGGGCGTCAATGTTATAGAGATAAAGGAGCCGGACCTGGATGCTACGTTAGTAGCCGAAGCAATTGCTGAGCAGCTTTCTAAGCGGGCCTCGTTCAGGCGCACAATGAAGCAATATTGTGAGTCAGCGATGAACGCCGGCGCTAAGGGAGTCAAGATTATTTGCGCCGGACGCTTGGCAGGCTCGGAAATGGCACGCAGGGAAACGCAAAAGCTCGGCAGTATTCCACTGCAGACCTTGGATGCAAATGTGGATTACGCCACGGCAACGTCGCGGACGACTTATGGAGCAATCGGCGTTAAAGTTTGGATTTACAAAGGCAAATTTGGCGAGGAAATTGAGCCAAGGCAGACCCGCCGGCGTCGTCTGCCCAGACGTACCGGCGCAGGGCCGCGTGTTCGTGTTCAGCCCAGAGTTATGCCGGCAAGAGATCGCATAAGCGGCAGCAAGCCTGATGTAACTTCTTCATCTGAAGAAGCTGGCCCCGTCGAGCAAGACACCGTGGAGCGAAGCCAAAACTCCCCAACATCGGCCGGCAAGGCATAGGTGGAATTTGTAAGGGCCTAAAGAATGGCAATGATGCCAAAGAGAGTTAAATACCGTAAGAGCCAGCGTGGCAGAATGAAGGGCAATGCCACAAGGAGCAATTCTGTTGCGTTTGGCGAATACGGCCTGCAGGCGCTGGAAAGCGACTGGATAACCGCGAGGCACATTGAGGCTGGCCGAGTTGCCGCAACTCATTTTTTGCATCGTGAAGGCAAGGTGTATCTTAGGCTGTTCCCGCACAAGCCCGTAAGTGCCAAGCCGCTGGAAACGAGAATGGGCAAAGGTAAAGGTGAGCCGGAGTTTTGGGTTGCCAGAGTCAGGCCTGGCATGGTTATGTTTGAAATTGGCGGCGTGAGCGAAGAAGTAGCAAAGCAGGCGTTGGTCAGAGTCGCTCATAAAATGCCCATCAGATGCAGGTTTGTTAAGAGAAGGCATTTATTATAAAGGCAAGCTTTAGATGAAAGCTCAACATTATCGTGAAATGAGCCCGGATGAGCTCGAGAGCAAACTTCAGGAGCTCCAGAGACATTTGTTTGATTTGCGCTCGCAGGCGGTTACGGAGAAGCTGGAGAATTCTAAGGCCGTAATGAACGTTAAACGCGATATCGCCAGGCTTAAGACGATAATGCGCCAAGCGGCGCAAACGAAATAAGAAGCGAGAAGAAAATCGAAAATGCAGGATAAAAAATTAAAAACCGTGACGGGCGTAGTAGTAAGCAACAGCGGTGATAAAAGCATCAAAGTCGCTATCGACTTTAAAGTCAAGCATCCGGAGTACGGCAAATACGTGAAGCGCAGGACAAAACTTGGGGTCCATGATGAGCACAATCAGGCTGGCCTCGGAGATGTCGTTGAGGTTGCTGAATGCAGGCCTTATAGCAAAACCAAAAGTTGGCGCGTTGTCAGGGTTGTGGAAAAAGCCACTCGGGAATAAAAACAGGCAAGTTTATTATGCTTTGACCTCTAATAAAAGGTATAGAAGTTGATTCAGCAGGAAACAATGTTGGATATAGCCGACAACTCAGGTGTTAAGTCGGCATTGTGTATCAAGGTTCTTGGTAGGGGTGCGTCCCGCAGAGGCAAGACTCGGCCCGTGGCCAGTGTGGGTGATGTTGTCTGTGTTGCCATCAAAAAGTCACTGCCGAACTGTCAGCTGGACAACAAAAAGGTGCATAAATGTGTTATTATCCGCACCAAACACCCCATGAAACGATCTGACGGCAGCTATGTAAGGTTCGACAGCAACGCCGCAGTGATGATTGACCCTGAAGGAAATCCCATAGGAACAAGAATCTTCGGTGCGGTTGCTCGGGAACTTCGTGAAAAAAACTATATGAAAATTATTTCGCTTGCGAGCGAAGTAGTCTGAATAATTAATTTTCACGGAGAATTAACTTAGACTGAATTTGCGTGTTAAGGATTTAAAATGGCCCTGCATATAAAAAAAGGTGACATGGTTGAGATTATAACTGGCGACCATAAAGGTGCTACCGGCAGGGTTTTGCGTGTCATACCGAATAAGAACAAGGTAGTTGTTCAGGGCCACAATATAGCAAAGAAACACGTTCGGCCTTCACGCAAAAATCCGCAGGGAGGCCGGATTGATGTCGAGCAACCGATACATGTAAGCAATGTCTTGCCGGTAAACCCGAAAAGCTCCAGAGGCAACAGGGTCCGTTTCCAGATAAATGAGGACGGGAGTAAAAAGCGGGTCTCCACCGACGGCAGCGAAATTGGCGTCACTAGGAAAGCAAACACTTGATAATGGATAGTTCCTCATTGAGAAACTCAGAAAAGCAAATGGAGAATAATCGGTAATCAATCAACAAGGTGCATTATGGCACGTTTAAGAGATTTATATAAGTCCAAGATAGTACCGGAATTGACCGGTCGATTTGGCTACAAGAATCCTATGGCTGTACCTCGGATGGCAAAGATCATTGTTTCTATGGGTGTGGGCAGAGCAGCACAGGACAAGAAATTTCTGGAACTTGCCAAAAAGGACTTGATGATGATTACAGGCCAGATGCCTCTCGTGTGCAAGGCCAAGAAGAGTGTTTCGAATTTCAAAGTTCGCGAAGGCATGGAAACCGCTTTGAAGGTGACCGTCCGCGGAGAGCGGATGTATGAATTTATGGACAGACTGATTAGCCTTGCAATCCCGCGGGTAAGAGACTTTCGAGGTCTTAGCCCAGGCAGTTTTGACGGAAGAGGGAATTACTCGATGGGTCTGGCTGAGCAAACTGTTTTTCCGGAGATTAACCCTGCAAAGCTCGAGTTTCAGCAGGGTATGAATATAACCTTTGTAACAACGGCAAATACCAATGAGGAGGCGAAAGAAATGTTGTCGCTCTTTGGCATGCCGTTCAGAGAGTTGGCAGTTGCGAAACAGTAGCAGCTGCCGAAGCCTGGGTAAATGCCGGGTTTGTGTTTTGACGTGATTCCAAAAGTGGAATCCTTTGATTCGGAGCGTGTTAATGTCGACTAAAGCGCTGGAAAATAAGGCAGAAAAGAAACAAAAATTTCGCGTTAGACAGTATACACGTTGTAAGCTTTGTGGAAGAAGCAAGGCCGTTTATCGCAAATTTAAAATTTGCCGGATTTGTTTCAGAACCTTGGCTAATGAAGGAAAAATACCAGGAGTAAAAAAGGCCAGTTGGTAATGCAATTCACGATTGAAAGATTGCAATCCTGATTTATCAGGATTGGTCTGGAGCTTGATTATGAGTTTGAGCGATCCAATAGCTGATATGCTGACGAGAATTCGCAACGCGCTGCGAATAAACAGCGAACAGGTTAATATTAAAGCATCGAAAATATGTGAAGGTATAGCGGCTGTTCTAAAACAGGAAGGTTACGTTGAGGAGTTTGACCGAATCGATGACGGCAAACAGGGAATATTGAGAATTAATTTGAAGTATGACCAGGATGGCCGGCCTATTATTAGTGAAATAACAAGAGTAAGTAAACCCGGCAGAAGAGTCTATTCATCCGTTGAGAAATTGCCTCGTGTTTTAGGTGGTATGGGTGTGGCGATTGTTTCGACGAGCAAGGGTGTAATGAGTGACAGAAACTGCCGAAAGGACAAAGTAAGCGGCGAGATACTTTGTACGGTGAGCTGATGAGTCGTATTGGCAAAAAACCAATTGTTATCCCCAAGGGAGTAAAGGTTGAGCAGAGTGGTCTGTCCATCAAGGTTTCAGGTCCGCTCGGCAGCTTGCAGATGAATTGTCACCCGCGGATAAAGGTACAGATTGACAGTTCCGCAGAAAAAGTATTGGTTGAAAATGAACATCCTCAAATACGCCAGCACAGGCAGTTGCATGGTACGATGCGTGCCTTGATTGCCAATATGGTGGCCGGAGTCAGCGGGGGTTTTGAGAGAAAAATGGAAATATACGGCACCGGCTGTAGTGTCAAGGAACAAGGAGGCAAGCTGGTTTTCCAGGTTGGCTTCTGCCATCTGGTAGATAGGCCCGTGCCAAAGGGTATAAAGGTAAACATTGAAACCGGCGCGACCAGAGGCAATGAAGTTCCCGCAAGGTTCACGCTTTCGGGAATAGACAAAGCCGTGCTGGGACAATTCGCTGCGGATGTGAGAAAGATAAGACCGCCGGAACCATATAAAGGCAAAGGAATCCGCTATGCTGATGAATACGTAAGACGCAAAGTCGGCAAGGCGTTTACCTCAGGAACGATGTAGTTGGGATTTGGTTCTTATGAGAATTGGCAGGGCAAAAACAGCGACGACGAGACGTAAGTATCACGTGCGAAAGAAGGTCTTTGGAACACCGGACAGACCCCGCCTGTCGGTTTTTCGCTCGAGCAGACATATTTACGCCCAGATTACCGATGACCTTGCGGGGGCGACACTTGTTTCTGCCAGCACAAGGACCAGGGGATTGAGTGACCAACTGGCCTACGGCGGTAATAGAAAGGCTGCTGAAATCGTAGGTGAAGCAATCGCGAAGCAGGCGCTCGGCGTCGGCATTAAGTGTGTTTGTTTTGACAGGAACCGATACAGGTTTCATGGCAGAGTTAAGGCTCTGGCCGAAGCGGCGAGAAAAGCCGGCTTGGCTTTTTGAAAAAAATAAATAGAAAAAAGTTTGGAGAAAAGAATTGGTGCCAAAACCGGTTAAACTATCTGCTCAGGAAGAACAGCCGTTGGAAGATACGGTCGTGAAAATATTTCGCTGTTCCAAAGTGGTCAAGGGAGGCCGGCGGTTCAGCTTTGCGGCATTGGTTGTAGTGGGAGACCGCGTAGGTACGGTGGGTATCGGTTACGGCAAGGCTAAGGAAGTCCCTCTGGCGGTTGAGAAGGCCATAAAAGATGCGAAGAAATCATTGCATAAAATACCCTTGGTAGGCCGGACGATTCCACACCGAATTGATGGCAAATACAGGGCCACAAAGATAGCACTGGTCCCGGCCAGTCCGGGCACCGGGGTTATCGCTGGCTCCAGTGCTCGTGCTGTGCTCGAGTTCGCTGGTGTCCAGGATGTGCTTACTAAAGTTTATAGAAGCACGTCCGCTAAAAACGTTGTCAAAGCTACAATGGATGGACTGCTGAGGTTGCGCAGCAAAGAAATAGTTGAATCGCTTCGTGGCGTAGAGGTTGAAGCTGTGAAAAGGTGGTGATGATTTATATGTTGAATTACCATATAACTTCTGTTGCAGGCAAGCATAAAGCTCGCAGGCGTATTGGTAGAGGCCCGGGCACAGGCCGAGGAAAAACTTGTGGTCGAGGCCACAAAGGCAGTGGCAGCAGGGCCGGCGCCTCGTCAATATCACTTTATGAAGGTGGGCAGATGCCTTTGTTTAGAAGATTGCCCAAACGCGGCTTTAGTAATTATAAGTTCGAAACACGCTACAAAATCATTAATGTATCACAGTTGGAAAGGTTTAACGAAGGTGCTACCGTTGGCGTGGAGCAGTTATCCAGTGCTGGACTGATTGACAGCTTGAAAAATAGAGTCAAGATTCTTGGTGATGGTGAACTAACAAAAAAGTTACAGGTAGTGGCTCATAAATTCAGCAAAACCGCTGAACAGAAGATTGTGGCTTCCGGCGGCACGGCAAAGGTGATATAGTAACCAGAGGGATTGCCGTCTTGCAGCTTGTTGCAGAATGGGAACCTTTTAATTAAGGTAGAAGTAAAGAAATATTAGAAAATATAAAGATGCTTGGAACGGTATTTAACATATTTAGAATTCCGGACCTGCGAAATAAGGTCCTTTTCACCGTGGCGCTGCTGATAATATACAGGGTCGGTTTTCATATTCCTGTTCCCTGTTTTGACCAGTCGAAGATACAAGCCGCCGTCAACACAAGAGACACTGATAGTCCCCTGGGCAGAGCTGCCGAATACCTGCAAATATTTACGGGTGGCACCCTGAGCCGTAGCAGCTTGTTTGGGTTGGGAATTATGCCCTATATTACCTCATCTATTATTCTTATGCTCCTGGGTGAGGTTGTTCCCGCTTTGAAAAAATTGCGTCAGGAGGGCCAAACCGGATACAAAAAGATACAGGAGTACACGCGCTACCTGACGGTGCTGATATGTGTTATTCAGTCGGTGATGTATATGAGGATGTTGGGGGGCTATACCTATGCCGGTATGCGCGTGCAGGCATTGATGATGGGAATTGTTGGCATGACGGCCGGCACCATCTTCCTGATGTGGCTCGGTGAGCAGATAGATGAGTATGGCATAGGAAACGGTATTAGTTTGATAATTATGGCGGGTATTATGTCGAGAATGCCCTGGGCAGTAAATATGCTCCGGCAGAATGTCGACCTCAGGGTTGGCGCAGCTGCTGGCACTATAGGACCGGCACAACTATTGTTCCTGATAGCAGCGTTTGTATCCGTTGTTGCAGGTGCCATATTGATAACACAGGGCCAGAGACGGATACCAATTCAGCAGGCAAAACAGATGAGAGGGCGCAGAATCTATGGTGGCCAGAGACATTATTTGCCGCTTCGTGTCAATCACGGTGGTGTGATGCCGATAATTTTCGCGTCCAGTTTTATGATATTTCCACCGGTGATAATTGGCCAGTTGGTGAGCATCGAGAAGTTCAGCGGCTCGGTATTTCTTCAGAGTTTGCAAAATGCCTTGTCTCCATCTGCTTACACATACAATGTCGTATATATGTTGTTGATTTTCTTGTTTGCCTATTTTTGGACGACGGTTCAGTTTCAGCCGAAGGAAATGGCCAAGAACCTGCGAGACTCGGGCAGCTTCATCCCTGGACTTCGCCCCGGACGCAGAACCGCCGATTATTTGGAAAAGGTAATGACCAGAATCACGTATTTTGGCGCCTCATTCTTAGCCATTATTGCAGTTGTGCCGACCCTCGTTTCGGTATTGTTGGGAATCCCCTGGATTGTAGCAACCTTTTTGGGTGGCACCGCCTTATTGATTGTTGTCAGCGTCTCGCTGGATTTGGTTCAGAAAATCGAGGCCAATCTCCTGATGCGCAGCTACGACGGTTTCAGTGAAACCGGCAGGATTAAAGGAGCGTACGGATGAGAATAGTTTTGTTAGGTGCTCCCGGTGCAGGCAAAGGAACACAGTGCAAGCGCATTGTTGTCAGGTATGGCCTAACGCATCTATCCAGTGGGGATATCTTGCGCCAGGAAAGAGCTGCGGGCACCGAACTTGGCAAGAAAGCCCAAAGTTACATGGATTCAGGTGCGCTCGTCCCGGATGATATAATTGTTGAGATGATGACCGCTGCTATAAAGAAAGCACCCGAAGCTGGTTTCATACTGGATGGTTTCCCGAGGACAGTTAATCAGGCCACCAAACTTGATGAATCATTAGCTTGTAATGGACAAAGAATAGATGCTGTTTTGAACTTGAGGGTAGATGACCGGGTAGTTGCCGAACGACTGACCGGCAGAATAAGCTGTCCTCAATGTGGTGCTGTTTACCACGTTAAGAACCTGAAACCCAAAGTTGACCGGAGATGTGATAACGATGGTACCGAGCTTATTCAGCGGCCGGATGACAGCCGTGAAGTTGTAAATAATAGACTTAAGGCCTATCGCTTGCAGACAAAGCCGGTGGTGGATTATTATAAAAAGAACAACGCGGTTTATGATATTGACGCTAACAAGGATGCCGACAGGGTAACCGCCTTAGTGTCTGAGAATCTAGATGCACTTGTCTCGGTTTAGAATTACATATTTTTCGAGTCGCTACAGGAAGTCTTAATCGGGATGATCAGAGTTATTTGATTAAATGGCTATAACGCTTAAAAGCCGAAGAGAAATTGAGTTGATCCGTAAAGCAGGCGCCGTTGTAGCCGATGTTCTTTCAAAATTACAAGAGATTGCCGAGCCCGGAGTTGCCACTGCCCGGTTGGACAGGGTAGCTTCGCAAATTACCGTTGATGCCGGCGCTGAGGCTTTGTTTAAAGGTGTACGAAGCCCAGTGTCTCGGGAACCGTTTCCCGGCGCGATTTGCGCTTCGATAAATGAGCAGGTCGTTCATGGAATTCCTTCTGAGACCGTTGTGCTCAAAGAAGGTGATATCCTGAGCGTTGATTTCGGTGCTAGGCTTGACGGCTATTGTGCAGATGCGGCTGTTACTATTGGCATAGGTAAGATTTCCGGGGATAGGCACAGGCTGATGGATGTCACAAAGCATGTACTCGATATAGCAATAGCAAAATCCGCGCCGGGCGTTAAATGGAGCAGTGTAGCTGCCCAAATGCAGAGCTGCGCTGAGTCGGCCGGCTTCTCAATAGTAGAAGATTTTGTCGGGCACGGCATTGGTAGAAAAATGCACGAAGAGCCCAGAGTACCAAACTTTGTCAGTGATGAGTTGATTGCCAGTGATATTGTTCTGGCCGAAGGTATGGTCCTGGCAATAGAGCCTATGATTAATACCGGCAGCTGTGAGGTCAGAACACTAAGGGATGGCTGGACGGTCGTAACAGAAGACGCAAAATGCTCGGCGCATTTTGAGCATACAATTGCAATAGTGAAGAATGGTTGTGAGGTGCTGACTGTAAAATAGATAACTATGGCGGCAAAGGATACAATAAGATTGCAGGCCACCGTGATCGATGCGCTACCCAATGCGATGTTTAGAGTGGAATTGGAAAACGGTCACAAGATTTTGGCGCATGTTTCAGGTAAAATGCGAATGCATTTTATTCGGATTTTACCAGGTGATACCGTTACAGTTGAAATGTCACCGTATGACTTGAATAGGGGCCGAATAGTGCTCCGCAATTAATGATTTGGCGCAGATGTGGTGCGAATCGCCAATGCGAAAGGTGTTTTGGAAGAATGAAAGTCAGAAGTTCCGTAAAACGAATATGTGAAAATTGCAGGATTATTCGTCGTAAAGGTGTTGTACGGGTAATTTGTACAAACCCCAGGCACAAACAGCGTCAGGGTTGATTGTATCATAAGGGCCAAGCATGAAGTTGGATATGAAATGCGAACTGGCAGATATGAAAAGGAGCTGATATGCCGCGTTTAGTTGGTGTCGATATTCCCAATGAAAAATCCATATGGATTTCGTTGACCTATATTCATGGCATTGGTCAATATGTCTCGGAAATGATTTTGAAAGAGGCCAAAATCGAAAAAAGCGCCAAGGCTGGCAAACTCAGCGAGGATGAGCTTAGCCGTATAACTCAGATTATCGACCGCAATTATATCGTCGGAGGCCAGCTTCGCAGGCAGGTCGCTCAAAACATCGCTCGATTACGTGATATAGGTTGTTATAGGGGAATTCGTCACAGAAAAGGTTTGCCTGTTAGGGGCCAGTGTACTCAGAGCAATGCTCGAACCCGCAAAGGCCCCAGAAAGACCGTGGCCGGTAAGAAAGGCGTGAAGGAGAAACGCTAAAAACTCAGCTTTGTTGCTGGAAAATTATAATTTTATTATTTAAGGATTTTTCTGATAGTGGCAAAAAGTGTAAGACGAAAAGTTAGGAAAAATGTCGCAAAGGCTATAGTGCACATAAAAGCGACATTTAACAATACGTTGATTACGGTTACGGACCCAGATGGTGACACAATTTGCTCGAGTTCGGCGGGCTGCGTCGGATTCAAAGGCTCACGAAAAAGCACGCCTTTTGCCGCGCAGCAGGCTGCACAGCGTTGTGCCAACACCGCTAAGCGTAATGGCGTGCGTGAGATTGAAATTAGGGTTAACGGTCCTGGTTCGGGGCGCGAATCTGCTATCTCAGCCCTTCAGCAGGCGGGATTGCGCATCGCCTCGATAGAAGATGTCACGCCGCTGCCGCATAATGGTTGTCGACCGCCAAAGAGGAGACGAGTGTGAGAAGAGGCGCATATGCAAATTGGTCCGTTTGGAGTAACCACAAAACGTTTTTGGAGATAGATAAGAGAGATGGGACGTTATCTTGGTTCATCTTGTAAGTATTGTCGTCGTGAAGGAATGAAGTTGATGCTTAAAGGCATCAGGTGTGAGACGGCTAAGTGCCCAGTAGAGAAAAAACAGCGTAATCTGGCCCCGGGTATGCATGGTTGGCGCAGAGGCAGGACCAGTGAATACGGTGTTCGATTGCGCGAAAAGCAGAAAATCAAAAGGTATTACGGGCTTCTGGAACGGCAGTTTATGAGGTATTTCCACAAAGCCCAACGGATGAAGGGTAATACCGGCGAGACTTTGTTGCAGTTGTTGGAAAGACGATTGGATAATGTTGTCTATAAACTGAATTTTGCGCCGTCTCGCAAGGCAGCCAGACAGCTGATTACACACGGCCATGTTTACGTACAGGGACGCAAGGTTAGTGTCGGTGATTATACCACAAAAATAGGCGACAAGATAACACTCAAGAATTCTCAAAGAAGCAACAAAAAGGTCAAAGAGCAGTTGGATAGCAACCCGAACTTTGCCACGCAAGGTTGGTTGCAATTGGATAGCGAAAAGCCCGAGGCTACTGTCGTTGCACTGCCCACAAGAGACGACGTTCAGATTCCTGTTGAGGAGCAGCTGGTTGTGGAGTTCTGTTCGAGGTAGACAGACGCCGGATAGGGCGTTCAAGGGACCGATTGACTATTTTGGATTTTAGATTTTGCTGGTTAATAACGAATTGTTAATGGACGTTACTTGTAGGAGGTGTATATGCGAGTGACATGGCGTGGATTGGAGTTGCCAACTCGTGTTGAACGAGATACAACAATATCGAACAATAAGTATGGCAAATTTCTCATCGAGCCTTTCGAGCGCGGCTTTGGCACCACCGTTGGCAACAGCTTAAGACGCGTATTGCTTTCTTCTCTGGAGGGAAGTGCCGTAACTTCAGTCAAAATAGCCGGTGCCGACCATGAATTTACCTCGATAGAGGGCATAATGGAGGATGTCACCGAGGTAGTTCTGAATGTCAAGAATCTTGTCGTTCGACTTCAGGGTGAGGAACCAAAGACAATGACAGTTTCGGCAAAAAAAGCTGGAGTTGTAACGGCGGCTGATATAGTTGCAGACCCTGCCATAGAGGTGGTAAACAAGGATATGGTGTTGGTCACTTTGACTGAAAATGTGAATTTCAAAATGGAAATGGTAATTGAGAACGGCCGCGGTTATGTACCTGCTTCTGAACGAATCGCCGCCACAGATAGGTTTGAGCAGGAGCTCGGAACAATAGTAATTGATTCGCTGTATTCGCCGGTTACAAGGGTACGTTACACAACTGAGGATACACGAGTGGGCCAGCGAACCAATTATGACAGGCTGATTCTTGAAATCTGGACGAACGGAACAGTTACGCCTGAGATGGCACTCGTAGAGGCCGCTAAGATATTGCGCAAGCACATCAACCCCTTCATACAGTATTTCGAGCTCGGCGAAGAAACTGTTGCTGAGCAGCTCACGGAGGAAATGTCTGAGGAGGAAGTTAGTAAGGAATTGGCCGAAAAACTGAAAACTCCTATCGCCGAGTTGGAGTTATCGGTGAGGGCTGGCAACTGTCTTGAATCAATAAAGGTCGAGACTCTCGGACAACTTGTAATAATGGCCGAACCGGATTTGCTGAAAGTACGCAGCTTCGGTAAAACCAGCTTGCGGGAAGTCAAAAGAAAGCTTGCTGATATTGGCTTGTCTCTGGGCATGACCGGTATAGATGATTTAGTTTAAACAGTGATAGACGTTAGTACATATAAGAGGAATTTGAAAATATGCGTCACAGAGTAGCAGGGCGTCGATTAGGTCGAACATGTCAGCACCGCTTGGCTATGCGCCGAAATTTAGTCGCCTCACTAATCGAGCACGAGACGATTTCGACAACGCCCGAAAAGGCCAAAGAGGTGAAGGCCTTCGCCGAAAAGTTAATTACGCTGGCTAAGAAAGGCACATTAGCTGCCAGACGGCGAGCCATCGCGCTGCTTGGCAATCGTGACATCATAGACTATGAAGATGGAAAACCCGTCAAGAAAGGCACGGTGGTCGGAAAACTGTTCAGTGAACTTGGGCCCCGATATCTTGACAGATCGGGCGGTTATACAAGAATCATTCGTTTGTCTCTGAGGAGATTGGGTGATAACGGCCGGTTGGTTTTGCTGCAGCTCATCGGCGAGGACGAAGATTCAAAAAAACGAACCCGGGCTTCTACCAAAAGAACACATCGTAGAAAGGCCAGGCAAACTGCCAGGACCAAAGAAACTGTCGAAGTCGAAGAGGCCGTCGAAGCGGAAGAAGTTGACGAGGCCGATAACCAGGCGGAAAAAACAGACCAGCAGTAAGTCTGTTTGTGGAGATTAACCGCATCAATGGGTAAAGACGACTGCATTTTTTGTAAGATGGTAGCCGGAGAGATTCCCGTTACAAAGGTTTACGAAGACGAGGTGGTTCTTTGTTTTTTGGATATTGGCCCCGTAAGCGATGGACACGCGCTGGTGATTCCCAAACAGCATTTTGGAAGATTGCACGATTGTCCTCCGGAACTTCTCGGCCAGGTCGGTTCGCGTCTCGGCAAAATCGCGAAAGCAGTCACCGCCGCAATGGATTCGCAGGGCTATAATGTATTGTGCAACAATGGCAGGGCGGCCGGCCAGCTTGTTGAGCATTTGCATTTTCATATAATCCCAAGAAACTCCGGTGACGGTGTCTTTGACCGCTGGCCGGCTTATAAATACCAGGAAGGAAAGATTGAGGAAATCGCCGACAGGATTCGTAAAAATTTGTGATTCGTGTTTTTTCTGCCCTTGATAAAACCCAATTTACGTGCTAACATAAATATAGTATATTGAGTTCCGAATACGGACGATGAATTGATGACCGCGGGGTAGAGCAGTCTGGTAGCTCGTCGGGCCCATAACCCGGAGGTCGCAGGTTCGAATCCTGCCCCCGCTATTAAGACCTGGAGATAACTCCTTGCCAGAAAAGGAGTTATCTCTTTTTTTTGTTCTCCCAAAATCACCCGATATGAACCTGCGACCACCCCGTTATGAACCTCGTTTGTTGGGGTGTAAAACGCGGAGGTCGTAGGTTCGAAGACATCCGCCGATATATCGAATTTTCTAACCGCGCACGTCAAGAGCAGGGGGCTTGCGCCAAAGACCGCTACCGGGCATGAGTGAGGTCAACGTATGTTCAATACGTTCGTCACTTTCTGAGAATTTCTTAAGTCTTTGATATTAAGAATCTTATGGATTTGCTGTTTTTGGGATTTTACACGGTATTTGGTGATTTGGTTGTACTGCGGTTGTAGCGATTTCTCGCACTTTTTTGTCACGGATTTCCCAGACGAAGTTGTGCAAATAAATTGAATTTGGTTACAATGATAAATCTTGAAAAATTGTTGATGTCGTAAGAGAAAAATATGTTTCTCAAGCGTGTAAATGGGAAATGTTAGTTTACAAGGTTTACCAATGAAAAAGTTACTGTTGTATATCACGCTTATGTGCAGTTTGCCCGTTCTGTTCACCTCGTGTGCACTTCCCGCAAAACAACCTCAGCCATGGCGAGGCGTACACGTGCTTATGACCTCCCGTGACAGAACTGAGCAACTAACCAAAGCAGTAGGCCGGCTGGCGGATGTCGGTATTAACGTAATCATAGCAGAAATCAATTACGGTTATGAATACGACTCTCATCCCCAGTTGCGAGCAGCCAACCCCAGCAGGAAAGACCAAATCAAAAAGCTCGTTGCCGAATGCAGAAAACACCATATACGCCTTGTCCCGCAATTCCAATGCCTGGGCCATCAGTCCTGGAGCGAACACAACTTTCCTTTGTTAGTCAACTATCCTCAATTTGATGAGACTCCCGCCAAATACCCTAACAACGAGGGGATTTACTGTCGAAGCTGGTGTCCGCTTCATCCGCAGGTCAATCCCATAATATTCGACCTTATGGATGAGCTGGTCGACGCTTTTGAGGCCGATGCCTTTCATGTCGGAATGGATGAAGTTTTTCTTATAGGCGAAGATGCTTGTCCGCGGTGCAAAGGTAAAGACGAAGCCGGGATTTTCGCCGCGGCGGTCAATGATTATTACCGGCATTTGGCCAAGAAACACAACCTTGAAATGCTCATGTGGGGCGACCGCCTTATCGATGCCCGTAAAATAGACTACGGCAAGTGGGAAGCCAGTGAGAATGACACCGCTGCGGCGATTGACCTGATTCCCAAAGATATAATAATCTGCGATTGGCACTACGAGCCTCGTGATACTTATGAATCGATACCCCTGTTTTTGGAAAAAGGCTTTCGCGTCTGGCCTGCCAGTTGGCGCAAATTAGAAGCCACAAAGGCGCTGGTCGAATATTCCCAAAGTTTAAATAATACTAACATGCTCGGCCATTTGAATACCACTTGGGGAGCCGTCCCCACAGAACAATTGCCCACCTTTAAGCCGCTACTCTACGCCACCCGTCGTCTTAAATAGCCCTAAACGCTACCCGCTATAAGTTTACCCTGCCTGCCCTCCGGCTTGTGCCATGAAGCTTTATGTGAAGGGGTATCTAAACCATTATCTCCCTAAGCTTTTTTACGATGTGGAGTCTGATGAAAGGTGTGGCCAAATTCTAAAGTGTTATATATTCCCTACAGAGTGGTCAAGATTCCGAGAAAAGATATAAATTCGATCGATGTAGGATTGGAAAAGAGAGATTATATAGACTCCCTAGAGATAGAGTAATTGGGTCAATACTTTTTTGAACGCCGGTAGAGGTTAGGGGATAGGTTTACCGTTTGTCCCTTTTATCGAGGATTCATTAGCTGCCGGGTGAGGGTGAAGCTCCTGTCCAGTTGTTCGGGTCGTTGCCGTAAAGCTCCGGGTTCGTGCGGGTAAGCGATTTGACCCCACCGTCGGCTTCTGTCGGCCAGAGGTCCACACCGCCCGGACAATCCTGCGGATGTGAGCCGTCGCTGTAACTGACCCGGTCAACACGAATATAGTAACGAGTGCCGGCATCCTCATCACCTGGCATACCAATCTGTACCTTTTCGCCGCCGTTGGCTAGCTTGCCATCGTACGGGCCGAAAACTATACTTGAAGATACGCCTGGATATCGCCAGGCAAATGCAGCAGGGTTCTTGACTACCAATATATATCCGCCGGCAGGTACAGTAACTTCGTTCGGGCTGGCTGGGAAGGTAAAGTCAATGCCATCGGTGAACTTCCACGGCTCGCCCTCCGCATAATCATACAGGGTCACCGACCCCGAGCTGGTATTGTACAGCTCAATGTACTCATACTGGTCATTCTCATACGAGCCGCCCGCAGGCCAGTCGGGATGATACATAATCTCATTGATAACTATTGGTCCGACTTTTGGATAAGCATTGGCCAGTTCTGGTGTGTTGTAGTCCATCGCCACAAAGTTGAAGTTGTTGGTACTTGCTTTGTAGTATCGCCCGAACGATACACCGGTTTCAGAAGCCCCGAAATCCTCCCTCTGACGGTAGCCGGTCAATACACCATTTGCATCCAGCGCCGAGGTCAGACAGACCATCTCTCCGTTCTCGCTTAGCGCAAATGGTATATGTTTGCCAGGGTCGCTTGCAGAGGCGCCAAAATTGAAATCCTCAGACAGGACCAAATAACCGTACCCATCGATAACCGTTCCAGAGGCAAACTCATACTTCATCAGGTTGGTATCGCTGTCGCTGAGGTACCAGCCGCTAATATCGATGGGGCCGGCTGTGGCACTATACAACTCAATCCAGTCATTTGGGTAAGTATCCGTGTGGGCCATAACTTCGTTAATCACGATAGCGCTGGGGTTGGGAACAATGCCACTATCGTCGGCACCGGGCGAGCCATTTATATGTGCGCTTGCTCGCCAGCTGTCTTTCTCATCCCAGCTGTTCACATCCGGGCTGGTCGCATCCACTATCGTCAGCGAATAGCCGTCGCCATCGGTAATAGGACGCCAGCCGTCTTTGTATTTGAAGTCCAGAATCGTCTGGCCATTAGCATCTTCAAGTCTTATTCTTTCGCCGCCGTTGGCTAATCTGCCAGAGTACTCACCGGCTATGAGGCCGGAAAAGGCGGGATATTGTGCCTCGAAAGCCGCCTGGTTTTTGACAACTACAACATGATCGCCGTCTTCAAGTTCCAGGGGCGAGAATGTGAAATGGATTCCTTCCGTGAAGCGGACCAGATTCAGATTGATTGTCGATGCTCCGATGTTTGTCAGCTCAATGTACTCGGTATTAGGATCGTTGGGACTGCCTGTGTCTTTCGGATGATACATAATCTCAGTGATACGCACGTTATCCACGACTGGGCCTATGGCGTATATCACCTCATTTAAGGCACTCCATGTTGCGCCATCTAACACACGTGCCTTAACCTGGATGCTCTCGCTGAACGTGATTGGCCCGGTATACTCTATCGCAGTGGGCGATACACCACCGCCGGGTAGGCGTGGGTCAGTGCCGTCCATGGTGTACCATATAGGGTTACCATTAGCGGTTATCGAAAACAGATCGCTCGGCGAAATATATCCGCCGTGCTGATAAGAGCCATTGATATTAAAGACCGGCGCGCTAACATCAGGATACCAGCCCTTGGCTCTGAACTGGTCAAGCACAACTCCCGAGCGAGATGGGAGGTAGTTATTGGTGACATTGTTGATAGCAGGCAGCCAGTCGTCGTCTTTCGTCCGAGGCGGGTAGCACTTGGCATCACCCCATCGCGCCGACTCAGCGATAATCGCAAGGTCAATTTCATAGGCCCGTGCTGTCCAGTAAGCCACCATCGACTGGGGCGTTAGAACGCTGCCGTTGAAGAAGTACTTGTGCACGCGGTCGGCAAAGCGCATCACATACTCAGGGTGGGCGGTAAGCTCCTGACTGAGCCACTGCGGAGTGAAGTACCTGAATTGCCTCAAGAATGGATTATCGTAGGGGCCTGTGCGGTCATTAAAGCCTGTGTCAAGTACATGTTCACAATCGTGCCGGAGGAATTTGAACCCGTCGGGCTTGTTTCGGTTGTAGATAGCCCATAAGTTATTCGGGCGCTTGTTAGATCTGAAGCTGGAGATTGGACCGTCTTTGTCACCAGTGTAGTACACGCAGAGCATATAGTCGATGAGGTTGTCGATGTCGACGAGCTTGATGCCGCTGGGGTCGTAGGTGCCGTCGGGCTTTAGGCCCTGAACGCCGTAATACGCTGCGTCGGTCGAGAACCCTGCAGTGGCTGCCTGCCACAAATCTTCGTAGGCGGCAAGATTGCCATCGGTGGCCATAATCTCGTAATCCGCAGGACTCGGCCAGCCATCGACTTTGATAACATCGTAATCTTCGTTCTCACCGCCAAAATATGATGCGGCGTACGAGGCCTCGGAGCGTTCCTGGGTCTGGAAAAGCCCCCAGTATTGGCCGTTGATATAGAGGTGATAATAGCGGCTTCGCGTGTAGGGCTGGCCCATATCCCGCTGCATATACCGCGAGAACACGTCCCGAACCATAGTATTTTGCGAGTCACAATAGTAACTCCAGGAATAATTCTGGCTGGTGCGGAGGTCCATATTCTCAAATTCATCTACGCCTTCGGTTCCGAACAATGGATATCTTAGTTTTGCCTCGCCGTACTTGGAACGGAAGAACAGGCGAAATGCGTGCTTTGGGTAATCTTCGTGACGGCTCCATCCTCCACGTATCCGCAGGCCGGCGTCAATCTGAAATCCTTCACTGCCGTCAGGGTAGATTAGCTCCACTGAGGTCGGCCGCTCCCATGCTATTCCCTCGTTCCGCGGGTTCATGTAAATGCCGGTTGTGGGGTTGAAAAGGTTATTCAGGTTTGTCACAATAGAGATTGTGGGCAATGCGAGCAGAGCGTCATCGACCAGTTCTATGTAACAAGCATCGTTGACCACGTCCGGGTCCATGCCGTAATCAATCCACTGGGTTTCGGGGTCAGACCCATCGTACGGTGCCGGCCAGTTGGGGTCAGGCTTTCCTCCGCTGGGCGATTGCGTTATCACGTCGCTGACGAAGATGTATGTATGTGTTGTTGTACGCGAAGGCATCCAGCCGGTCTTGATTGCCGCTGCACGCAGGCAGGTAGTTGAGCCGATATAAATGGCACCGATATATTCTGTGCTACTCGCCGAGGGCTGCTCATTAACAATCGGTTCACTGCCGTCTGTAGTATAATATATGTCAATTCCATCGGTTGTGGTGGCTATTGTAACGTCGAAACCTGTTTCATAGAAGCCTCGCTCGTGACTGAATTCAGGGGCCTCAACAAGACCTAAGTATGCCCCATTATTATCCGCCAGCGGAGTTGGCGTAGCAAAAAAACGAAGGTCATCGTTGGCATCAGGATAACACCCATAGGAAATATTGGCAACCTGTTCGCCAAAGATAATACCGTCAATCAGCGTACTACCATCTGTGTCAAACAGGCCTATCTGCTCACCATCGGCGTCAAGTTTGAAATCCGCATGCAATGGGCCATCATCGGTATCTCCATCAGCCCAGATTAGCAGGTAACCATAAGCTCCAACAGTGGTCTCAGCAGGGACATCATTCGGAATCTGCCACTTGGTAGGCTCATCTAAATCGTCCGTGAGGTACATCCCACCTATGTCTATAGCTGTATCGCCGAAGTTATAGATTTCGACCCAGTCGTCGTAGTCACCCTGTGGGTCGTTTATATCGCTTTCACTGTTGTTGGAAGCCATAAACTCGTTGATTACCAGCGGGATGCCGCTCTTGCCCCATTGGGCAGCCAAAAGGGCAAAATCGAACATATTTACCCCATTGACATCATCTAGGTTGGCCGAGCCGCCCGGGTCGTCCAGCCACTGCTCGGCAAAAATCTGCAGGTCATCCTCATCGACATCACAGTCGTCATCCAAATCGCCTACAAGACAAGGCGCTGCACCAACCGAACCAGCTAAAAATGTAACCAATACCAATGACAGCAACAAGATTTTCATAAGTCTGAGAATCTTCTATCCCTTCTGCGCTGATGTTTTAGACTATTGGTTTGCCCAAACGCGGCCGTGGAAAACGCGCACACCAACACCACCCCAAAAACCACCATTGCCAAGGCCGCTTTGCGACTTGTTTTCGTATCCGTATCAACCTCCTTTTTTCGCCCGGTCTCCGCCCGGCGTAGATTAAATGCAGCTTTTCTGTTGGGGAGAAGGGTGTTATTCAAGGAAACGGCTCCTTTCAGCTCCTCCTTCAACCCATATCAGTATATCTTCTTAACCCAAGATGTCAAGAAGAAAACCCCACGCGATTACCCGTTTTGAGGTGTAGTGATGAAAAACCCTCCTTGTGTTTGCAAATGCGGTTTTTTCAACGCATTAACCGTTAAGACACAAGGAGGTGTAAAAATGTTAAGAAAAGATTTTATCCTTTGCAAGACAAGAACATTGCTGAACGAATTTATTGGCGATGCTGGCGATGGGCTTTTTGATTTGGTCTTTCCTGCTGGGGTTGGCTGCTCGCAACTGGGGATGAGAGTCGTATTCATAACCGTAATTGATTTCTGCTATGATTACGTTAATACCGATATCCGCCAGCCGGCCTACCGCTTCGGTTAGTTGCTCAGTTCTGTCACTGGAGGTCATAGGCACGTGTACACCTCGCCATGGCTGAGGTTGTTTTGCGGGAAGTGCACACGAGGTGAACAGAACGGGCAAACTGCACATAAGTATGGGAATCAAGTTTTTCATACGAACTGCCTCCGTAATTGTGGATAAGACAATATCAGTCGGGAAATATTGCTGTTACCCCGGTGGGTGGTTTTTTTGTGGTCTTTCATAACCAGTACTCCTCAAATAAACAAGTTAACATAATACATTTTTATTTTCGCAATCGGCCCAAAAGGCCTGTAAGCAACTATAAAGTCCATCCGTTCCGATACTCACGGTGGATGTGCTTGTTCGCTTCAGGCAGGTTAGTAACTTTCATATTTTCTCCGTCCCATTCCAACGTCCTGCCGGGATTACGAATGGCAAGATTGCCCATCACGACTGTTTCGGTCAGAGGCCCGGAATAGTCGAAGTTGGAACACGCAGGTTCGCCGCCCTTGCAGGCCCTGACCCAATCCTGTTCGTGACCATCCCTGCCCTTAGGTATTCTGTCGATTTTTTTCGGCGGTCTTTTGTATTCTTTCATCTTCGTTTCAGGTATCAGACGAGGGCTATCACCGTAAGTGCCGCACATCAGCTTGCCCCTATCTCCTATAAAGATAACACCGCTGTCGTCCTTACCTATCTGCCGGCTCGGCTCAAGCTCTTCCGGCCGAGGAGGCAGCAGCCCACCGGCATACCAGGTCAGCTTAACCTGCGGCATATCCCCGCGAGCAGGGAATCTATAATGCACTATAGAGGCATTGGGGTAAGTTTCGGTATTAACAACTAATTTAGTCCACCCACTTTCAGTTTTATGCCTCGTGGATGCAATGCTGGCTTCAACACTGGTCGGATACTTCAATTTAAGTGCCCAGAAGACAGGGTCGAGTATGTGGCAGCCCATATCTCCCAGTGCACCGGTACCAAAATCCCACCATCCTCGCCAGAATAGCGGCAAATAAGCGGGATGATAAGGTCGAAATGGTGCCGGCCCGAGCCACAAATCCCAATCGAGCGTAGCTGGTACCGGCGGTGTTTCCTTGGGCCTGTCAATGCCCTGCGGCCAGATAGGCCTATTCGTCCAGGCATGCACCTCACGCACCGGACCGATTGCACCGTCCCATATCCATTCACATGTCAAGCGGACTCCCTCACCGGAACGACCCTGGTTGCCCATTTGGGTAGCAACCTTGTATTTGTGGGCCGCCTCAGTGAGCATACGCGCCTCATAGACTGAATATGTCAGCGGTTTTTGGACGTATACGTGCTTTCCCATCCGCATCGCCGCCATAGTAATTACCGCATGCGTATGGTCCGGTGTGGCAATTACAACCGCATCGATATCTTTTTGTTTTTCCAGCATTTTGCGGAAATTGCGGTATTTCTTGGCTTTAGGGTAGCGATTGAAGACAGGTGCCGCATATTCCTCATCCACATCGCACAAGGCGACAATGTTTTCCCCTGACATTGTTACAACACCATTTTCGTTACTGTAACCTGCTAAAACATCAATATTACTGGCGCCCATACCACCGACGCCGATGCCGGCTATATTGAGTTTCTCACTCGGCGGCCGTATCCCGGGCCCTCCCAAAACGTGCCGAGGCACAATCGTAAACGCCATCGCAGCCGCAGCCGCACCGCCAATAAAATCACGACGAGAAATTTTGCTTTCCTGCTGCTTGTTAGTTTTCTTATTCTCTTTCATATTACACCATCTCCTTGATAAAAAAGCATTGTTCTGTACTCATTAAAACCACAACTAATAACAATTGCAATGCGCAACGCTATATTCCTTTCGTTAACTAACATTTCCCATTTACACGGTCAAAAAGCATATTTTCTCCGTACGATACCGATAATTCTATAAAAATCTGCCTGAACTGTTAAGATTTTCCTTTTCTGAGGCAGTTTTCCTGCAAATTCATACGAAAGGCCAGATTTTTAGACCCGTACTGCTTAGAATTCCTGTTTTTGCACAGACCATGACCGCTCTGGCGTTCATCAACTCAGGTTTTTCGGCAATTTCCCGCATTAGTCATATCCAATTGGTACAGGTTTCAAGCGATGTATCTTTGCAAGGATTTCATAGAATATAGATTTTGACACAAGAACCTCTGCCATCTGAAACGTCACATAGCGAGCATGGCTTACGACTTTGGCTCCGATCTTGACTAACCTTTCCCGCATCGTTCGCAGTGACCAGTTTTTTATTGACTTGGGCAGTGCTAAACGCCTCAGGAAGTTGCCGATGTTATATGCCATAGCAAACAGTTGCAGCCGAACCTGATTATCATCAAAATCATGACAGGAAAGCCGTGTCCATTTTAACGCATACTTACCTTCTTTGATCCATTGTTCTGCTGTTCCACACTTGTTATAAAACTTCACCACATTACTGGATTTCCAGCGAAGGTTGGTCACGATAAAACCGACTCTGGGGAATAGTTCATCCGCATGCCATTCAACCTTCGCCACGACTCTTCTGGATTTCTTCCAACTGGCAGCTTGATACTGGAAACTATGATACACAACAACCGGCTTCTTTGGAGGATGACCTACAGGACGGGTCAACAGGTGCTCAATATGGCCATGGATTATGTTATTACCTTTCAGCCGTATCGCATAGAAATAATTTTCCATTTCAAGAAGGCGGTAGATGTCAGGATTGGCAAAAGCATCAAGGGAGAAGACGTAGTAGAAGTATTGAGATACTTATTTGCGGTTCGTAGAGAACCTGATCATATACGTAGCGACAACGGTCTTGAGTTTGCCAACAAGGCTGTTAAGACATTGCTTGAGCATTCAGGGGTAAAGACTCTGTTTGTTACCCCAGGTAGCCCTTGGGAAAATGGTTATGTGGAGTCATTCAATAGCAAACTTCGAGATGAGCTTTTAGACCGTGAATTATTTTTGCATATTGATGAGCTGAGGTATGTTGCCGATCGTTGGCGAATGGATTATAATCACTATCGGCCGCATAGCAGTCTGGATTATATGGCCCCGGCAGCGTTTGCGGCGAAATGTCTTGAGCAAGGCTCCGCTACGCTCCGTCTTGCTCAAGACAAGGAGTATAGATGTGAAATACTCTCATGACACATGGACCAATAACGGGAGCAGACCACGTGTATTGCTGGCACTGGTGTTGGTGGTCGGCGGGGTGACATGGTTTTTACTACGACCAGACATTTCCCAAAAACAGGTGCGCAATGTCCTTCTCATCAGCGTCGACACCTGCCGGGCAGATTATCTGAGCTGCTATGGCTACCCTCGCCAAACCACACCTAATATTGACCGGCTCGCCCAAGAGGGTATTCTCTTCAAGAATGCCATCACACCGATGCCTTTAACCCTTCCCGCTCACAGTTCGATGCTAACGGGTACCTATCCACCTTATCACGGGGTACATGACAATCCCGATTACCAACTCGCTGAATCTAACGTAACCCTCGCTGAAATACTGCGAGAGCACAGATATACCACTGGGGCCATCGTAAGCACGTTTATTTTGGATGCCCAGTTTGGGGTCGATCAAGGTTTTGACAGTTACAATGACAAGTTTGAGGAGCCTATAGGTCCGCGCGAGGACAAGGAGCGCAGGGGCGGAGAGGCAAGCCGCTTCGCGTGCAGCTACCTCGCAGAACACCGCGATGAACCGTTCTTCCTGTTTCTGCATTATTTCGACCCCCATACTGTTTACAATCCGCCGGAGCCTTTCGCCTCAGAGTATGCAGACGACCTTTATGCCGGCGAGATTGCTTATTCTGATTACTGTATAGGTCAGGTGATAGACAAACTGAAAGAATTGGACTTGTACGACTCAACCCTGATTATTATAGTCGGCGACCACGGTGAAAGCCTGGGCGAACATGGTGAGGCTGAGCACGGCTATTATGTTTATCAATGTACTGCAAGAGTTCCCTTTATCATCAGGCCGCCCGGAAACCGAAACCCTAAAAGAATTGACAACATAGTAAGCCTGGTCGACGTGGTACCTACCATATTGGGCTACGTTGGTGTTGATGTACCGGCGCACGTCCAAGGTAAAGACCTGTCCGGCTATTCCGGGCCAAAAGCGGACTCGGAGGAGAGAAGATACGTTTACTGTGAGTCTTTTACAGCCACCAAATATGGGTGTAACCCTCTGCTGGGTCTTGTCAGCGAGCGATGGAAGTACATCGACACGACCAGACCTGAATTATATGACTTAGTTGTTGACCTGCATGAAGAAAAGAACCTGGTGGAAGGAGAGGCCAAGCGCGCACGATTCATGCGAGATGAATTGCGGGAACTTGTCTCTAAACTTCTCAGTAATGTCCGAAGTGACAGCAGGGTTGAGCTGGACGAGAAAACCAGAAGAATTTTCGAAAGCCTGGGGTACGTTGGTACGGCTGCGGTAAATACGGGTGTCGAAATTGACCGAAGTAAACCAGACCCAAAAGATTTAATCGGCTATCATACATACAGGGTAAGAATAGCGACACTAATGTACCAGAAGCGACTCGACGAAGCCAAAACCGTCTGTGAGAAAATGCTGGTGGAATGGCCACATATACCGAATACCCATCTGGAGTTCGGCTGCGTTACTTTTAAAAAAGGGGAATTTGCCGAATCCATTGCCCATAATTTGAGGTATTTAGCCCTGATAAAACAGCGAGAAGTTCAGCATCCTGAAAGCCCGGCCTTTAACCATAAGAAACCCACCTTAATGGCACACGACAATCTGGGTGGCGCATACCACAAGTTAGGCCTGCTTGATAAAGCTGTTGAGCACTACACTGCCGCGCTGCATATAAAGCCTGATCGGCCTGATGTGCATAACAATCTCGGCGTAGTGTATTTCGAGCTTGGCGAATTTGACAAAGCTGTCAAACACTGGCGTGAGGTTCTGCGGCTCGAAGCGGATTGGCCGCAGGTATATGATAATCTGGCGATTGTGTTGTACAAACAGGGCAAGATTGACGAGGCTATTGCCCATTGGACCGAGGCACTTCGATTGAAACCCGACTGGACCGAGCTGCGAAACAAGCTCAAAAAAGTCATCCAACAGAGGAAAAAATTTCCTGAAAGTAGTAAACAATACAAGCAGCGTAATCAGGATAGCAAATAAGTATTATTGAACCGCAAATTACATTTCAAACAGCAAAAAGGGCAAAGAGAAACTAAAATCAGACCCCATTTTGTCAAATTATGCTTTATCGGAGAAGCTGTAGATAATCTTTAGGTTGGTTCTTACACAGCAGTTATGCGCAAAATGGGCTTGCATTAAGGTCAAGAAAGTGTTACAATTGCAATCTGAAATGTACCTTAGCGTACGTTTGCGCCTCAGAGAGGCAGGGTAAAATATCATGTTGGTAATTGCTTTGGGCAGGCACGGCTAAAGAATATGAAGGTCAGTATGTGCGCGTTGCACAAAGCGTACCTGTTGAAAACAAACGTTTTAGCTCGTAGCCAAAATACGTTTTAAGGTTTAATTTAATCTTTTTTAAGGAGGACTATTATGTGTAAAAAACTTCTTTTTTTAATTTCTTTTGTTTCGTAGCTTTCATGTATAACAAACAAAGTTCATGGCAGGGTTTGTTTTTTAGTAGTCTTTGAAAGATCTCATCCATTCCGGCCAATCGTCCGGCTGTACGCCGCCGGTTATTGTCCAGACATCCCCGGTGTTGAAGGTGCGATGCCATTTGAGCTTCCACAATTCCTTAATGCCGATTTCCCTGACGGAGAAATCCATGAAAAGACCGTTTAGAAAGCCTCCGTGTCGGTTAACACAGAAATCTCCCATAGCTTCTATTGAGCCGCTGGTGAGGTACATATCTTCAAACACGTTCGGCGGATCTCTAGCTCCGGCCCAGCCGTCGAACCACCATGCATCCAAAAACAGCGGTATATTAACAGCATTTTTAACGTAGGTAGTTCTCCAGTATTTCTCAGGCGGTCCGTGATGCTCCTCTCCCTCAGGTGTATTACAGACCCAGCTATTAATCCCATAGCTGCCGAAGTCATCTTCACCCCAGCCGGCCCATCCTCCGACAAAGATTCCCCATGCCGAAGTTACTCCGCGTCCACCCTCAGAGCGAGGTTTCGTGGCCATAGGGCAAAACCGCAGCTTTTGCTCATTACCGTAGTATGGGCGCAGGACGCTCATCCAATGTCGTACCGGACCGCTGCCCCAGCCTTTATGGAAGTGACCGTCGTAATCGCCGGTGTACATGGAAAAGATAATTCCCCATTGTTTGAGGTTCGACTTACAGAGAACGTCCTTTGCCTGGTTCCTTACCCGCGCAAGTGCCGGCATCAATATCGACATCAATAGCGCAATAATGGCAATTACCACCAAAAGTTCAACTAATGTAAAGGCCCTTGGTTTTTGCATAATATGATAGTGCTTTCTGCCGATACTTTGCGCCTCACTTAATAAGATGCGCAGAACTGGTCTTCTGTTCCGTAAATTTTCTATTTTTTTCCTAACTTTGCTGAAAAGCTAATATACCTTAAATTTCATTTTTTTCAAGCAAAATTCCAGCTCGGAGCGAAAATATTGGATAAATTTTACCCCTATGGGGGGGGGGTATTTGTAACTGCTTGTAAATAAAGGAGTTAAGTTTTTCGGCAATTTTGTCAAAAATATGCAACAACTCGCGAAATTCGCTTGACAATCAGGTAGCTAATGTAGTATAAATGAAGATGGCAAAATCTGTGGATTTTCGCTTGTCTTGGTTGGAAGTTTTTGAGACAGGCACAAATTATGGTATAACGGTGAAGGTATTCGTGCTTGTTGAAAATATAATGTTTTGGCTTGTAGCCAAAATACGTTTTAAGGTTTAATTTAATCTTTTTTAAGGAGGAGTACCATGTCAAAAAAACTTCTTTTTCTAATTTCTTTTGTTTTGGTGCTGGTTCTTACCGGCAGCGCTTCAGCAGCGGCTAAGTTTGATTATAGAGCGTGCTGGTGGAGCGACCTTGGCTCCGGCCACGACTGGAATGAACCGAACAACTGGTGGACAATGGACAGGTATTGGGACGATGATAACGACGATGATATCGTTGACACCCCGGAACGAAAATTTTATGTGAAAGAACCGAATCAAGTGCCTGATGTGAACACAGTTGTCTTTGTTGGAAAGGGAACTCCCCGTATAGACTATCCGGAATATCTGCATTTCAACCACCCACCCAATGAGCCCACGATTAGCTCGGGCACGCCGGAGGCCAACAATGTTTGGGTTGGCGGGGGCTACAGTCAGGACCCTAACGGGGACAGCTGGCCGGACCTTGATCTTGATGACCCTAACCACTGGGACCCCTGCTTGGCCCACGAACTGACAGTCAACGGAGGCACGCTTAACATAGGGACTCCGCAGACGTGGGTAGGCTACGATGATCAGTATGATTCCATGCCATATGATATCATGCAGAGCATGGGTTACTTTAATGGCATGGACAGTGGCAGTTGCCTTCGGATTGGAACCGTTGGATGGATGACTATGTATCTTGGCCCGGGCCTCGGTGAGGGCACGATGCACATGAACGGCGGGACGGTCAATGTCGGCGGCCATATGGAAGTAGGTGCCTGGGAGGAAAACCTTGGTACGCTCAATATGACCGACGGGGTGATTAATATCACCCAGGGCCTGTATTGTCCGTCGGCCTGGGATGGTACCGGTCGGGTAAACCTGTGGGGTGGCACTATTAACGCCCGTTATATCTTCATGAACGACGCTTTACGGACAACGGGCTTAATAGATATCGCCGGCGGCAAATTTATACTGAGTCGCGGCAACGAAGTCGAAGAATTGACTGATTACTCCAATGGCATCGGAACTCTCGGCGATGGGTCCGTTTTACTCACTGTCTACGGTGTCGGCGACGGTGATATCATTACTGACGACGTCAACTATCCTGATGCGAACGGTAGGCGGGCTGATTTGAGCATAGACTACGATGCATCAAATGAGGGCAAGACCACGGTGCAGGTCTTCACGACCGACCCGAACCAGGCGTGGAATCCGAGTCCGCCTAATGGGGCAGGTAATGTAAAAGGCACGGTTGCTAATATAAAAAGGCCTGTCCTTAGCTGGTCGGCGGGAGATGGCGCAACTTCGCACGAGGTGTACTTCGACGCCAATGAGGCCCTTGTCTCAGCGCGCGATGTGTCCGTGAGAAAACAGACTGCCTATGACCCCTGCAGCTGGACCGTTGACAGTGACCTTCCAATGTTTCAGACTTACTACTGGGCAATAGATGAGAACCCCGGTCCGACGTTAGGCCAGGTCTGGTCCTTTACTGTTGGCAACCTTGCCAAGGCCTCTGTCCCGAACCCGGAGGAAGGTGAGAGGGGCGTCTCAACCGACGTGATTCTTAGCTGGGCAGCAGGGATTTTTGTGACCGGCAGTGGACACCAGGTATATTTCGGGACGAATCGTGACGATGTGAACGATGCGACGACGTCAGTCGACCCGAACAATGTATACCAGGGCGCCCAGTCCGGCACTACCTTTGATGTCAAGAACTATGACCCGAACGCGCTGGTATTTTCCACGAAGTACTACTGGCGGGTTGACGAGTCAAACGGCGTCACTACCTACAAAGGCGATGTCTGGAGCTTTACTACGGACTCGCATCTTACCGTGGATGACTTCGACTCGTACGCGAATCAAGCCGAGCTGTGGAACGTGTGGGACGACTACTGGGTCAACCTCAGCGGGTCGGAGGTCTTTATCGAAGCGGGCCCGGCCCCGGCGGGTATAGTTCGCGACGGCAACTCCCTGAAGTTCCTCTACGACTGCGCGAAGCCCTATAACAAGGTCGGAGCTCATATTGACGCTGACATTGTTGATTTGGAGATTGGTCCGGACTGGACCGTCAGTGACGCCAGGGCATTAGTCCTGCAATTCTACGGCCAGTCGGGCAACAGCGCTACCAGCAACGACAGGATGTGGGTCCAATTAGAAGATACGAGCAGCAACACCGGCGTAGCTCTATACGACGGCGACCCGAACGACGTGAAGCTTGAAGATTGGACCGAGTGGAACATTGACCTTGCAATCTTCGACGTGTGCGGCGTGAGCCTTGCGAATGTGGACAAGGTCCATATCGGCTTTGGTGGAGTGCCAATCGGACAATCAAAGGAAGGCGGTGCAGGTACCGTGTACTTCGACGACGTCCAGGTCTTGACGCAGAGATGCGTACCCGCGAAGGCCTCGATCGCCGACTTTACCGATAACTGCATCGTGGATGGTTATGACCTTGAGATGATGGCAGCCGAGTGGCTCGCTCACGATGGCAGTGTTTTGGCAACGGCGCCCACCGACGTCAACCTGGTAGCCCGGTGGGAGTTTGAAGGGAATTACAACGATTCAAATGGCACCAACCACGGCGTCCCCTATGGCGATGCGACAACGGTTTCTGATCCCTGTAGAGGCAATGTCCTGAGCCTTGACGGTGATGGCGACTACGTGGAGATTCCGGGTTCAAATACCCCGGGTGGTGTGTTCGATATCACCAATCATATCACGGTCTCGGCCTGGATAAAGCTCTCCGTCCTCGATAATGATTGGCCTGCCATCATCGCCAAGGGAGACGACACCGAGTCCTGGAGGTTATGCAGGGCTGACAAGGATGGAAAGGCCGCCGCCGACGCGGTCGAGTTTTGCGCCAGCGGTGTTCTTCTTATAGAGGATGGATGGGAGAACCCTTACGGTAATGTCGTTGGAAGCGTACCCGTGGCTGACGGCCTATGGCATCATGCCGCTGGAGTGTATGATGGGTCAAAGATATGTGTGTACGTCGACGGCATAGTGGACACTTGCAAGGACTGTTCGGGTACCTTCAACAGCAGCACCTACAACGTCTGGATCGGCGCAAACCCGGTAAGCCTGGAAGCATGGACCGGCGACATTGACGATGTCCGCGTCTACAACACTGCTCTGCAGCCCGGTGAGATTGCGGTCCTTGCAGGTAAAGAGGGGATGCTATATGTGCCGCTGAGTGTACCGGCTAATGTGGTTAATCTGGTGCCCAAGGACCCTCCGGGAGGTCCTTTTGACGCCAACAATCTTGATATTGTCAACTTCCTGGACTATTCGGTTGTGGCGGATGACTGGCTTGTGGATATGCCTTGGCCGCCGCCGTAGTGCGGTTGCTACGAGGCTGTAGTTATTAGCCAAATGAGTTTGCAGCTATTCGGGGCCTATACTGATTATTTCGGTATAGGCCCCGTTGTTTTTCGCATTGCGTGATACGTATTGGGGGCTGGATTAGAACATAAGTGCACAAGGCATAAGGGATAAGTCTGGTTTCCTGCTACCCGCCTTCGCGGCAAGTCAAAGCTACGTCTACTGAAATCACCGTACTTGAGGTTTGTTTCACAAAAGCTTGAATTAATCGGATGAGTTTGGGTCGAGTTGCACTGCCTCCTGAGAGTGCGTAGTGGCCTTATCAGACTTGGCCAGAAGGTCCAGAACATATTTGAGTTTTTGGCGCGCAGCAGCAAAGTCTGGCCTGATTCGCAGCGCCTCTTTAAAGTGTTTGACGGCTTCATCGAGCTTGCCCTGCTGGGCAAGCACCGCACCGAGATTATAGTGTGCATCGGCGAAGTCGGGCTTAATTCGCAGCGCCTCGGTATAATGTATGATGGCTTCGTCGAGTCTGCCTTGGTGGACCAGAACATATGCTAAGTCGTTGCGCGCATTAACGAAGTCGGGCTTGATTCGCAGCGCCTCGGTAAAGTGTGGGATGGCTTCGTCGAGTCTGCCCTGGCGGACAAGTGCACCACCGAGGTTGCTGTGTGCCTCAGCATTGTCGGGTTTGATTCGCAGTGCTTCATTAAAGCGGATGACGGCCTGGTCAAGCTTTCCCTGCCGGGTGAGTACCATACCGAGATTGCAGTGTGCCTCGACAAAGTCTGGGCTGATTCGCAGGGCCTTGGTAAAATGCGCAATGGCTTCATCGAGCTTGCCCTGCTGGGCAAGCGCCATACCAAAATTGTAGTGCGCATTGGCGAAGTCAGGCTTAATTCGCAGTGCCTCGGTAAAGTGTGGGATGGCTTCGTCGAGTCTGCCCTGGCCGACAAGTGCACCACCGAGATTGCTGTGCACCTCAGCATTGTAGGGGTCGATTTGAATCGCCTCGGTAAAGTGTGTGATGGCTTCATCGAGTCTGTCCTGGTCAGTCAGAGCAAGGCCGAGATTGTAGTGTGCCTCAGCGCTGTTGGGGTTGATTTGCAGTGACCTGGAATAATTTGCTATTGCCTCATCCGGCATGCCTTTTTCATAATAAAGGCCGGCCACATAAAGGTACGAAGCCGCCTTGTCAGGCATAAGAGCAATCCTGTTCTGTATGGCTTCTATTTGAATTGAGCGACATCTTTGTTTTAGCTGATCATTTTTGAAAACGGAATAATCTATCGGATTATTGGCGCAATGCGCCTCCATAAGTTTAAAGAAACGCTCCTTCTGTAATGGTGTGGCCTTCGACAGGTCAACCGTATCACGAAGCGGTAGATAGAGTGAAAGGGCGTAAGCGGCAAAATCAATTTGTGCATCAACATCTGTTATAACCTGCTGAATTATATTTCTTGTTCCAAGAGTGAGCCATTTTTTAGAGTAGATATTTCTCCTTATCATCGGGTCATCGCGGTACATCAGTTTCGGTGCAGCAAACTCAAGCCGAGGCCAACTGTCCGTATTAACAGGCCCCGGGCCGAAGAGTCCTTGAAGGTCTTCAGATACAATGAGCCTGTACAGCAATTTGGGGTCGGAGAGAGTTACATTTTTTGACTGCTGGATACAGGACAGTTTCCGTTCTGCATTTTCCAGAACCAGCCTGTCTTTACCTTTAAATCCGACCAATAGGTAATCGTTGCCGGCGATGGTAGGCTGAGCCAAGACCAAAAGGCTGTTTGGAAAAACCCTCGCAAAGGTCCGGCCGACAATGGCAAAGGTGGGCCAATCCATCTGATAGGAATGAAGCCATTGGCAAAATATGCCGTCCTCGTTAAGTCTGTCTTCAACCAGGGCAAAAAAGTCACGGGTAAACAAAGTGGCCAGGCCGGCCATCCAGGGATTGGACGGCTCGGAAATAATCACATCGTATTTTTGCTCGGTCAGTTGAAGATGCGCCCGTCCATCCTGAATAATAAGGTTAGTCCTGGGATGGGAAAGCACGTTATTATTCCACGGAAGAAAGAAGTCACTGGCTTCAACAACCTCCCGATTGATGTCGAGGACATCGAGTTGCTCGACAGGATAATACAGTACCTCACCGGCAGTTACGCCGCTCGCCAGGCCCAATACCATAACCGTTTTGGGGTCTCGGTGAAAGAGCATCGGGAAATGTGCCAAAAGTGTTTGAGTCTTCATATCTCCTCGTGACGAAGCATCCGGTTTTCCGCTGTTTGCCATTATATAATTAATGTTGCCAAGCGGATCTACGTATTTCAGCACCGTGGTAAAACCACCAATACCATCACCGTAATACACGAGCTCGCTGCGTTCAGCCCTGGTGAGGATTTCCGGCCCCTGCAAAAGGGCCTCCAACCAGCTGTAGTTTCGTACATCCACCATCATCGTCTTGAAGCGATGATACTTACCCTTCGAAAGCAAAAGATGATTCCACACGGGAAAATAAAAGCACAAAAATAACCCTGCCAGAGCCGGTGCTGCCAAAGGAAACAGCCTTAATATACTCTTGTTCTTTCTGACAAGGATGATGCCTCCGACAACCAGTGAGGTGAGAAGCTGCAAGCCAATAACCAGACTCAAACCATTCTCTTTCCCAACCAACGGTATGAGAACAAAACCAGCACAAAATGAGCCTAAAACCGCTCCGATTGTATTAATCGCATAGGCAACACCGATGGACCTGCCCACCTTAGAGACAGTCTGAGTGTAGATTTTTCCAACCAAAGGAAAAGTTGCACCAAGACAAAGTGTCGGCAAAATCATAAAACAAAATAAAATAACCGCCTTGGATACGCTCAAAAGTGCAAACCGGTCTCTAAAGGTAAGAATTACCTTGGCAAAAAACAGTTGACTATTGCCTATGACCTGACTGACTCCCAACACAAACAAAGCTGCAGCTATCTGAGTGAATATCAGGAGCCAGAGAGGTTTTTTAGTTTTGTCCCCAAGCCAGCCGAAAATCATACTGCCCAAAGCCAGGCCCAAAATGAAAGTAACAAGTACAATGGTGAACGAATACGTCGTAGGCCCGACAATCAATCCCAATAACTTAGTCCATATCACCTCGTAGGACATAGCACAAAAGCCGGACACAGCGAAAATTAACAGCGCTCCGATTACTGCTCCAGGATATTCCGCAAGTTTAGCCCTCTGGCCGGAATCTCTTCGCGGGGATTCTTTCAATTCCGAAACTACCTGCTGTGTCTTCGCCTTGCGGGCTACCTTAATACACGATAAGCCAATAATGCCATTAACAAGCACGGCAAAAATCAAAGTCCCAGGCATACCCAAAAGGTTTATCAGCCAAAAACCGCACAGCAGGGCACCTAATGCTGCTCCAATGGTGTTTAATCCATATAACCGGCCGGCATGGGTGCCTAAGTGGGATAGTTTGGTAACATAAAAACGACATAAAATAGGCAGCGTAGCGCCCATACAAATAACAGGCACTACCAAAAGCAGGCTGCAGCCCACAAAAGTCAGAAAACTGTAAAGCATAAAGTGGCTAAAAAGCCGATTATAGATAATTGCATAAACCGGCCTGAAAACCACCAGCAGCACTGGAACCGCAAGTCCATAAGCACCTATCGCCAGTTGCAATATCCCATAAATTCTTACTAACCTCAACGGCTCCTTGATACGGTCTATGGTTCGACTGGCCAGATAGCTGCCCAAGCCCAGGCCGCCCATAAAAATAGTCAGAATGATGCTGATGGCAAAGGGTGCACCGCCGATGATTTTAACAATCATCCTCATCCATAGTATCTCGTATATCAGGCCTGTAACGCCGGAGAGAAAGAAACAAGTTAGAACCAAAAGCGTTATTCTTTTGCCTGAGTTGTGTAAAATTTTATTTTCAGTCATTGCTCATTACTATATGTTTCGAGAGGGAAAAGTCGCTTAATGTGACATTTCCCATATAAAACGCTTGGCTACGCAACCAACTCTTCCAATTCTACGATAATATCAAAATTTTCTTTCAGCCACAAATGCTAAAGTTTCAACGATATTACGGCTTTAAAAAGTCGGAAAAATCCATACAACCATACTACAACCCAAAGGTCAAATATCGCAAAAACCACAAAAACTGCAAATCCATAAGATTAATAATATCAAAGACTTAATAAATCTCAGAAAATGGTGAACGTTTTGGAGTGCGCCAAGCAAAGCTGGTGCAAGCAAGCTGGCTAATCCAGCCTGGCCAAAGCCTAACCAGCAGGCCAGAACAGAACTTTGCGCATATGGAGGTAACGAAATATGTGGAGCC
>Ga0114922_10000174_pt1 | contig 60207 bp, 44 predicted proteins | sample AartaG_FD_100975 | JGI IMG/M metagenome (GOLD analysis project Ga0114922, IMG submission 100975) | Deep subsurface microbial communities from Aarhus Bay to uncover new lineages of life (NeLLi) - Aarhus_00045 metaG | ecosystem: Environmental > Aquatic > Marine > Oceanic > Sediment | place...
TCCGTACGAAGCGTCAACAATCACAGTTCCGCTGGCCGGGTTGCCAAACGTATCAACAGCCGCGCTGACCGTTAAATTGAAAGCAGAACCGGCGGTAACCGTGTCATCAACTGCCACAGCAAATGAGTATATTCCAGCGGCATAAACCTGTATAATCGAGGAGGTATCGGTAAGAGCGCTATTGTTTTGGTCAGTAACGATCAATCTGCGTGAACCTGCGGAATCGAACATAAAGGAGGTTCCATCAAAAGCAATTATGCCCGTATCAGCAGGCTGGAATTCATAGGGAGCAGGTAAAGAATCGGCGCCAGAAAACTCCACTGTGCCAGTATAGTTAGTACTAATATTGCCATACAGGTCGGTGACTGTTACAGTCGGATCGGTAGGAAAAGTATTACCGACAATGATAGTATCGGGATAATTTGTAAGTTCCAGATTTCCGGCAACGCCGGGAGAGACATCAAAAGAGTTGGTATATACTGTTAAATCGGAGATAACACCCTTCAAAATGGTCGGTACGGCATTGGTCATAGTCTGCATAGCAGAACCTGTTCCATTATTGACCATGATATTGGTATAAATCGGCGGAACGCCTCCGGGTGAATTGCCCCCGCCTGAATATGCACTGATTAACACATTACCTGAAACCGGATTACCGAACTCATCGGCGGCATTTTCTATGGTAAGAGTAAACGGCACTCCAGCATTTTGATTACCAACATTTTGAAATTCAAACGTATCTATTGACGCTGGTGTAACTGTTATTGGATCTGATGTTGTTGTATCATTACCGTTAGTAACGCTGATTGTTTGTGAATTGGAGCGTCTTAGTATGAAGTCACCGCTGTCAAATTGATGCTGACCCGAATCTCCAGCGGTAAAATGATATAAATTGTTTTCATCATACGCAATATAAGCGGTATCATCACTGGAAAAGAAATAGATAGAGTCGCTGAAATCATAAATAATATTATTGTTCACATCATATACAGTTACTGTACATGGAGGAAAATTATTCCCGGCGTCTATTTGTGACGGATAACCGGTAAAGCCAAACTGGTTGAAAGGACCATTTGTAACTGTAATCAATCCCGATGAATCAATCATCGAGCTTGATGTTGCGGTTATATGACATTCACCCAGCTTGTTTGCCTGGAATATGCCATCATTGACAGAACCGCACGAGTCAACAGTTATACTCCAATTATAAGTTAGACCGGAAATAACATTATTATACTGATCATAGCCGGCGGCGGCAAATACTACAATAGAATCGGAGGGTACATCCAAATCAGCGCCGGGAGTGACCTGAATATTATCAAGGCTGTCGGGGGTTATGGTAAACAGACTGGATGCGGTCGGGCTGTAAACAATTGCTCCCGTGGAATCAACAACCATTACTGTGACTATATAATCACCGGCGACCGTATCATTCCTGACCGGATAAAACGATACATTGATCCTTGAATTAGCGGCGGCCGGACTGCCATCGTCAAGCTTGACTATCAAAGTCTGATTAATGACATCGATGTTATCAACTGTTGGTTCGTTGCCGTCGTTATTGGCATCATCATCCGAATAAGTAACTGTATTGACATCGATATCAAGAGCATAAAAATTACCGTTAAAGGCGATCCAGATTTCACTTTTCTCTTTAAGCGAATCACTAACGATATTAAACCCCACTCTGTGAGTATCCTGCACGCCGGCAGTTCCGAAACTTAAGGTATTAGTAACATTCTGCAGCGGACCCACATCAAGTAATACCCCGGAAGAGTGATACTGCCGAATCCGGTCTCCATGTTTAACACTGAACCTGACATCAGCGCCGGATATTATATCATCAGCGATATAGTATATGGCAACCGGCGTCCCAGTTTTAACCCAGCCAATATCATCAACTACGAATTCATTTTCAGAATTCTTTCTTACACATTTCGCAAAGCCGTTAATATCCAGAGTAAAGATATCGATTCCTGCTTTTGATGAATAAAACTCAAACCTGCCCTGAACATTTTCATACAGATCAAGATCGGTACGGAAAATCTGGCAGACAGCGCTATCGACCATGCCGACTAAAATTGCAAACAGAATCAACAGACTTAAAAATAATAATTTATTCATACTCATATGAAGCGCTCACCTTAAAGGTATTATATAACAAATTTTGGATGTGTCAATATCAATTCGACGAGGGTTTAAAATCAAGGATACCGACATCGGTTTCCCAGCGGGAGCGGACCTGAACCGTATCCCCATATAATGCAATCGGTTCAGCAAATTTAAAGGGTCTTATATTGCCGCCGTCAAAAAGACCATTACTGTTTACATCATAATAAGCTCTTAGACGGTAAGTTCCCGGAAATAGCCGGTTAAATTCAAATAAGCCCTCACTGCCGCATCTGACTGTCATATCCTCGCCTCTTGTGGGCCTGGCAATTACAATGATTTCAGGTCCGGGAGCGCTTATCACCCTTCCGGTTACCTGGCCAAAAGTATCGGCGGAGGATGTATAATATCTATATGTTTTTAGCGTATCCCCAAGTGGATTAAAGGACTTATCAAGAATATTTCGTTCATCAAAAGAAAGAATATATGCCTCATCGTCCACAAATTCAGGCTTTATAATCAACTTATTCGGATATTTCCAGAAAGCATGGAAAGAAACCTGTATCTCGGTAGTATCTGTAAGGGTAATATTCTGAGTAAGTCCTGATGAATCCATCGCTTCTGAAAACCAGACAGTTATCTCAAAACCGACAGGGAGAGGTCTGCTTGAGGGAGACGGGTCAAGGCTGATAAGCTCCGGAGCGGTAGTATCAATCCCTCCGGAATTGAATACTCGAGACATGGTATCTGAAACAACATTATAAAATGATTTCAATCCAAAGGCTTCAATTTTGAACTTCTCATCGGCAATGAGACCGAAACAATCAAGAAATACCGCCTGCATTTGTTCTGAAACAGGATAAATATTGTCTATTGTTATAAACATTGTTGAATCGCCAACTGCATATATCCTGTAATTATCGCCCGAAAGAGCGCTTAAAGTGTCCATCCGTCTGGAGAAATCAACCCTGACTGTCCGGTTATCGGGTGAAACAACTCCGGAAATCTCAGGTTGTAAAGTGTCCCGGTCAACTGTCATTATGACTAAAGGACCATATTCCAGTCGGTCTTCATTTAAAATAATCAGGGTATCGGGCAGCGCCAGTTTTTCGGATGGAGGAGCCCAGAATTGGTCATTATTATTATCCTCTACAGCGACTACGAGATAAGTTCCATAGCTCAAATATTCGAATTTAAATTCACCGAGACTATCCGGCTGAGTAATATAGTCCGGCAGTGTTTTCCAGAACGTGTCCGGTTCCGCCGATTCGAGCTTGTACGCCCAGATATTCATGTTTCTGGAGCTTTCAACCATTACCCTGCCATAAACCGATCCGGTATAAATTGTATGACCGGTGGAGAATGGAAAAGAGACCGACTGGCCGAGTTTGTTGCCCCGTTTATCGACTGCTGAAGCGCCTACAGTTAAAACATAGGTTGTGTTGACTTTAAGATTTCCGGGGAGTTTAACTCTCAACTTTTTCCCGGACCATTTATATTCCGGATAATTAAAATATAAAGGCGAAATAAATAATGCCTTTTCAGTGACAGCCTCATTCATATTTTTCGAAAATACTATCTCGATATCAGAATCAAGAGGAACATCTGTAGAGCCGGCTGGCGGTTTCACCCGAATAATATCCGGCAGGCTTTTATCCTCGGGTCCACCCCCTGGAGCCTCGATTTTGGCACAGCCGCTTATTATTAATAATATAGTTATCAGCCAGAAATGATGTCTTAATGAATATTTTAAATCCAATTTAATATTTCAACTTCTCCTTAGCTGATTCGTTTTCGGGATCAAGCTCCAGGGCTTTGTTCCAGTGATACTTCGCCTCGGTTATTTTTTTAAGCGCAAAATAGATGTCACCCATATGCTCGAACAATAAAGCGTCCTTGCTGTCGCCCTCCAGCGCTTTTAACTGGTATTTCAGGGCGGCTTTATATTTTTCCTTTTTATACATCACCCAAGCATAGCTGTCAAGATAGGCGCTGTTGTCGGGAGCAAATTCCAGAGCTTTTTTTATCATTTTTTCAGCTCGATTAAGATTAATGCCCATGTCGGCATACATATAGCCAAGGTAATTAAGCGTCATAGCATGATCAGGCCGGATATCCAACAGCCTCAGAAACATCTCTTCGGACTTTTCAAAATCTTTGATTCTTTCATAAGCCGCCCCCAGATTAAACATCACACCGATATTCTCCGGTTCAGCCTTCAGGATTTTCAAATAATATTCCACGGCTTCAGCAAATTTTTCTTCCCGGGAGAAAGACATACCTTTATAATAAAATAAATCGAGTGAATCACCGGGGCATTTTACAAGCGCAGAATCAAAAGTTGCCAGAGTCTGGTCGAAATCATCCAGCAAATGACGGGTGAATGCCAGATATATCCAGGCCTCCGTTAACGTATCATTAATAGCAATCGTCTGGACATACATCGACTCAGCCCGAGAGTAATTCTCATCAAGCTGAGCTATTCGACCGCGATAGTAATAGATGATTGGATCATATTCCACCAATGTCGACAGATCTGCCAGCGTTGAATCAGCTTTCTGTTTGTCACCGTATGTAAACAAAAGCAGGGCATATCGCCTTTTAGTAAAATAATCTTCGGGATACAGCTCGGATATGCGTCCGGTAACTTCAATAGCCATATCGAAATCGCCGAGGCGAATAAAGCTTTGCGAAATAATATTAAGGATTTGAGCCTCATCCCAGTTTTTATATGCGAGAAATTTATACAGGCTGTCGGCGGCCAGGCTGTCGTCTTCCATCTCCCTGACAGCCGCAATACCGAGATAGCCCCGGTTGCCCAGTGAGTCTCTGGCGATCATTTCATTATAAATATCAATCGCTTTTTCAGTCTTTCCGATTTTTATATAGAACGAGGCCAATTCCAGACGCCAGGCATCGCTGTTTTCACTATTGTTTATCAACCGGTGATAACAATCTTCGGCTTTCGAATATTCTTTTCTGTCAGTATAATAATTAGCCATGAAATTAATGGGAAAATCAAGCGTCGAATCCATATCAGACACTCTGATATAATATTCGGCGGCCCTATCAATATTGCCGTTTAGCCTATAACAATCTGCGGCTAATAATAAATCATCGACTGTAGGCTGTTCAAGTTTTTCGATAAAATCCAGTACTTCTCCGTACCTCTTCAGCTGGAAATTGATATTTGCCAGCAGTCGTTTTAACTCCATAGAGGTAGGGTCGTAATACAGCGCCAGACTGTACTCATCGGCGGCTTTCTCGGGATTTCCCGAAATCTCATAAAGACCGGCCTTGGAAAAATGGTCGAAAGCGCGATGCATCCTGACCATAGTATCTTTCTCTATAATTGGAGCTTCAGGCTCAACGGGCTTCTCATTTTTAACCGGACCGCCGCAACCAAAAGCAAGAATTATCAGTACAATCACTGGAATAATCAGAAAAGATCTAATAAAACATCTATTTGCCAGGTTTCGCATCAAGAAATTACACCTCTGTTTTTATCCATTCTATATCATCAAGGTCGGCATACCCCAGGCCATCTTTACCTGCAGTGGTAATGCCGATCGGTTCACGTCCACTGTTTTTTAACATTTTCAAGCCGTTTTTAGTTCGCAATGTATCAATAATATTTACAGCGACTGCATCCAGAGCAACAGCATCCGTTGACATTAATATCGCCTTATAATCACAAACCCAGCGGCTAACAAAGCCGGGGCCGCTCTCATACTGGACCCGGATTGCATCAAACACTGCCAGTTTCTGCTTACCTTTTATGATGTCCATAGAATACAGATCGGCTAAAAACGGGTCACACAGGTTTTCATGGTATTTATTCGGGTTATGAACGACACCGAAATAATTTTTCAGACAGCCCGACAAACCGGCAAGCGAATGGTCTTTCAAAACCGGAAAATTTATCACCGAATCGCACATTTCGGCCTGGATTTTCGAAACGAGCGAACCAATCGACCGATGCTTATAAAGCATTCGTGTGAAGCCAACTCCGGGTGTGTCTGTGGCAAAGCATCTGTAATCGGAGCCTCCGGTTTTAATTTCATAACCGGCCTTTTTTAACTCAACCTCTTTTCTGTCCCAGATTATAACCCTGCTTTTTTTATGTCCCTGTTTATGAAGAACTCCTGCCAGAGCCAGGACCGGTTCGGGCGAGGTCGACATCCGTCTTCCGGCAAGCGAGTTAACTTTAATTCCAATAGTATGTTTTGGAGGAAATAACTGCTCTGTTAAATCAGAACCAACATCAGTGGGACTTAGAGCATCAAACCCGATTTCGAACATTTTGACAGCTTTGGCAGAGTCGATTTTTCCATTAGATAATATTTTCGATGAATAAACCTCGACAACTCTTGCTTTTTTTCCTGACATAACCAGATAAGTTTATATTGGGTGACTAAAGATGTCAACCGCTAAAGTCAAAAGGAGTTTCCCAAAAATTTTTTCTGATGATAATTTGATGAAAAAAAAAGGAATTTAACAGGACGGGTTTTCTAACCCGCCTGCGGGACAAGAATGTCCCGCCTGTTAAGATAAGTTCATGCGTCAGGATGGAAATCCGCCTCGGCGAACGACATCTCGTAGAGTCTTCGACCTAACGCTAAGGCCATAAACTCTCAGGATGTCATTTCATTTCCATCCCGAGGCATAAGGAAATCCCTGCGGTTTCGACATGTTAGTGGTTGGTGTATGTCCCCATGCACCAACAAGGATGCGGAAAGTAGGCGGTCGGCACGCAGTGTCCATTGGATTTTGCATGCGTCAGGATGGAAGTTTTGCGACATCCTGACGCTAAGGCCATAAGCCCTCAGGATGTCACCCGCCTGAAGCGGGTTTCCATCCTGAGGCATAAACCTGAGATTAATATCTAAACTTATTTTTTCGATCTCTTCTTAGACTGCTTTTTCTCTGTATCCTTTTTTATAACTGGTTTTGACGGTTTTTCCTTTACAATCCTGGGTGGGCGTTCTTTAATAATCTCCGGCGTCTTACGCTTTTTGATATTGTCGTTTATGCCATCACCGTCCTTATCGATAAAACTGTCTTTTTGAGGCACAGGCGCAACTTGAGGCGGTTTACTGACCGGTTGTTTTATTATCTCCGGCTGTTTTGTGACAGGCTGTTGAGGTTTGATATCTTCAGCCGGCTGCTTTTTTACCGGCAACTTTTTATCAGGCTTTTCAGCGGCTTTTATCTTAGTCGAGTCGTTCTTGCTTTTTTTAGGCACCTTTTGAACGGCAAAAGCCGAAGCGCCCGATAAAGCAATAAACAGCGCCAATACATATGCTATTACTTTTTTCATTTCCTGCTTCTCCTCGATGATTCTTTCTTTTCGAACTTTGAGCTCTTAGAACTCTTTCCTGATTTTACCGCTGATGAGCTTTTAGTAGCCGGCTTAGATTTAATCTGTTTGCTTTTCTTGTTATCGCTTGTTTTTTTATCCGGAAGCTTCTTTGTAACCGACTGTTTTGATTCCGGCTTTTTCCCTTTTTTATCTATTATAATGTCTTTATCGTCCAAATTCAAGGACTTCCTGATATTTTTACCCTTATTAGGCGAATTATCAATGACATCTCTTTGTTGATTACGATCTTTGAACTGGTTGTCTATTCTCTTGATTTTGAGACCGCTTTTTTCATGACTGGTTTCAACTGTATATTGCTGGCTACTGGATACTCTTTTTGAGTACTTTTCCTGAATCTGCATTGGCGGCTTATCCAGCGGCCGTGTATGTTTAGCTCTATATTTGACAGCATCGCCTAGAAAGGATGGTTCGTTACGATATTTTTTCTGCTTAAATCTCCAGTTTTGCATATTTGAACGTCCATAATCGAAATCACGGTAACGGCGTTTAATCTTGGCGTCGACATAATACCGCTGGCCATACCTGATATGAACGTAATCCTGCCAGCATGGGTAGCCATGATAGTAAATCCATATCCAGTGACGACCGATATAAATTCCCGGCACCAGGATCGGGGCAATGCCGTAGTAACAGCCATCGATCCAGACCTCGGCGCCAACAAAATTGCAGCCTATCCATATCGATCCGATGTAATACGGGTCGTATGTCCAGTGACGGTACCAGCGATGGTGACGGTAATTATCATCGATATAAAACATTGCCGAGGCGGTTACATATGGTCCATTTACGATTCGGTTGTTTAATTCAGTCACAAAAGCGGCCCGTTCTCCCCGCATGCTATGGATGAAATCGTCATAGTAATAGTCCCAGTCATCGTATTCATAATATTCATAACGGATGAAATCAGGCGCATCAATCCGGTTGTAGCTGGCTACCGCATAGATATACTCTTTGCCCTCAGGGCCGGTAACCTCGAGACGGTAGTCATCATAGACATCGGGAATACGGTATACCTCTCCCCCGCGCACAAGACAATCGCCATCATAGCTGGAGGGATAAAGCAGGCTGATATTTCCGGCAGGATCAATATCATAGACAACCACATAGCAATCGTTGGAAGTTCGAAAATAAATAGCAACGTCCTCACCATAATAATAAGTAGCCCCATCGCTTTTATTGATCCAAACGTCAATTTCGAGATCATTAGTCCGTTGAATGCCGCTTTTTTCTCCAGCATTGGCGGCAAGTGCCAAACCGGCGACAGTTGCAATGACTATCATTAGTTTAATAAGCTTACTCATAATCACCACCTTGTTAAATTAGCCTTTTCCTGGTTTTTTCTTTGATTGTTTTTCATTTTTACCTTTTCTCTTTATAATTTATTCTCTCAAATCTACAGATTCATCAGCTGCAATATCCGGCCTGATTTTCAACTCACGGTTTTCCGGGTCTACCTGGTAAGCCCACGAAAACTCCATCGATGACGGATCGGCGTTAAGATCCGTCACCCAGATTCGGGCATAATGCCACTGTTCATAATGCCATAATTTCAATATGTACATATGCCCCTCTATTGCCTCGACGCTGAGAAAACCCGACCAGCCATATTCCGGCGCATAGCTGATGTCATCGAAATCATCGGCATAGCCAAAATCCTGGATGTAATAATCATCATGACGGACATTAATGTAAAAAGCATCGTAAAATGAATTATAGTCGAGATAAATATCGCAATCGTTATCGTTATAAGGAACCCGTTCCTGCTCAAACAAATCATAACCTGTAAAATAATAATAGTCTGAGCTATGAAAATCATAAATTATTACATCGAAACCCTCGGGTCTGGGCGTATCAAACGTGTAATCAGATAAATCGGATTCATAGCCGAATCGATCACAGGCGCTCACAGTATAATAATATGTGTCACCATTGATGACATCATAGTCGGTCCAGCTTGCATGGTTGGCGGATATGGTTGCCTGAAGCTCGAAATAATGATCTGGCCCGGAGGTATTTCGATATATTGCATAAGATTCGATATCATCATCCAGAACCGGGTACCAGAAAAGATGAACCGCTCCATCGCCGGTAATCGACGCCAATCCGGAGGGCGGAACCGGGAGATTTCTGACATACACCGTTTTTTCGACATCACAACCTGCAAAAACAAGAATTAATGCTGTCAGTATAAAACCTGTTATTTTTCTCATTAAAATCTCCTTATACATTCCATATTATCATTAATCAACAAATATGCCAAAATGAAGGCTGGCTATCATATTGACGTTTAAAGGGTTGCAAAATCGGATTTTGATGATCCGGCCGGCAATGCACAATATTTGTTCATTGCCCTACTATGGTTGTGCAGTGGGTGATTACACTGCATAGATACCCACAGCAAGCTGCGGGAATCTATACGACCTGATGACACAAAACATGAACCTATCTTAACAGGCGGGACATTCTTGTCCCGCAGGCGGGTTAGAAAACCCGCCCTGTTAGATTTGGGATATGCCTTCCGCGTTTTTTGTGGTTGGTGTATGTCCCCATGCACCAACAAGCAAGAGTAAGGCATGCCTTGCATGCGTCAGGATGGAAACCCGCCTGGGGCGGGTGACATCCTGACGCTACGGCCATAAACCCTCAGGATGTCGTTCCTTCCATCCTGAGGGACAATTACAAGTCCCCGACCTACTGCCTATCCATCCAATCCATACTGTTTCATCTTATTGCGAATAGTATTGCGATGGATGCCCAGCAGAGCGGCGGCTTCTATCTGGTTCCCCTGTGTTCTCCGTAGGGCTTCGGCAATTGCCTGTTTTTCCAGTTCGGCCAGGTTCAAGTTATCGGTTATCATTTTCTGGTCTGGATCTATCGGTTCAAATGCCAGCAGACTGTCAGTATCTATCAATTCCAATCGCGATAAAACAACCGCCCTCTCGATAGCGTTTTCCAGCTCGCGAACGTTGCCCGGCCAGCTATGCGACATTATAATATCTTTAGCCTGCGGAGTAATCCCCTTGATAGATTTGCCGGTTCTGGCAGCAAACTTCTTAATAAAAAAATCAACCAGGGGCATGATATCATCTTTTCTTTCACGGAGCGGCGGCATATCCAATGGGATAACATTAAGCCTGTAATAAAGGTCCTCCCTGAAAGAACCGTCTTTGACTTTGCTTTCAAGGTTGCGGTTGGTGGCGGTTATCAGCCGAATATCGACGTTGACCACTTCTACGCCGCCCAGCCGCTCGAACGATTTTGTTTCCAACGCCCGCAGTAATTTCACCTGGACAGGCAAGGGCAGATCGCCAATTTCATCTAAAAACAGCGTCCCTTTATTGGCCAGTTCAAAGCGTCCCAACCGTCTCTTAACAGCGCCTGTAAAAGCTCCCTTTTCATAGCCAAATAGCTCGGATTCCAGCAATGTTTCGGGCAAAGCGGCACAGTTGACAGCCAGAAACGGTCCGTTTTTCTGGGGGGAACTGTGATGAATCGCTCTAGCTGCCAGTTCTTTGCCGGTTCCCGATTCACCCCGGATTAATACTGTTGAATCAGACTTTGCGATAACGGTAATATCAGCCAGGACCTTTTTAAAGGCGCTGGATTCGCCAATCAACTCCGGAAAATCTTCTATCTCTTCCAGCTTTCTTTTAAGGTAACGGTTTTCAGCAATCAGGAGCTGGCTTTTTTCAATTTTCTTTAAGATCAACGCTAACTGTTCAAGGTTTACCGGCTTTATTAAATAATCTGTGGCTCCAGCTTTCATTGCCTCGACAGCGTTTTCGACTGTGGCAAAGGCGGTTATCACTATCACCTGGGTATCGGGATGAATTTTCATGATTTCTCTTAAAAGGGTCAACCCATCCATCTCAGGCATGCGCATGTCGGTGATGGCAACCTCGACTCCTCTGTCAACGAGCATTTTCAGCGCTGTCGGACCGGATGATGCATCTTTAACATCATGACCCTGCTTTTTCAAATATCCAGTTAGAAGTCTGCGCTGACTGTCTTCATCATCAATAACCAGAATTCGCATTGTTACCTCTTTAAGGGGATAGTTAGAATAAATTTAGTTGGTCCGCCGGATCGAGACTCAACGCTAAGATCACCGCCATGATCGATTGCCGACTTATAAGCGGTTGCCAGACCCAAACCTGTCCCGGATACCTTGGTTGTGTAAAATGGTTTGAATAGATTATTTATCTGTTCGGCGGCAATTCCCGGTCCATTATCTTCAATCTGTATAATCAAATTATTGGCGTCAAATTTTGCAGTTATCTCGATACTGCCATTTTTGTCGATCGCTTCAATAGCGTTCTTAATAAGGTTCGAAAGGATACCTTTAAAAGCGATTTCGTTTATTGAAGCTTTACCCTTGCTGAGTTCCGCCTTGATTCTGATATCACGTTCAGCGGCCTCATATTGATAAAGAGCAATTACCTGCTCGATAACCGGTTTTATATCTGTCTCTTTACATTCAAGTCTGCCGAATTTTGCCGCCTGCAGTATTTTTTCTATAATAACATTCAGTTTATTTAACTCATTTTTAAAAGTAGTCATGAAATCTTTATAATCGCCTTCTCCGTCCGTCACAGTAACTTCATTTTCCATACGTTGAATTACCATGCCGATTGCATTTAAAGGGTTGCGGATATCATGCGCCAGTCCGGCGGCTACAGTGCCAAGCTCCGATAGACGGTGAGCCTGTTGCGCCTGACGCTCCAAGGCCAGTTTTTCAGATACATCATGAGCGACTACGATTACTCCTGTTGCCTCGCCTTTGTCGTCTACTAAAGCGCTGGTAGAAACCAGCAGGTCAATCTGACCGGTCCTGCCCCTGATTTGCGTTTCAAAGCTTATTGGTCTCTTATTATTAAGAACTTCTCTGACCTTGAATGGGTCATCGGGGAAGTATCGGCTATAATCCCACTGTTTAGGCCGACCATCGGGAAGACCAAAATGCTTCCTTGCCAAGACATTGGCTGTAGTGATTTTCAATTGTTCATCGGTCGATAACACAATTCCGGCGATTGAGTCATGCAATGACAATGAGATTGCACGCGCGCGATTTAATGCATTTTCCATAATATTCAGATTTTGAAAGCCGACTACTATTGCAAAACCTACCAGGCCAAGCGCTACCAGCAGCGCTACAAACAGCCAGACCTGCTTTCGAAAATTTGCATTTAGTTGACGGTATCCATACAGAGACAGCCCCACCCGAAAAAGGCCATAGAACTCCTCACCGGAGTTGAATGTCTGGACTACCTCGAGCGCTTTTCTATCTTGGAAGTCGACCAGCCGATACAGAACACTGTCGGCATCCAGCGCTCTGGTTAAAAACGGATCGTCCTCGATACGGTCGGTCTGTGAAATCTGCTTGGAGGCAAAAACAATGCCCTCGAGATTTTGCAGCATGATATACTCGATGCCTGCCTCCTGTGAAAGCTGGTTTAAAAGATATGCCAGCGACAGCTTGCGATCGGCATACTGCCCCACTGCCCAGGGATATATAATATATACAAATAAATCATTTTTATATGGCAGCATGCTAAACAGGTAGTGTCTTTCCTGAACCTGGTATAAATCGAAGATGATATCAAATGGCTCATCGAGTTTGATATTGTCTAAAAAATATTCCCCAAGACTGTCTAATGCCGGGGTGACGCTTCGGGGTTCGTCCTTTATGTTAACAATCTCAGTTTTATGCTGGTTATATAGGGAGACCCGCGCCAATCCCAGTTCGGCTTTAAGCAGTTCTATAAGTTCCAGATTGGTTTTATATGAACCGTTTTTAATAACCAGATTGACCTCGGCAATTATTTTGTCAATGGCGATATCGGTAAACTGCCTCTCTGAAGCTATTATATTCGAGGCGGAAGAAACAAGAATGGCGGTTAAAGCTCTCCCCTGTTGCTCCAAGCCTGCGAGCGTGGCATTCTGACCGGCTTTAATAGAAAAATAACCCGCGGCAATAAGGATCACAGTTAGAAGTATAAAAGAAATCAGCACATAGCGAAGTTTAAGCCCGAAAAAGATATTTAATAGCCTGCTCATGGTTAGATGATATATCAGTTCGGAAAAAGTGTCAAGCAGATAGGCGACGGTTGATTATTTAACATGCATTATCATCATACTATTTCAAGTTTTTGAGTATCAGCGGGATACTCTGAAGATAGCATGCCATGTCGTCATTAACATATTTCAAAAGGAAATGATTGCATTAACCGCTGGCATCAAAACCTTGACAAATCCAATATTTGAAGCTATTATGGAAATATGAATGTTTTTTAAAGGTGGCGTGTGCTCAAAAAGGAGATAATATGGCATTATCTAAGGGATGTTTGTTTGGGCTTATTATTACTGCTATAATAGCATTTTTTCTGCTTCTTTTCGGCGGCTTTCTCATGATTTCATATAATAAACTTGTTAACCTTGATGAGGGGATCACCGCCGCCAATGAAGAGATTGAAAACCAGCTTCAGCGCCGATATGATCTTATACCGAATCTTGTAAATACCGTTAAAGGTTATGCCAGCCATGAGAAGGAACTTTTTGAGCATATCGCCGATGCCCGCGCCAAGCTTGGCGGAGCCGGCACATTACAGGATAAGTTAAATGCTAATACAGAGTTAGGAGGATTACTAAGCCGTTTGTTAATGATTGTAGAAAATTATCCCCAGCTTAAGGCAAATGAAAATTTCATTCGTTTACAGGATGAGCTGGCTGGAACTGAAAATCGAATAGCTGTCGCCAGAGGCCGATATATTAGGTTAGTAAAAGAATATAACAGCTCAATACGGAGGTTTCCGACGAGTTTTGTTGCTGGAATCTTTAATTTTGAGCAGAGAGAATATATAGAAGTTCCGGAGGAAAAGAAAGAGGTCCCTGAAGTCGATTTTGGGGGCTAAATTAAAGTTAATAAAAGGCAGGTCGAGCGGTCGCCCTTTGTTCGCATTTTAGCGGCATGGGGAGGAAAGTCCGAGCTTTCAAGGGCAGGGCGCCTCGTAACGCGAGGGATTCGAAAGGATACGGAAAGCGCCACAGAAAACATACTGTCCGTACGGATAAAGGTGAAAAGGTGGTGTAAGAGACCACCGCCCCGATGGAGACATCGGGGGCACGGCAAGCCCCGTCAGAAAGAAAGGCCAAATAGGGGAAAATGAAGTTGCCCGCTTCGCTTGATTCCCGGGTAGGCCGCTTGAGATTCCGTGTAAACGGCATCCCAGATAGATGACCGCTACCCGTAGGGGTACAGAACTCGGCTTACAGACCTGCCTTATTTTGAGAACTATGAGGATGATTTATAGATGGATCTGAAATGGGTCGTTGCTGATTATATCCATATTGAAGAGGCAAAAAATTTAGCCGGCGAATTAGAAATTCCGTTTATTGCGGCAAAAATACTCGTCAGTCGCGGTGTAATTAATTCCGAACAAGCGAACAGCTTTTTAAATCCAACGCTTAATATGCTGTTTGATCCTTTTATTATGCATGGTATGGAAAAGGGGATTGACAGGGTCATCCAGGCGCTTAAACAGCATGAAAAAATAATGATCTATGGCGATTATGATGTTGATGGTATTACCAGCGCCTCATTAATGTTCCTTGTTTTAAACCGTCTTGGCGCCGATGTTTCCTATTATCTTCCCAACCGTCTATCAGAGGGTTATGGTATTTCCGAAGATGGCCTGGAGGAAGCGTTCAAACGGAATATTAATCTGCTCATATCCGTAGACTGTGGAATCACTGCTATCGATGAGGTTAGGATTGCTAAAGAAAGAGGGATCGACTGTATCATCACCGACCATCACGAGCCAGGAGCGGAGATTCCTGAAGCCGATGTAATCATTAATCCCAAACTCGATTCTCCGGATATGCCGGGCTATGAGATGTCCGCTGTTGGAGTGGCCTTTAAGTTTGCCCAGGCTTTATATCGAAGACTGAAACAGGATGAATCTGAATTAGAACAACATCTCGACCTCGTTGCTATGGGTACCGCTGCGGATATCGTTCCCCTGGTTGGGGAAAGCCGTATCCTCACTAAGTTTGGCCTTGACCAGGTTGCTAAAACGACCAAACCGGGTCTTAAAGCCCTGATTTTTATATCAGGAATTATGGGGCAGAAAATAGGCACAGGACAGGTGGTATTCATCCTAGCGCCTCGAATAAACGCAGTTGGCAGGCTTGGGGATGCTATGAAAGCAATTAAACTATTGACAACCAAAGACGAAACCCAGGCTAACGCTATCGCCAGAATTTTAAATGCTGAAAATAAACGTCGCAAAAACATCGATGTTCAGACCTTAAATGAGGCGTTAGAACAAATCGAAAAGAATATCGATTTAAAAACCGATAGAGCCATAGTTTTATCCTCGTCCGGATGGCATCAGGGAGTCATTGGTATTGTAGCCTCTCGTATTGTCGAGAAATTCAACCGTCCGACTGTGATGATAGCCATAGATGGGGATGAAGGGAAAGGCTCAGCCCGGTCTATTACAGGCTTCCATATTTATGACGCCTTAAGGGAGTGTGATGAATATCTGCTGAGATATGGCGGTCATAAGTACGCCGCCGGGCTGTCAATCGACCCGGCCAGGATTGACATCTTCCGTGAAAAATTCAACCAGGTATCAACTCGAATGCTTTCCGATGAAGATTTAATTCCCAAACTCCAGATTGATTCTGAACTCGAGCTCGATTCAATCGACGAGGAGCTCGTTATGGTGCTGGAAAAATTCGCTCCGTTTGGCCCTCAGAACATGAGACCGGTGTTCGTTACATATCAAACTGAGGTAGTCGGCGCTCCTCAGCGGGTCGGCTCAAACCATCTTAAGTTCAAGGTCCGAAGCGGCAATCGTATATTTGACTGCATTGGTTTTGGTTTCGGCGATTTCATAAACATGATGCATGAACGCCCGCTTTACGTTGATATCGTCTATGTCCTCGAATTCAACAACTGGGACGGAACCGACAGGATTCAGCTTCGAATTAGAGATATTAAGCTGAGCGGGTGAAGCATATTAAAAAGTGAAGTCATGTCTCCCTGGCCCCTGGCCGGGCAGGCAAGCAGGCCGAAACTGACGTCCTGAAATGGATAAGTGCGGTCAAATGGCTCTAGAATAACTTTACCGCACTTAGAAATACCCTGATGGGTGTTTGAAGATTTAACAAACTTTGCAATAGCAAATAGTAAAGCAAATTTTGGAGTAGACTTTTATCATAGGAGGAGATAATAACTTATGAGCAATTGGAAAATAGGAAGTAATATACAGGGCGATAACTTTGATAGGCCATCAACTATAAAATCTCTCGCAGAACCGGCAATTTCATCGCCGGGGCTGAATGTAAGAGGCATGAAATGTCTGATTATTGCTGCAGGGAAAGGCAGCCGGCTTAAAAAGATAAGCGACAGCAAACCACTCACGCCCATTTTAGGAGTACCATTAATTGAAAGGGTTATTCGTTCGGCAATAAAAGCTGGAGCGAATGACTTTTGTGTGGTCACCGGATATCAGGGAGGTAGGGTTCGCGCTTTCCTGGAAGACCTGGCCGGACGGCTGGGGATTCCAATTACAACCATCGTTAATAATGTATGGGAAAAAGAAAACGGCTATTCAGTGCTCAGAGCACGGGAATACTTGCGGGAGCCCTTTTTACTACTAATGGCAGACCATCTGTTCGATCCGTCTATTGTTCGGGAGTTAATGGAATTTCCAATAGGTGATGATGAGATAATTCTTGTTGTTGATGGCAATACTCATAATTCTCTGGTCGATATGGAGGACGTTACTCGAGTAAAAACAAAAGATGGAAAGATACTCAAGATTGGCAAGGGTCTGAAAGACCTAAACGGTTTTGACACGGGGATATTCATATGCACTCCCGCTATTTTCGACGCACTAGAACAAAGCGCGGGGGACTATGGCGATGCCTCTCTAACGGGAGCCATGCGGGTTCTTTCCGCCGATGGACGGGCTATAGCGGTCGGAACTAATGGTCACTTTTGGATTGATGTGGATGACCCTGCAGCCTTAAAGCGAGCGGAGAATGCAATCCTGGCCACCCTACGGGACAAGCCAAACGACGGCCCTGTCTCACATTATCTTAACCGACCTATATCAATGAGGATTTCCCGCTGGCTGGTAAACCGAAAAATAACCCCCAATCATATATCATTGTTCTCATTTTTTTGTTCTGCGCTGGCTGCTGGATTATTTGCTTTTGGCAATTACTCAACCCTGCTTATGGGGGGTGTTTTGGCACAGTGCGCGTCCATCATCGATGGTTGCGATGGTGAAGTAGGGCGGCTTAAGTCCCAAAGCAGCCGCTATGGAGGGTGGTTTGATGCGGTGCTGGATCGTTACGCCGATGCCTTACTTCTTTTCGGTCTCATGTGGCACGTTTATACAAACAATGCGAATGGGCTCATCTTATTGACAGGGTTTCTGGCAATTATCGGTTCCTTTATGTTGAGTTATACGGCTGATAAATATGATAACCTTATGCGTAACCGGATCAATCAAAGTATGAAGTTCCGTCTGGGCCGCGATGCTCGTGTTTTTCTTATATTCCTCGGTGCAATACTCAATCAGGCTTTCTTGACGCTGGTTTTAATTGCCGTGATAATGAATATTGAAACCATACGTCGGGTAATAGTCTGCCGGAATCATGAATAACACAGCACGTGCAAAACGAAATATCAGGGCGGTTATTTCAGGTTCCAATGTACCGGAAGATCCACGCCATTCAGAAAACACCCTTGAATGGCTGTTAAAACTTAATCCCGAAGCGGACCAAGCTTTACAGATCGCCGCTCTTGCGCACGATATCGACAGGGCTGTCGAGCCGCGAAAAGCGCTTCGCTCTGATTACATCGATTATGACACATTCAAGGACGCTCATGCGTGTAATGGAGCAAGAATTCTGCAGGAGATCCTGGATAAGTGCGCTGTAGCCAGGTCTATCGCTGATGAAGCTTGTCGCCTAGTAAGGCTCCATGAGGTTGGCAGCGATCCGCGTTCTGATTTGCTTAAGGATGCAGATAGCATTTCCTTCTTCGAGGTCAATATGCCCTTGTACTATCAGCGAGAGGGTTGGGAGGAAACCAAGCGACGTTGTATCTGGGGCTATCAGCGCCTTTCGGTGCATATGAAAGAGATTATAAGGAATATAACATACCAGGACAACCTGCTGACAAAGTTGCTAAAAGAGGCAATTCAGGCAGTCTGTAAAGATGGTTGTGTAACGCCTGAACGAATGCACAATTCATATCCCTCAGGATGGAAGTCGTAGACCTGTAGGGGAACGACATCTCAGACGAGCCGTCCGGCCTGAGGGATTATGCGCTTTAGCGTCAGGATGTCGTAAACTTCCATCCTGACGCATCATAAAAAAACATAACATCAGATTCCTCTCCCCTCTCAAAAACTGATTGCTAATATAATCGCATTTTTATATTATAATATGCTGTAACAAAAGGATTGCGGTATGTCGATTCTGGATAGATTTTTTAATGGCGATAAGCTGGCGTTGGCCAAGATAATTTCTCATATCGAGAACAGAGGGGATGAACTGTCCCGGCTTCTGCCGGCGCTTTATTCCAAATCCGGCGACGCTTACCGTATCGGCATGACCGGGCCTCCCGGAGTCGGCAAGTCGACGCTGGTTGACAAGCTGGCCGAGCTTTATGTTGTCGATTCGCAGAAAGTGCCAACGCATCTTGGGATCGGCATAATAGCAGTCGATCCGAGTTCGCCGTTTACCGGCGGCGCCTTGCTGGGCGACCGTATACGTATGCAAAATCTGACCAAGTATGATGACATCTTCATCCGCAGTATGGCTACTCGCGGCTCATCCGGCGGACTGGCGGCATCCACCAGCGATGTTGCTATGGCAATGGACGCGTTCGGCAAGGATATAATCTTAATTGAGACAGTCGGTGTGGGCCAGGTGGAACTCGATATCGCCGATTCATGCGATACAACTGTGGTTGTTTTAGTTCCCGAATCCGGCGACTCCGTGCAGGCGCTTAAAGCCGGCCTGATGGAAATCGCCGATATTTTCGTGGTCAACAAATCGGACAGGGATGGAGCCGATTATTTTGCCCTGGACATTAATATGGCTCTCGATACAAAAAGAAATAATTCAGAGTGGAATTATCCTGTCGTAAATACTCAGGCCATCAATGACGTTGGTATCGATGAGTTAAAAGATGCAATCGCCGGGCATCGAAAGTTTCTTACTTCTGAGGAAAATGCAGATTTATACCGCCGCCAAAAAATCAAAACCGACCTGAATCGAATTCTCGATATGGAATTAAAAGCCTATATCTCGGAATATCTTTTGACTCAAAACAATCTGGATAATTATATTGACAGCGTTCTCAACGGAGAAAATAATCCGTATGAGATAACAAAGGAAATAATACAATCGTTAAACCAGGATAAATCATGAGTGAAATAGACAAAAAATCCGGAATTCAAGGTCGGGCAAGATGGGAGTCGGAATTTTCCCGATCAAAGATTCCTGCCAGTAAAAAATTCATGACCGTCTCATCGAAACAGCTTAAGCCGCTGTACGATCCCGACGATATCAAAAATATCGATTTTGACCGCGATATCAGCTATCCGGGGCAGTACCCTTACACCCGCGGCGTGCATGCCTCAATGTATCGGGGCAAGGTCTGGACGATGCGTCAGTTCTCGGGTTTTGGGACGCCGACTCAGACCAATGAAAGATATCACTACCTGCTCGAGCACGGGCAGACAGGCCTGTCGGTCGCTTTTGATCTGCCGACACTGATGGGCTATGACTCCGATTCCGAACGCTCTCTTGGCGAGGTCGGCGTTTGCGGCGTGGCCGTCGATACTTTAAAAGATATGGAGATATTATTCGACGGCATCTCCCTTGATAAGATATCCACCTCGATGACTATCAACTGCCCCTCGACTATTCTGCTGGCTATGTATATAGCGGTTGCCGAAAAGCAGGGAGTGCCATCACAAAAATTAACCGGCACCCTTCAGAATGATATCTTAAAAGAGTATATCGCCCAGAAGGAATGGATTTACGCGCCCGAGCCGTCGATGCGGCTTATCACCGATATGATGTCATTCTGCACCGAGCACGTTCCCAAATGGAATACGATTTCGATCTCCGGCTATCATATACGTGAGGCAGGCGCAACTGCCGCCCAGGAGTTAGCGTTCACGCTTGCCGATGGTTTCTGTTATGTCGAATCGGCTATTGCTGATGGGCAGAACGTGGATGATTTTGCGCCCCGGCTGTCTCACTTTTTCAACTCGCATACCGACTTTTTCGAGGAGATCGCCAAGTACCGCGCCGCCCGCCGTATCTGGGCGCGTCACATGAAAGAAAAATACGGCGCCAAGGACCCGCGTTCGTGGCTTTTGAGGTTTCACACTCAGACTGCTGGCTGCAGCCTGACCGCTCAACAGCCCGAGAATAATATCGTCCGCACCGCTTATGAGGGTCTGGCCGGTGTGCTGGGCGGAACCCAGTCGCTTCATACCAACTCGATGGATGAAACGCTGGCGCTGCCGTCGGAGAAGGCAGTCAAAATAGCTCTGCGTACCCAGCAGTTAATCGCCCATGAAACCGGTGTGGCTAATGTGATCGATCCGCTGGCTGGCAGCTATTTCGTGGAGGCGCTGACCAACGAACTCGAACGTGAGGCCGAGGAATATTTCGAGGAAATCGAAAAACGCGGCGGCGTGCTCAAATGCATCGAGGAAGGATACTTCCAGAAAGAAATCGCCAGAAGCGCCTACCGTTACCAAATTGAAATCGAAAAGAAAGAGCGGATCATTGTCGGCGTGAATGATTATGTCGAGGAAGATGAAAAAATCGAAATACCATTGTTAATCATCGATGAGAAAGTGGCTAAAGAACAGCTAAAGAACCTGCACGAGGTGAAAGCCAGCCGCGATAACGACAAGGTCAAACGCTGTCTGGCCGAACTGAAAAGAGTGGCTGAAACCGGCGAAAACCATATGCCGGCGATGCTGGAATGCGTGCGCTGCTACACCACCGAGGGCGAAATCACCGGCACGCTCAAAGAGGTCTTCGGCGAATACATCGAACCGCCGATGATATAGGGGTTGTAAAGAGTTCCTGACAGCGCCGGAACAAGCGATTGTTGATAGAAAAAGACAGGTGTTTCGAAGAAGAATTCTACGTTTGAAGACAAGGGGCACCGGGCTATAGGATAAATACTTGACTTTTATCATGGCAAGTCATAAGTACATATAAAAAAAAGGGTAATAAAATGTTGCCAGATTTTCCTGAAATAAAAAATAAGCTTAGGATATTAAGTGATAAATTATTACAAAAAAGAAAAAATATACATTTGGGTATATTATCAGAGATTCCAAGTACGACTATTGATGAAGGAAAGAAATGGAAGGTTGTTAGGGAAGATGGCTCGATTACTGTACAGGTTTTTAAAACATTAAAAGTAGAAAGGCAAATTGATCTTTCGGGTATTGAATCATTAACAGATAAAGAAATCTTTAAAAAGATAGATGATGTTGGAAAAGAATTTGCCCAGAAACAAGCAAAGTTTATGTTTGCTCAACTTAAAGATGCTGCAGAGGAATCAGGTAATGTTTTAAAGATTAAAAACAGAAAATTGAATATGAATGATTATTTGGATCTTTTAGAAAAAGTAGATTTTAGTTTCAATAAAAATGGAGATTATAAACTTCCGAAATTAGTTGGAGGCGACCCAAACCTATATTCTGATTTATTAGAGGGATCATCAGATCCAACTTTAAAGAAGAGGTTTGATGAAATTATAGAAAAAAAGAGAGATAAATGGCGTGATAGAGAGATTAATAGAAAATTGGCTGACTAGAGCAGATGAACGCACTTTACAAGTAATTTTTAGTTATATTCTTACTGCCGAGGGATACACTATAATCCATATTTCAAGACATTGTAGTATGGAAATGGGAAAAGATATAATAGCAATAGCACCAGATGGTACTCCATGCGCTTATCAACTTAAAAGTCTAAAAAGTAAGAGATTGACATTAAATGCATGGAGGCATGAAATTCAACCACAAATATTGGATTTAGTTGCTGGTATAAACCATCCATCAGTTAATAAATCAAAATGTCATAAATCATATCTTGTTATAAATGGTAAGATTGAAGAAGAAGTTACAAGATCAATAGATGACATGAATATAAAATGGAAAAATAGTAATCAAAAATATGAATTAAATATAATCACTGAAGGTGAGATATTTAATAAAGCAAAAAAGTTGGGAATTAATATTTGGCAATCTGATTTATCGGTTTGGAAAAATGTTCTGGAATTGTATCTTAATAACGGTAAGGGAATATTACCTAAGAAAAAAATAGCAAACATTTTTGAAAAGTTGTTTCCATTTAAAAAAAATGAAAAGAAAAAAATACCTTCAAAAAATCACCTAGCTAATATTATCTCAAGCAGTGCTATATTATGTTTAATCTCAATTTCAAGTTTTACAATGGCTAAAAACTACGTAGCCGAAATTGAAGCATGGACAATTTATCTTTCATATGTATTAGCTTTGGTTGATAAATGGCATTTGCTAAAAAAGTATTGGGAAAGAGAATTTGAATTTGTTTTAGAATATATATATTTGAGTTTACAAAACCTATGTGAAGAACTTAAAGTCCGCAAAAATTATGTTGAAGGATTGGTTCTTGTTGATAAAGAGTTTTTTCATGTGAGAATTACATGGCTTATAGCATTAATGAGTATTTATGGATTATGGAATAGATGTAGGCATAATATTGAAGAAGATCATGAAGAATTCATAAAAGAATTTTGCTCAAAAAATTTTAAAAATATGAAGCTTTGGGGTGAAGCGGCGATTTTTCAATTCATCTTATATTTCTGGTATTTCAAGAAAATAAATCCAACACGAGAACCCGACGATTTATTAGCAAACTTAATTTATGCAATTTCAAAATTTAATGCCCCAGACAGTGCAAAGTGCTTAGCTAATACTTACTATGAAGCAAATGATATTTTACCTTATAAATTAGGCTTAGAAAAAGAAGATATAAGTATGAATTTTAAAGGGCAATCGTATACAATTGAAGGTCTTATTAACCTATATGTAAGATTAAATTGGAAGCAGAGCATGAAACTGTTGTGGCCTGATGCCACAAGATTAACTTTTATAGAATTTGAACCAAAATACAAATGGCATTATTATCGATGGCATAATGAAGAAGGAACTTATAAAACAGTAGTACCCAGAATTCCTAAAACTTGGAATGAATTAAAAAAAGAATCCTTTGAAAGTGAAGGAAAGCTATTACCAACAACTTTAAAAAAACATCCAATATTTGTACTTTTATTCCTTTTAGTATATCCGCATAGAGTAAATTCTCAATTACTCAGATGGCTTGATTCCCAAATAAGGAAAATACCAAGAACAATAAATTAGTCCGGGTGCCAGGTGCCCCATCCCCGCCCAAAGCGGGGGTGGGTTACCTTCATACCATCTACCAAATTTTACAATTCATAACTATCAATTGATAGGGAAACATCTCGTTTACCGCAATACCAATTATTGTGGGCGGCACACGTCCCCGTGTGCCCCTTTACAAAATCGGGCAGACCGTTCCGCCTGGGCGGATGCCGCGCACAAAGCCATGTGCTCCTGACAATTATTTTCTATTATACAGCCCCATCTCAAAATTTATATGTTGACAGGCAAGGACATTCGTTGCTATTTTGGAAAAAAGTAAAATTAAAGGAGTTTTAAAATGAAATCCAAAATCTTGTTAGTTCTTTTGCCGCTGTTTTTATTGATCTCATGCGACAAAGGAAAAATCAATGAACTAAACGAGCAGGTGGCTCGTTTACAACATCAGAACGAACAGCTTTCAAGTGAAAACGCCGAAATTAAAACATACGTGGAGGAAATTTCTAAACTTTTAGAATCAGTTGAAAGTGATCTGGATAAAATCAATGAAGTCGAAATCGATATACGCAAGATGACCGAAGCTGCAGGTTTGAGCAAAGTTGAGGGCGATGTTAGAACTAAATTAGGATTAATTGGTCAGCATATTTTAGACAGCAGAGAAAAGATTAGCGAACTGGAAAGGCAGATTTCCGCTTCAAAGGCTGATCTTAAAGGCGTGAAATCACTTGTAGCGAGCTTGAAAACGAAATTAGCAACAAAGGAAAATGAAATAACCACCTTGATGCAGGAAATGGGCATACTGGAAACCGATATTGTCAAACTGGGTGATGAAATTAAAGAGAAAGATATAAGAATAGTTGATCAGGAATCGATTATAGAAGAGCAAAACAGACGCTACTATATTTTCGACAAAGAAAAGGCGTTGAAAGAAAAAGGTATTATAAAAAAAGAGGGCGGATTTTTATTTTTTGGAAAGGTAACAAAAGTGTCCCCGAATTTAGATACCGAACATTTTAATGTGATCGATTCTGAAAGCGACTTTGAGATTAGCATTCCTCGTAAGACAAATAAAATAAAAATTATCTCACCTCATCAAGTTGATTCATATGAATTGACAGGTGATGAAAACCAGACAACCCTCGAAATCTTAGATGCCGGGCAATTTTGGAAAGCAACTAGGTGTCTGGTTGTGGTAGTTAAATAGATGAGCAGGTCAGGAGCCTTGTGCTCCTGACGATGCACCTTCTCGCAGGGGTTTGATTAATCAAACCCCTGCGCCGCTAATATATCCCAATGCACGCCCCGCAGCCTGCTGCGGGAATCTATGCAATCCTCTTTCACTTTCACTCACCCGCTGGGTGAGTTACCCATCTTTTCGTGTCGTCGGGTCTCCGCAGCCGATGACTTTTTCGATAAACAACAATAATTTCATATTTTTGTGGCAAACTCTTTTTGAATTCATTAGTTTAACACTTATAAAAAATAGAGGAGCCGTAATGAAAAAAATTGTAATAATTTTAGTTATCGTTGCAGTAGTAATATTGTATTTTGTTTTAAAGCCGTTTGAGAAGCCGGATGATTTTCAGGACAAATCGGTCAGAACATCAACATCGGCGGTAAAACGGGGCAATCTGATAGTTGCAATAAATTCAAACGGCATAGTTGAACCGATTTTGGCAGTAGAATTAAAATCAAAAGCCTCTGGTGAAATCATTGAATTATCGATAGAGGAAGGCGATTTTATCAAGAAGGGACAACTAATTGCCCGTCTCGATGCAGCAACTGCTGAAAACGACTATAACCAGGCTAAGGCGGATGTTGAAGTGGCCAGAGTGGCCTTATCTCAGGCAGAAAAACAAGCGGAACGCCAGAAGCAATTATACAGCCAGGGGCTGATTTCAGAGCTTGATTTTGAAAGCGCAACGCTGGCCAGAGAACAGGCAAATTCTCGTCTGGTCCAGGCAAAAGTCGCTTTAGAATACGCCAAGGAACGTTTATCAGATACTGTTATAAAATCGCCCATTGACGGTATAGTATTAAAAAAATATGTCGAGAAAGGGCAAATAATAGCCTCTGGGATCTCAAATGTCTCCGGCGGGACTACAATCGCCACTATCGCCGATATGTCGAAAGTCTATATTCGAGCATCAGTCGACGAGGTCGATATCGGTCAGATCGCCCCCGCACAGAAAGCGACTGTCAATGCTGAAAGCTATCCGGATCGTGAATTCTATGGCGAGGTTTTGCGCATACACCCTCAGGCAAAAGTCGAACAAAACGTCACTACTTTCGATGTCACCATTGAGGTTGACAACGCCGAGGGATTACTTATGAGCGGTATGAATGCCAGCGTTGAGATTATCGCCGGATACAAAGAAAATGTCCTGTTGATACCCAGAGAGGCTCTGACAGACATGAGGACAATAGCTCGAATGGCAGGAGCGCAACCGGGGAACGCTGAAGGGCTTCAGAAATCAAATATGCCCGGGGAATCAACCTCACAGCCGGGATTTCATCAAAAGCAAACACAAAAAAAATCCAATCCGACAAGAATGGTTATTGCTGTTGTTAATGGACAGCAGGAACTGTGGCAGGTCGAAATAGGAATGTCCAACTTTGAACAAGCTGAAGTATTATCCGGTCTGGTCGAGGGTGATACCGTTCTGACTACGATAACATCAAAGGCATTGCAGGACAGAGAAGCGTTTTTAGAAAGAATTAGAGGCCGAAGCCAGCTTCCGGGAATGAAAAAAGATACTAAAAAATGAACTGGTTCGAATTTTTTAATATCAGTCTGAATTCTCTTCTTGCAAACAAGATCAGGGCTTTCCTCACAATGCTGGGTATTATTATTGGAGTAGCCGCTGTTATAACAATGATATCTCTTGGGCAAGGGGCAAAAAAAGCTGTTACAGATAGGCTCGAGGCCCTCGGCACCAATCTGATCTATATCAGGTCCGGCGCGCCCCACTCACGAGGTGTTAGAATGGCGGCAGGTACAACACAGAGACTTGATGAAAAAGACCTCAAAAGACTTAAGACAGGTTGTGTCGCTGTTGACCCGATCGTACCTGAAATCAGGGGAAACAGGCAGGTAATTTATGGCAATATGAACTGGAATACTACGATAATCGGCACAAGTCCAGGATATTTTGAACTCCGGAATTATCAACTTGATGAAGGCGACAATTTTACTAATCAGGATGTTAATGCTATGAAAAGGGTTGCGGTAATCGGTCCTAAAGTTGCCGAAAACCTTTTTGCCAACGTCAACCCGGTGGGGAAAACATTGCGAATTGGACGAATGAGATTTGAGGTAATCGGTTTAACAAAATCTAAAGGAGTATCCGGAGGCTGGCTTGATTTTGATGATGTTATTCTGATACCATACACTACCGCCCAAAAACGGATTTTTGGAATCAACCATCTAAGCGGTTTAATTGCCCAAATAAAAGACGAATCGATGGTTCAGGCCGCTTACCTTGAAATTGAAAATATATTAAGAAAATCGCATCGCTTACGGCCCGATCATGACAACGATTTTTTCATTCAATCGCAATCTGATTTCGTTCAGGCCAGACAGGAAACCACTGAAACTTTTTCCTATCTTTTAGCCGGAGTGGCGCTTGTTTCACTGATTGTCGGCGGCATCGGAATTATGAATATAATGCTCGTATCGGTCACCGAACGAACCCGTGAGATCGGCGTCAGGATGGCGGTTGGCGCCAGGCGATCCGATGTTTTACTGCAGTTTATTATGGAATCAATAAGCCTTTCTCTGCTTGGCGGACTTATCGGCATCGGCGTCGGTATGGGCGGCTCATTTGTTCTTTCCGAATTTTTCGGTTGGAATACACTGATAGCGCCGGAGGCAGTGGCGTTATCATTCATGTTTGCCTTTGCAGTTGGCTTGTTTTTCGGAATCTACCCGGCCCGCAAAGCCTCCCTGCTTGACCCAATTGAAGCGCTTAGATACGAATAATATTGCCTCCTTTTAATTTAAAATATATGTGTTGGCATTCGCCATAGGCGGATTCTTCTGCCAGAGTTGTCGGAAGTAACTTCCAACAGCACAAAGGTGCTCTATATTTTAAAAGACGGTAGGTTGGGTTCCGATCCGCCGCAGGCGGAGAGAAACCCGACATTTTGATTTCGCAAAAAAACCTCAGGCGAAACTGCTTTCCACATCCTTGTTGGTGCATGAGGACATACACCAACCACGGAAATCATAGCTCCGGCAGCACCTGAGATGGACTTCTGTCACGGCCTCTCCCCGTGTGCCCCTTCTTATATAGTCGGATCGTTCAATCTGTCGACATATAAAAAAACGCCGCCAATCGGCAGCGTTTATTTGATTTTTATCCGGCTTGCCATGTAGCGTCAGGTTATCAAATCCAACGCCCGCAATCTTCATCTAATTACTTTAGCATTACCATTTTCATAGTCTGGGAAAAGCTGCCGGCATTCATGCGGTAGAAATAGACCCCCGATGGCGCATCCCGACCGCTGTCACTGGCGCCGTCCCAACGAGCCTGATGATAACCCGCCTCTTTCGACTCTGAAACAAGAGTTTTAACCTTTTGACCCAGAATGTTGAATATCTCGATACTTACAAAAGCCGGCTCGGGAATCTGGTACTCAATATTTGTCTCCGGATTGAACGGATTGGGGTAGTTCTGATTGAGAATAAACTCCGATGGCAGTGATGCTCTTTCATCTTCAACATTACTTCCTTCGCCCAGAGTTATCGTGCCCGACACGAAAACAGGCACAAAATCTACATAGCCCCTGATCAGACCAAAATATAAACGAAATGTATTCGATATAATTTCTGTATCGATTTGACAGGTCTGTTCCCCGGCATCAGGAGAAATAGCAAATGTGACAGTCATTCCCTGCAGCCTTTCGGCGTCAGTATATAACAGGGGTTCGATGATATCTCCCCCGAGATCATGAAAGCCCAGACAGCGAATATAACCATCGTCGGCGCGGATGCTGTCGTACGCTTCTTCCCACTCCTGGAAAACATTCAGCCAGCCTACTTCAGTGGGATATATCTGATCGTCGGGGCTGTTCCAGGTAACCGGAAGGAAAAAGTCAGAAACTGAATCATCAGTAACAAAATAAATTGGCACATCTACATAAGTCCATTCGCCCGGCGCATAATCGACCTCCACCGAACCGATTATCAAGCTATCAGGTATCCCCGGATCATCAGGGTCCTGGGCAAAAGCGAAAATTGATGTAAAAATAAATATCCCGGCAATTAAGAAAACAAACCTTTGCATAAACATTACCTCCAAACCTCAAGTTTAATAATATGACCCCCAATAATTACACAACAAGCATCAACCTAAACCAAATTAATACTCTGAAGATATATCTAATTAATTATATATAATTTTTTAAGATTGTCAAGACATTTTTAACTTGCAGTAAAGCAACGAGTTGAAAAGGGTTCAGGATTTTATGGAATGATTTTGTGTTAGTTTTGATTTTTCTTATGCATTCCGTACTTTTTCAGCTTTTCAAAAAGCGTTGTATAATCGACTTTTAAAATTTCCGCGGCTTTTCGTTTATTGCCATTGGTTTGAGTAAGCACTCTTTTTATAAGTCCTTTTTCGGCCTCGGCCTGTGCGTAAGCCCCAACCTCTTTTAGACCGGCTCCCTCGCGAAGTCTGATATCTGCGGCAGAGGGAAGCCTGATCGCCAGATGTTCGGGAGTTATTGTTTTTCCGGAACAAAGGATAATCGCTCTTTCTATTGTATTTTCAAGTTCTCTCACATTTCCCGGCCAGTTGTACTTTTCCAGCAGGTTTACAGCATCATGAGAAAGCTTTTTTGGTTTTTTATTCATATCCTTACAGTATTTTTCTATAAAATATTTGGCGAGTTCTGAAATATCTTCTCGTCTTTCACGGAGCGACGATATAGTTATCGGGAAAACAGAAAGCCGATAAAAAAGATCCTCACGGAATTTGCCTTTAGCGATCGCTTCTTTAAGATCAATATTTGAGGCCGCAATAATTCTGACATCAACAGTAATTTGCTTGGCGCCGCCAAGTCTTTCAAATGTTTTTTCCTGTAAAACGCGCAGCAACTTGGCCTGCAAAGCCATATCCAGATCGCCGATCTCATCTAAAAAGATCGATCCGCCATCGGCAATTTCAAACTTCCCCATTTTACGGGCTACTGAGCCGGTATAAGCTCCTTTTTCCGAACCGAAAAGTTCATTCTCCATTAGTTCACGAGGTATGGCTGCGCAATTAATTGTTATGAACGGTTTTTTATTCCTTAAAGATAACTCATGAGCGGCTCGGGCAAATAATTCTTTCCCTGTCCCGGATTCGCCGAGGAACAGAACCGTTGTATCGGATTTGGCTACCTTTTGCACGAGTTCGATAGCTTCTTTAATCTTATCAGATGACCCTATTATCTCCTTCGATCCGAGAGTATTTGCCAATTCTTCTCGCAGCATCGTATTTTCAGCCACCAGACGGCTGTTTTCGATGGCGCGCTTTATCAACATTGAAAGATGTTCGGTATCAAACGGCTTGGTTAAAAAATCGTAAGCGCCCAGGCGCATTGCCTGTACCGCCGTTTCGATTGTGCCGTACGCCGTCATCAGGATTACCGATGTTTCAGGGTCTATCTCTTTAACCTCGGAGAGCACTCCCAAACCATCCATATTGGGTAATTTCAAATCAGTCAGGACTACATCATACCTTTTATTGCGGGCTTTACCGATACCGGTTTGGCCATCGCTTGCAGCATCGACGTCATAACCTTCCGATTCGAGAGTATCAGTAAGCATTCGCTGCATGCTGTCTTTATCTTCAATTACAAGTATAGATGGCATAGTTTCACCTCTTTTTAAAATATCGGCATTATATTGTCCTGCTTGAATGATAAAACTATGGCCGGCAATTCCTGCAGGGCGAGAATCCTTGCAGCAATGCTTGATTTCTTGTTTCAATTCTCCTGAATTTTTCCGGGCTGGTTCTTTTCAGGGTGTAACAGAGCGGACGGTGAAAACGAAATGATCCATTTATATAAATATAATATTCTTCGGCTACAGGTTCAGGCAAAGACCATATGCCGGCTTTCCTTTCGATTGCTTCGATTTGATATGGCAGGTATTCATCCTTTAGATACACATTGTCAGGATATTGATAAACCAATGCCAAACCAGCGTTTAGTAAAGACCGCCCAACATTTACCGAATCGGCATAAACTTCGGCCAGCGTTCTGTTGTATCGGTCAGATCCTGATCCTGCAAGCTTTAGTGAGACTTTTTTGCTAAGTACAAGTTTTTCCAGATGCATTAAAGCCTCATCATAAAAGGGTTCGCCTGATTCAGGAGTATCAATTATGGCGATACGAACTCTCTTGCCGGAGGATAACACAAATGTATCGCCATCGAGCACTTTAACGGCTATAGTGTCAACAGAAGCAGATTTATCATCAGAAGATTTTTTCTCACTGCAATTAGAAAGAAAAACTAAACTCAAGCACGCAGGAATTAATACAAACTTTTTAAAAACAACGGTTCTCATAAGTTATTTTCTTAACCTGTAAACAGCAACAGCTCCCAGCAATATTCCCTCATAATGCCCCTCAAGCCTCTCCCCTTTTAGCGACTTAATGACTTCTGCCTGCTTTAAGAATGTGCTCAAAGAAAAGGGCAAATAGTGATAAGCATATTTCTTTTTGGTAAACAATCTTGAAATAATCGGAATGAGCTTATAAAAATATAAATAAAAGACCCAGGCAATGATTTTATTCGGTGGATGAGCAACCTCCACAATCGATGAATGTCCGCCTGGCTTTAGGATGCGGTGAATCTCCGAACCGAATGCCCTTAGATCATCCAGATTGCGAAGCGAATAACCGTTGATAATGCCGTCAAATGACGAATCCTTAAATGGCAGGTTTTCAGCGTCACAACATACATAATAAACATTCTTGCGGCCGCCAAGTTTCTGTCTGGCCAGCCTATGCATTTTAAAAGAAAAGTCACCAAGAATTATTATGCCGTTGAAGTTGTCACGATTTAACAATTCGATTGACATATCGCCTGAACCGGAACAAATATCAAGCGCCACACTATCCTGTTCATGCGGAACAATTGTTTTTTTTCTACAAAAGCCATCCAGCCCGAATGAAATTACCCTGTTTAACAGATCATAGTTTTGGGAAATGTCGTCAAACATTTGTCGAATAAATTTTTTCTTGGGCGTGTCTTCCAGATAGATCGTTTTATTCATTATTAAATCCCGATATAAACCCACCTGTTGGGCGTAGTACAAGTATCGGTCTTAAGCCCCTTACATAGTTTCCTAAAATTTCCGATTAATCATGAAGTCTATCATCTCCAGGATCAGGTTGCGTTGAGTTTCATCGATGGCTCCGTCAAGCCTGGTAAATTTTTTCTTAGCCCGGGTAGCCAATTCAATTGAGGAATCCATAGCGCTCTGAATACAATCATATTCCTCTATGAGTTTCATGATTTTTTCGATATCTTCAGATTTTTTCTGGCTGCGAGGTCTATCGAATACTTCCAGTAAGAACTTTTTATGTTCGGGGTTTGTTTTATCCATCAAGTTAATAGTAATTAATGTTCTTTTACCCTCCCATAAATCGCCGCCTATTTCTTTGCCATAGACTTCTTCATCCCCTACCAGGTTTAAAATATCATCCTGTATCTGGAAGGCTACTCCAAGGTCCAACCCGAAATCGAAAATGATTTCTTTGAATTTTACATCGGCTCCGGCAATCAGGGCGCCGATCCAGGAGGGCGTTGCGCATGTATACCAGGATGTTTTATGACGGCACATATTCAGGTAATCATCCCGATTCAAATCCCACCGTTTGTTTTTAACCCAGGAGAGCTCTATATGCTGTCCGGCAGTGGTCATACTATACATATTCAGAAATTGCTCGATTATATCGAGGGTAAGTTCCGGGCCAAGAATTTGTCGGTTGTTTTTTAGAAACTCCCACATCTTACCCGCTAAGGCATCGCCGGCGTTCAAAGCCAGTGGAACGCCATGCTTAATATGCAAAGCCGGCAATCCGCGCCTTAACTCAGAACCATCTTCGATATCATCATGAATCACAATCCAGTTTTGAAAAAGCTCCAGGGCCGCGGCAGTATTAAGCGCTGATTCGATCTTTCCACCGTAAGCCCGACAAAAAATTAAAAGTATTGAAGGTCTTAACCCTTTACCTCCCCGGCTGGGATAATCACTCATCATCTGAAAAAGACTGTTCACTTCAGGCACAGAATGAAATCTTGGCAGCTTGCCGAAAATATATTCATCAACTTGCTTTTTGTATTCCTTCAGGGTCGAAAAAAAATCGCTCATGCCTGTATTTAAAAACCTACGGCAAGAATGTCAATCAGTTTCTGCCCGACAGATAACAAATCAGAGAAATTTTAAGTATAACCTATTGATATATATAAAATGACTTTGAGTTATTGAAATCGGGTTTTATTTTTTTGACTGAACATCCGCCGTATCTTTGAGCTTGGCTGCCAGGGCATTTTGAACCAGGGCTTTGATTTTATTCATCTCGAATGGCTTGGCAAGGATTCCATCAAGCATGCTTTGTCTGACCATTTCATCATCTATCTGGTTGCCCCACCCGGATATCATTACCACCGGCACGTCAGGCCTTAACGACTTACAAATCCTTGCTACCTCCCAGCCGCTGATACCCGGCATACCAAGGTCGGTAATTACAATATTGAAATCACCTTTCTTAAACTGTTCTACACCTTCCTCGCCAGTTACAGCTAAGGACACATCATGACCCATGAACTTAAGTATATCACCGATAACTTCCAGAATGTTTATATCATCATCAATGACCAGCGCTCTGGCCTTTATCTCATCTTTAACCTCAGAAACGGCAGCCGGCTTTGTTTTAGCTTTGGCGGTGGTCTGGAATGAGAGTGTAAAAGTCGTCCCCACTCCGGGTTTTGAATCAACATCAATTTCGACTTTGTGACGGGTAACTATACCGTAGACGACAGCTAATCCCATTCCCGTACCCTGCTTACCTTTGGTAGTGAAGAACGGGAAAAACATTCGGTTTAATGTATTATCAGCCATCCCAACCCCGTTATCCTTAATCGTAACAACTGCCTGATCATCCTTCATATATGACTTGATCTTGATATAACCGCCCTCAGTCAAGGCGTCAACAGCATTTAAAATAATATTAGAAAACGCTTCAACCAGGTCGGGTTGATTACCGAGTATCGGGAGAAGTTCACCACGTTCAAAGGTTAGAACAATCACAACTCCCTGGCGCTGGCAATCATCTTTCCATCGCGGCTTAGTCATTTCGACAGCGTCAGCTATAGCTTTATTCAGGTCAACATGTTCAAACTGCCCCCCGCCTGATACTCTGGTAAAGTTTTGTAATTTCTGAACGGTTTTGGCGCCCCTGAAGGTTACTTCCTCAATTTGTCTGAGCTGATCAAGCCATTTGCTGTTTTTGATTTCACTCAACAGCAACTGGGTTCTACCCAAAATGGTTCCCAGCACATTATTGAAATCATGGGCGACGCCGCCGGCCATTTCGCCAAGGGCTCTAAGTTTTTCAGTTAATATTAGCTGTTCCTGGGTAGTGGAAAGCTCTTTATAGGCTTTCTCAAGGCTTTGAAAAAGCTTGGCATTCTCGATGGCGTCGGCGGTCTGACGCGCAAAAATAGTCAGTATATCAAGATCATCCTGGACAAACTGTTTGGCTTTGGTTGAGCGCAATGTTACAGCTCCAATAACCTCGCCAGACCATGTTAAAGGAGCGCTGATGAGCGACTCCTGTTCATCCGGCGGAGTGCCGGGTACATGATAGGTTCGTGGATCAGATTCTGAATGGTTCGAAATAAGCCCTATACCGCTCTGGGCGACCAGACCGGTTAATCCCTCCCCGAGTTTTAAGGTAATTTTTGAAATTTCTTCTTCATGTTGTTCATCGACTGTAATTAAAGGTCTCAGAAGGTCTGACTTTTTATCCAGAGTAAATATTGTCCCGCCATCAGCGCCGACGATTTTAGTCGCCAGGTTTATAGCTTTCTCTAAAACCTCGGTATAATTCAGCGATGAATAAATAGCGGTTGACAATTCCAGCAAAGCGGCCAGTTTGGCATTAAGTTCCTGACCAATTCTTTCTTTCAATGACAGTTTCAATGAAAGCGCAACCTGTTCGGTTATAAAAGCGGCTTTCTCAGCATAGCTTTTCGAATAATCCGACGGCAATTCATGCCAGCCCCAGATCAAAAATCCGCCGCCAATATCCACAAGTTCAAATGGAATTGTCAGCGCTTTTCGGCAGTGAAGCGTTTTAGCAAATACATTGCAGATAGGTTTTGTGCATAAGAGCTCATCATTTTCATCTGAAGGATTAAAGTCCTGTTGTGAGCATAATTCCCAGGTATTGGGAGCGATCTTTTGCAATTCTTTTTCGAGTTGAGCTGTTTCATTTGTTTTTTTATTTATCAGCAAATAGCATTGCATCAAGACCGAATCGACAATAATCAGGGCGAAATAATCAGCGCCCAGGTTCTGACTGTTCCTTATCGAGATTGCCTCGAATATGGGCAATACATGGTTCTTATGCAATCCTACCGGCATCGACTTTCCTTACATTAACCTGGCTAATTAAGTCCTTTACCTGCTCCAGAGTGAAAGGTTTTTTCAAAACTTGCGTCAATCCTCTTGACGCCAGGTCCTGTTTTTTGATTTCTTTATTCCAGCCAGTCATTGGCACAATCCGGCAATCAGGAGAAGCGCTTTTAACCATGTCAATAACTTTCCAACCATCCTTATCAGGCAAGCCAAGGTCGGTTATTACCAGATCGAAAGAATGTTTTGATAAAAGATCACTGGCCTGGGCATAATCACAAGCCATTACGACTTTATCACACAGGCCTTTTATTATTTCATGCAAAATAGCTCGAAAGTTGTCGTCATCCTCCACCACCAGAACTGACAGGGCTGAGACATTGCTTTCGGCCGTTGATTCTTTTATAGCCGGAAGTTTTATTGTAAATACTGTACCTTTGCCCGGTTCACTTTCAACTGTGATTTCGCCGCTGTGGCGATTTATTATAGCATATACCATTGCCAGACCGAGACCGGTTCCCAGGCGACCTTTAGTGGTAAAATATGGGTCGAAAATCCGCTTAACTGTATCGGCGTCCATCCCGATACCGTCATCACTGATGTGTAAAATGACATTTTCAGATTCAACATGGGCGTCGATATTGATATTACCATCCCCGGAAATGGCGTCAATGGCATTAAGTATTAAATTAGAGATCACTTCGACCAGCTCCGAACGATTGCCTGTAATACAAAGATCACCTATCAGCCTGGTTTTAACTTTAATTAATTTACAGCTTTGAATATCCTCCCATTTGGGTCTGGTCATCTCGACTGTATCTTCAATAATCTCCGCCAGTTTGATTGCAGAGAATTTGTTTTCGCTTTTGCTTTTTGTAAATTCATTTATGCGGGACAGAATACTTATACCATCAACGGCCGACTTTTCAATGACCTTCAGATTCTTAAACAGTACATTTTGGGAAACATCTTTATTCTGATCTTTAGCCAGGGTCAACATCTGTACTCGCCCGACTATGGCGGCTAAGATATTCTTAAAATCATGTGCAATACCGGCGGCCACCTCTCCCAGGGCTTTAAACTTTTCAGTTTGAATAAGTTTTTCCTGCGTTTCAGCTAAACGATCGTAGGCTTTTTTTAGTTCGCTGTAAAGCATGGCATTACTTATAGCTATTTCCAGGTGTTGAGAAACGTCATACAACAATGAATTGTCCTGGGGTCTGAAACCCTCTGGATTAGGGTTGCCTACCAGTAGAAATCCGATATGCTTATTTTCATGCTTGATTGGTGAAATTGCTATATAATTAATATCCTGGTCATGAAAATATTTTTGCAGGGGATCGGTTAACCTCATTTCGTTTATGTTGTAATAAACCGGTTTAGCCTGCCTGACAACTTCAGCGAAATATAGCTCCAGACTTTCGATATCGGGCATTTCCCATATACCGTCTTTATACCTTTTAAAATAATCCGACTGATCGGGATATTCAGGATGTTCCTTGAATACAATGGTCGCCCAGTTATAACCGGTGATCTCGGACAACGATTTGACAATTCGGTTGAACAGATCTTCCAGATCAAGAGTGGCAGAAATCGCCTGGTTGATCTGGTCGACCAAACTTAGCCGTTCAGCGGTATCGATAGTCTCGCTATACAGGCTTATGTTATTAAGCGTAACCGCTAAAAATTCGGCAATTGTCTGAAGAGTAGTCAGGTCTATCCGAGAGAACGCCTTGGGACGCCTGTCCTGGATATCGAGTACCCCGTGAAAATTTCTACCGGCCACCAGCGGCAGACTATATCGCGACTTAACGCCTTCAATCCCGACGTCGAGATCATCCGGAGAAATATCATTCTGATAATAACTCTTCCACTGCTTAAAAACAATTGACAGTGTTCCCTTATCGGTGGGAAGTTTCAAACCCGGTTCATATCCTTGTCCCCAGCGACAACTCTGCTGAGCCAGCCTGAGCTGGTCATCATAATCGGGAACAAACACGGCGACCAAATCGAAACCAAACCCTTCTGACAATGACTTAACAGCTTCACTTAGCAGTTCAGATTGATTCAGGATGCCGGAAAGTTTTTTTACCAGCGAATTTGTCAGGGCGAGTTTAGCAGTGCGTTCGCGTTCTATCTGTTTCAGCCTTATCTTCTCCATGGCGGCTGCAACCTGATCTATCAACGATTCTAACAAATCCTCTTCACGCTTTGTAAAAGCATATTTTTCACTGGACTCAACATCAAGGACACCCACAACTTTTCCATGTAAAATAACTGGCACTGCCAGCTCTGAACCGGTCTTACCGGTTGAGACGATAAATCTTTTATCCTTGCTGACATCGCCCACATTGATGGTTTTCTTTTGGGCGGCGGCATGCCCGGTTATGCCTTCTTGGCCAATTTTAAAGCGATGTCCCAGTTGGTACTCGGGATATTCGCCGATCGTTGTCACTATATACAGTTCATCAGTATCGAAATCTCTTAACATAAAGGCGCAATTTGAGATATTAAAATTCATCGAAATTGCGTTTAAGACCCTGTTATAAAATGGTATCAAATCGAGATCAGAATTTAAAGCCTGACCGACATCAAACATTGTCGTTATCTGAGCGACTTTATCTATAATCATCGAATACATGCGGGCGTTCTCAATAGCGGCCGCTGCCTGGGCAACCAGAGCGGCGCTTAAATCAACAACGTCTCTGTTTAAAACTGATCGGTCCTCAGTCCGTTGCTCAACCATTATAAGAATGCCGGTAAGTTTCCCTGCGCGTTTAAGGGGAGCTATCAGAGCATCGGAACAACCATACAGCTTCAAAGCCTTCAGATCATCTTTAGGACATGGTTTTAAATCCCTTTCTTCCATCAGGAACGGAGTGTTTAAGGACATTATCTCCTGCAGCCAGGACATCTTCTCTATGTCAATTATTCTTTCCTCAGGGCTGACTGTCAGGCCGCCTCTATTTGAATAGAACTTCTGCATATACATTTTATCAGTATCATCCTGGCTCAATAAAATATAACTGTAGCTGCAGCCGAAATAATCGCCAAGTTTGGCCACTAGAATATTGCAGACCTCATCGAGATCTAAAGAGGAGGAAATTGCCAGGGAGGTTTTCATTAGCATTTCGTTTCGCTTATTCTCCTTGGAAATCAGAACCTGGTTATTATGATTTTCATAAAACCACGAGGCGGCAATACCTACAAAATCAAGCTTTGGATAATAATATTCGTTATACGATGGAGTTTCCTTATGAAAAAATACAATTACTCCTATAGGTCTGCCCTGCGGCATTAATGGCAGCAGCCAGGCAGCCTCAAAATCTTCGAATAATCTCTGACAATTGCCTTTAATCCTTTGCGGATTCGTAAGAAAACGTGGAAAACCAGTCTCAAATATTTCAGATACAACGCCGGTTCCGTAAATAGCATAATCTTCCCTGGAACGGGATTTAATTCTGCAATGGCCGCAGAGTTTCATCTCTCCTTTCGGATCTATTATAAAAGCGGCTGCCGCATCAAACTCCAGCTGCTCACATGAAAGATTCAGCAAATGACTGTAACCGTCACTGAGCGTCTGAACATCATCAAGACTGTCTTTAATTTGCTGAAAGATCTTTATAACGCCGGTGCCAATTCCTGTGCTTCTATCTTTATATTCTATTTTCACGGTTTGAGAATGATCGTTGGAGTCGACTTCCTTTTCTGACCTTTTTTTTGACGATGTTACTTTTGGTTCTTTGACGAACCTGATTGATTTTATGATAGCATATATAACGGTAATCGAACCGATAGCAACAAGCAGCAGCACCGGAGTAAATATTTCAGCGCTTCTGATGCCTTCCAGCGCAAACAAATTTAAACGATCAATCAACAGCAGGAAAATTGCCAATCCTGCCATGCTGATCCATTTTAGTATTCTATTATGATCGGGTCTTGAGGATGATATCATATAAATATCAAAGTTATCTTTTCACAATGGTTTCAACTATTCTTTTAGCTTCAGCAAATTGGCCGGACAGTTTATGGATTTTCTCAGCGTTTCTATTAATCACATCGAGATACTTGATAAGCTCTTCCCTGTCAACGTTGAGTTTATTTTTAAGGTATTCGCATGAGGCCAGGATACCAGCCAAGGGACCGTTAATCCGGCTGTTGAAACCTGGGATCATTTTAAAAGTATCAGCCTGGTTCTCATAATAACGAAGACGTCTGTTAGCTATCCTGTTTGAATCGGCAAGGATATTCCTGGTGGCAATACTGTTTTTGTGCATTAGAGACATTGATATCACATTTGTCAACAAAACAGCAAAAACCAGTTGATGAGAACTAATTTTATTACGATCAGAACTGCGGCTCTCACCGATAGTGACAACGCCGGCCGTTTTCCCCTCGGTAATTATCGGTATAATCATACACTGAGATATGCCTTTTGGCATCAGCAGATTGGCTTCCAGTTCAGAAATTTTTGCAGTTATATTATTATCGCTTATTATTTCGGGTTTACCGGTTGCCATAACTTTCCTGTGCGTATAAAGCTCGGCCAACGGTAAACCGGTAATAGTCCTTTCATCCCATAAAAGCTCCCGGCGCTGATAGATAGCGGCGGTCTGAAATCTCTTTCTATCGTTGTCGAGAAGCATGATACGGCAGAACGTGGATGGCGTATTTTCGACTATTATCCTGGCCAGTTCACGATATATATTAACTGATGTTCCCTGGTCACCAGCCGCCTCCAGTGAATATTTAACGGCTCCGATTTTATCGAACGTATCGGATGTCAATGAATTGTTCATCTCCTCCAGTACCGACCCGGATATCACAGAAGCAATGGCCTCCATAACAATAATATCATTCTGGCCGAATTTATGGTCCGTTTTAACCGAGACGTTTAGGGCTCCTATTGGTTCACCTCCGATTACAACGGGCGTAAAAATCGTCCTTGTATTTTGCGGAGGTTTATACTCTTCTCCCAGCAGATTTACATTGTCCGGCAGAGTCAGCCCCCGATTATTGGACATAACCCATCTTACCGGAATATAATTATCGCCGGCAAAATATCCCTTATCAATAACAACATTTCCACCGGTGGGAAGATTAAAATCCAGAACATGCGGCGCCCCGTCGCCTTTAAGATAAAGGTTAACCGAATTAAATTTCAAGAATTGCCTTAATAACTTAGCCAGCCTTATGACGCATGTATTCAGATTGTCGTTAGACCGAGAGGTTTTCAGTATTACAGCGACAAAATCTCGGAAAGCCTGTTGCGATTGAATCGATCGCTGCAAACCATCTCTGTAAAAAGCCAGACCCAAATTGGCGCTGACTGCTTCTAAAATCCGCAGCTCTTCCTGTGAAAATACCCGGGGGTGGTCTGTATATACAGTCAGTACGCCCACTCGTTTAATGCCAAAATCGACCGGTATGGCAAGAGCTTCAACAACAGGTCCATTCGTTGTTTCAATTATAATATCTTTATGGATTCGAATGCTTTCGTCAGTTTGAAATATCTCGCCGGTCTCGAAGACTTTGCTGTACAGACTATTATCGGACGAGCTTATAAGTTCTTTCGATTTTTCAGTTAATCCGATTGAGGCAAATAGTGATAAACGGTTTTCCCTGCTCAAAATATGAATTGAAGCCCCCTGATAACCATAGTTTTCCAAGGCGGCAGACGCTATTTTACTAAATGTAGTTGGGGAGGCATCACCATAGGAAGACACTTTGGTTATAGACTCATATAGGCTGATACTCTTTGTTGCTTTCTGAAGACGGCTTGTAACGGAAAAAAGATAAGGCAGCCAGAGTATCATCCCCCAGATTACAAGAGTCCAGCCCACAATGTAACCCATTACTGATTCTATGATAAAATAAATCATGGAAAGGCTGTAACCGGGACCAAGCAATCCCATATGACCAGCCAGACCGACAGTTGTTCCAAGCGCCAGTAAGACACAGCCATATGTCATAAGCCTTAAGGCTTTTGGACGAAATAAAAAATACCCGGATTTCAACTTGGCAACGGCCAGAAATATAGCAATAAGGGCCATTAGCCAGATAAGCTTCTGATGAATTAATATCATGCACTACTCCAGCTTTTAACTTAATATTTTTTATTATATTTATCGGTTTTTTGTCAGATATAATAAGCCCAGATAAAGAAAAAAGCCTTTAAAAATCGACTTTTTCACATAGTCAGTTTAGTCATTTATATATGTGAATGGCGCTAGCAATAAATAAAACGTAAACTGTCATAATTTAACTGGACTGATTCAAAGTCCTGTCAGGTCATGCCCGCAAGGGTGTGACCTGACAGCACCTATATGCGGTCAGGTCACGTTTTACTACGACCTGACCGAACATTAAATATTCATTAATGCTATGTCGATGATATTACAACACAATAGGTTAAATGCCATTTTCTTGAATTGACAATGTGGTTTATGAGTAAAGCAGGTTAAGCTTTATGCTTAGACAACTAACCCTGAGAGCGATATTCACCAAGCTTGTTTCTTAAAGTTCTGGTAGTGATTCCCAGAATTTCAGCAGTTCTGGCTTTGTTCCATTCATTGGCCTCAAGTGTTCTATATATCAGGCGCCGCTCCATATCGGCTATTGTAGATCCCACATCGCTATCAACGCCCTCAAAACCCGGTGAACCCACGGCAACTTCCATTGGAAAATCAGAAATTTTCAGCTCCTGCGAGCTGGACATAACAACCGCGCGTTCAATGTAATTCTCCAGCTCTCGTACATTTCCCGGCCAATTGTAGCTCATGAAATATTTAACCACTTTTTCTGAAAGAGCTTTTATCGGGACTCCTTCACGGCGACAGTATTTCTGCAAAAAATATTCAGACATCAATGGGATATCATCGAGACGCTCACGTAAGGGCGGCAAATTAATCGGGATTACCTGAAGCCTGAAAAATAGGTCGTCACGGAATTTACCTTTACTTACCTCCTGTTTCAGATCGCGATTAGAGGTGGCAATAATCCGCACATCAACTGATATGGTTTGCCCGGAGCCAAGACGTTCCAGCTCACGTTCCTGAATTACTCTTAAAAGCTTTGTCTGAATTTTCGGCGATATTTCCGAAATTTCATCCAGTAAGAGCGTGCCTCTGTTTGCCTGTTCAAAACGGCCGGTGCTTGACTTTACAGCGCTGGTGAAAGCGCCTTTCTCATGACCGAAAAGTTCGGACTCGATAAGCCCCTCCGGCAAAGCGGCACAGTTCATTTTTATAAAAGGTCTATCAGCCCTGCTGGAATTGTAATGAATAGCTCTGGCAACTATCTCCTTGCCGGTGCCGGTCTCACCGCTTATCAATACCGTTGATACAGTATTTGCAACATTTTTGATAATGTCAAATATTTTCAACATGGCCGGAGAACGTCCAATCAGGTTTTCATAAGAATAGCTTTCAGCCAGTTCCTGCTTCAAATAGCGATTTTCTTCTTTAAGTTTTTTGTAATCCAAAGCCCTGCTTACAAGTATTTCCAACTCGCTGGCATTAAATGGCTTGGTAATATAGTCACAGGCTCCTAATTTCATCGCCTCAACTGCATTTTCAATTGTTCCAAAGGCGGTGATGACCATAACCCGGCAGTCAGGCTGAACGCTCATGGCGGCTTTTAAAACGTCAATGCCGCTGGCTTTCTGCATTTTCAGATCGGTGACAATCAGGTCGAACTCCAGTTTATTGAGCATCTCAATTGCCATCTCGCCTGATTTCGCCTGTTCAACCCCGTATCCTTTTCTGTTAAGGGTCTCGATAATAAACTCCCGAACCAGGGAATCATCGTCAACGACTAATATTTTTGAACTCATCCTTTAAACCTTTCAAAGCGGCAATTCAATTGTAAAAACTGCGCCTCCACTTTCCCGGTTCTCTGCGTAAATAGCGCCGTTATGAAAATCGACCACCTTTTTAACCATCGACAATCCCAGCCCGGTTCCATTTGCCCGGGTAGTGTAAAAAGGCTTAAAAAGCTTTTCGCAATCTTCAACAGGAAAACCCCTCCCGGTATCATGAAACTTGATTATAAGGTTGTTTTGATCATTTTCTTCCACGGTTATTTTTAGAACGCCTTTATCCGGTTCAATTGCCTGGCAGGCATTATGGGCGATATTAATAAACGCCTGACGCATTAATATAGGATCAAATCTGTAATTATACTCCTTAATATCAGAATGCAGTTCTATCTTTGCTTTGCCGATAAAAGGTTCGTCCGCCAGTTTTTCAACTACATCATGTATGAATTTTAATATGTCAAGTTCGCGGAATTCTGGTTCCGTCTTCTTGGTAAAGTCCATAAGATTGGTAATAATCCTATTCAGTTCTTTTGCACCCTTATATATCTTTTGCGAGATATTGGCCGATGGATGATCCTGGGGGAAATCTCTCATTAAAAGTTCGCTAAAACCGATAATGCCGGACAGAGGATTTCTAACCTGATGGGCGACAGTAGCAATCATCTCGCCAAGCGCCGCCAGGGCTGAAACATGCCTGATGGTTTCTCTTAGTTTTTTCTCTGCAGCAATATCATGCAGTATTTCCACCACCCCGTAAAAATTACCATCATCATCAAAAATCCGGTTTGCTGAATATCCGACAGGCTGCGAACTATACCACTTTTCACCGTGGACTTTTACCTCGGTTCCTTTCAGAAGATTGAAAGTCGGATTATGTTCTTCTCCAGGGAATACATCTAAATAATTATTATTATAAGCGTCATCTCGCGTAATACCGGTTAACCGTTCAGCAGCTTTGTTAAAAAGGCTGATCCTGCCATCGACTCCAAACACCACAATGCCCGCGTTAAGACATTCCAGAATATTATTTAGATAAGTTGATAGTCGGCTGTTGGCTGCCAGAGCCTCGGTAAGCTGAATGTTGGCCTGCTCGAGTCGCTGACTCTGTGTTTCGAATTTTTTGGAAATTTCCCGGTAATCGTTTTGCAGTTTTTCTGCCAGTTCGGATAAAGAAACATAGGAATCGGCGATTTTTATTAATTCCTCAAGCTGCTGATTATCTAATTCCATATATTTATTATATCATAAGTATAGAAAATATCAATTAAATTTTAGATAAAAACGGAAACAAACAACCCTGATTAAAAACAATGTACTATCTCATCAGCCATTCTGTTAAGAGGAACAACTCTGTCGGCTAACTTATTGTCTACAATAGCCCTGGGCATACCATACACAACGCAGGTGTCTTCACTTTGGGCAAAGACGCTACCGCCTTTTTTCTTGACAAGCCGCATACCTTCAAGACCGTCAGAACCCATGCCGGTCATAATTACTCCAAGCACTCTCGAACCATAACCTTCCACAATAGACCTAACCATTATATCCACGGCTGGTTTGTGAAGCGTTTTAGACGGCTCATTAGATAGAATCACTCGACCGTATGATACGAGGTTCTTAACAGTTAAATGCTTATCTCCGGGAGCAATATAAACTGTACCCGGAGCGAGTGTTTCACCCTGTTCGGCCTCCTTGACCGTTACTTGCGATATAGAGTTGAGTCTCTCAGCCAAAGACTTGGTAAATGTTGGCGGCATATGTTGAACAATAGTAACCGGTACGGGAAGGTTCTTAGGCAGACGCGGAATTACGGCCTGAAGAGCAGGCGGACCGCCGGTTGATGTCCCAATGGCAATTATATGAAAATTTTTTCTTTCGCTCTTACACTCGACCACATATGTCGGAACAGGAGCCCTGCTGGGCCTGAAGGTTTTCGGTTTTTGTTGATTTTTGAATGCCCGGATAAGTCGTTGCTTATTAAGGGCAATATGTTTGATTTTTTTTAAGAGCTCTTCTCTAATTTTTACGATATCAAGAGCCACATAAGATGATTGTTTGGGAATAAAATCAACCGCCCCCAACGAAAGCGCATCGAGAGTGGCGGATGCTCCATCGGTAGTAAGAGAACTGACCATCATAACCGGAGTAGGATTATCGGCCATTATGCGTTTTAAAGCCGTTAGCCCATCCATCCTGGGCATTTCAATATCTAAAGTGATAATGTCAGGTTTAAGCTTCTGTACCATCTCGATACCTTCGATGCCATTATGAGCCATGCCTATGACTTTAATATCGGGGTCAGACTCCAACATTATAGAGATAGCTTTTCGCATAAAAGCGGAATCATCTACAACTAATACACGAACTTGTTTCATGGTTAAATCTTTAAAACGAGATCAAACAAGCTGGCCAGGTCAAGAATAAGTCTTACCCTGCCATCACCCATTATTGTTGCGCCAGCCACCCCCGGTGTATTGCCAAGGTATTCACCCATCGATTTTATGACAACTTCCTCCTGTCCGAGAAGTGATTCGACTATCAATCCGAGCTTCTTTTCAGCTAAACCAACCACAACAACCCTTAAACGATCCCTCTTTTCAGGCGATTTATTAAAAAGCGCTTCGGTTAAATCAACGAGAGGCAATATCGTGTCTCGATGCTTTACAACCTTTTTTTGATTGATATATTTAATTTGATCAGGAGATATTACCACTGTTTCTATAACAGAAGTCAGCGGTATGGCAAAAATATCATTTTCACTTTCTACCAATAAACCCTGAATAATAGCCAGCGTAAGCGGCAGTCTTATTGTTACTAACGACCCTTTTCCTTCCTCGCTGGATAATTCTATTGTACCCTTCAACTTCTCGATATTAGTCCTGACAACATCCATACCCACGCCCCGACCGGAAACGTTGGTCGTTTTTGCCGCGGTTGAAAAACCTGGCTGAAATATGAAATTAAGAATCTCTTTCCGGGATAATTCCTCGGCGGTTTCCGAAGTCGTCAATCCCCGCTCAATCGCTTTCTGTTTAATGACTTCAATATTCATGCCCTTACCATCATCAGCCACCTCGATAATGATATTATTGCCTATTTGGTAAGCAGAGAGCTTGATTATACCCCGTTCCGGTTTGCCGGATTTTACTCTATCTTCGGGTAATTCTATTCCATGATCCACCGAGTTGCGGATTAAATGCACCAGTGGATCGTTGATTTCCTCGATTACGGACTTATCCAGTTCCGTTTCCTCACCTGATATTTCCAGATCTATCTTTTTTGATAGATCGCGGGACAGGTCACGGACAACCCGTGGGAACTTGTTGAAGACGTGCCCAACCTGCAGCATCCTCATTTTCATGATAGCCACGTGCAGTTCTGTAGTTATAAGATTAATCTGGGAGGAGGATTGTTGGAGGTTATCCAAAATACCTTCGCCCTCATGTTCGGCCTGCAATTTCCCGATGGTCTGCAACAGGGCATTTCTGCCAAGTACAAGTTCACCAACCATGTTGACCAGACTGTCAAGCCTGTCAACGCCTACTCTGATTGTTGAATCAACTTTTTTTCCAAAGGCTTTCTGGAGCGTTGAGACGCTTTGAGATTCAGTTTGAGAAGGCCGGCTTTCCACCGACTTTGCCGAAGCTTCAACTTCAGGTTCATCTTCCCAGATTTCGGGTGTTTCTTGATCTTCAGATTGGGATGGTTCTTTCTCTTCAGTTTCTTCTGTGCTTTCAGACGGCCGGGCTGTACCAGCCGTGGCTGTTTGCTCCTCATAAATTCGCTTCAGCTTTTCAATTATTCCGTTAATATCGGTATTTCCCTGGTTGTTATCGATGATATCCTGAAGGACAAGTTTAACAAAATCAACCGCCTCTAAAAGAACATCCATTGTTTCTTCGGCAACCTGCAATTCATTCTTGCGGAGCTTATTGAGAACATCTTCCATGTTATGCGTCAACCGCATTAATTCACCAAATCCAAGAAAACCCGATGTCCCTTTCATCGTATGAGCGCCTCTAAATATCTCATTCAATAGGTCTAAATTCGCAGGATCTTTTTCAAGCTTGACTAAATTTGAGTCTAAGGATTCGATAATCTCATTAGTCTCGATCATAAACTCATCGATAATAGACTGCATTTCATCAAGTTCAAATTCAGGATTGCTCATTGCTCACTCTCAAAAACATCGTTTCAATTCAGTTTTGCATATCATTCCAGGTTTGAGATAATATTGTCTATTTCATCTTGCTGTTTTGCACCATCAACATTGAACTGAGCGTTAGGATCGTACACACGTTTCTTTTTGTCTTCTTTTGTCTTGGGTACCTCATTTTTAACTCCAACGGCGCCCAGAAGAGACATCAATTTATCTTCCACATCATCGAGTAGAGTTATAGCGTGGTCCATTTGCTGAGAGGTAATATCCTGAAACTGCAGCGCATCCATTATGCTGTAAGAATCATTTAAACAGGCTTCAGAATTCTCATGAACTTTATTTAATAATTCTCTAAGCTCTCCATTTGACGACAGTATATTTTCAGGAATAAGCTCTTTCATCTTCTTAATCCACCCGGCATTATCAGTTTCCCGATTTGAAATAGCCTCAACCATATCCAGGACTCTGTGAGTAGCCTTTTCGGTTTGTTCAGTAACTCTTTCAAGATGTTGGGTTGTTGTAGGAACTTTTTCAAACGATTCCTGGATAGGCTTGCGTATCTCGCGAAAGACGCCCATCATTTTGCTTATTGATGAGGTTAGCTCCTTGAGTTCTTTACGTATCTGTCCGGTCATTTCCGATTTATTTGTTTTATTTTCTGACATTTAAATCTCCCTTCTATACTGATTGCAACACCTGGTTAATCTTTTCAGCGAGCGTCTCAGGTGTAAAAGGTTTAACTATATAGTTATTGACTCCCGCTTTCATCGCCTGGATAATATCTTCCTTGACAGATCTGGTTGTAACCATCAGAATCGGTAAAGATTGGAGGTCCGGATCTGCCCTGATTGAGGTAACGAATGTCAAGCCATCCATCTCGGGCATATTCCAGTCAGTTATTACAAAATCGAATTTTTCGACTTTCAATTTTGTAATAGCGTCTTTACCATCTGTCGCCTCAATAACATCATTGAAGCCTGCTCTTTTAAGTGTATTCATGATGATTCTTCTCATTGTTGGAGAATCATCGACTGCTAATATTTTTAAATCAGCCAATTTTATTCCCTCCTTCAAACAGGTTGCTTCAACTGCAAATATTTTGAAACCTCAGCTATTAGAACTGGGGGTCTGAACGGTTTTACAAGATATGACGAAGCGCCAACTTCAGTCCCAAGCTTTATATCTTTTTCATCCTCCTCAGAAGAAAGAATAATAATCGGGACATTAGCATGAGCCTGATTTTCCTTGACTGTTTTAATAAATTCATAACCATCAACATTAGGCATATTCAGATCGGTTATTATCAAATCAACGCCATTTTCCAATGAAGACAGTTTCTCAAGGGCATCCATACCATCGCAGGCAGTTATGACTTTACAACCGGCTGATCTCAGCGCAAAAGAAACGAACTTAACCACGGTCGGTGAGTCGTCCACTACCATTATTAAACTGTCAGCCATATCTCGCCTCGTATAGTTACTCTTTCTTATAAACAAGCCCATTTTTAAAATACACCAGCTTGAATGCTTTGCTTATACCATGCAAAGATTCCGAATGGCCGATGAAATAATAACCACCCTTAACCAAGCTGTTATAAAAATATTTGACGATTTTTCTTTTAATCTCATCTGAAAAGTAAATCGTCACATTTCGACAAAAAATTATATCTACATTTCTTATTAAAGACATTTTCATACTATCAATCATGTTTATCTGTGAGAACTTAACCAGTTTTTTCACAATATCTTTGATATGATAAACATTGCCTTTTTTAGTAAAGTACTTATCTATATAGAGCTTGGGCGTTGTTCTGAGGGACAATTCATGGTAAATACCTTTCCTGGCAGCAGTAAGGACTTCCAGAGAAATATCATTGGCAATAATCTCAACATTGTAACTGGTATGATTAAGTATTTTCTCCATTATATTCATCGACATGGTATAAGGTTCTTCTCCGGTTGAACATCCGGCGCTCCATATCCTCAAAGTTGAACCCGGCTGCTTCGTTTCCATTATTTTAGGTAAAACTTCATCAGTAAAAGCTACAATTTGGGGCATATTTCGAAAAAAAGATGTTTCATTGGTTGTAAGAAGGTTCATCAGCACGTTAAACTCTTTCATTCCGGTATCGTACTTAACCATATAGAAATAATCCTTGAAATTTTTTATGCCGAGTTGATTCATTCTATTTCCGAGACGGTTTTTAACAAGGTACATTTTTGTTTCAGGAAAATACATACCAGATTTTTCATGTATATAATCTCTGAAAGAAATAAAATCATCCAACTTAATGTCAGGAGCGGTAATTGACTCAGTAAAAACGGCGGCAGTGTTTGCAGTTTTATTATCACCCACAACGCTTTTTTTTGGTAATGTGCTAGTTAATGTCACGTCCTCACCTGCAATCCAGAATTATTATTTTTGTAGATTATTTAACATTCCTTAAATTACTAACTGCCGGCTGTTAATTCTCTTCAGTCAACATAACTTTGTTTATAAACATTTCTAATACTGTCAAGCTTAAAGATCATTGGTTTTGACCTTGGATTTAGAATAACCGTTTTGTATTCTAAATCGATATTCATCAATCCCTTTCTTGACTATTTTTAATAGGTCAAACATCTTAAACGGTTTAATAATATAATCATATACTCCCTTGCGGATCGATTCAATTGCGCTGTCTAAAGAAGGGTAAGCCGTCATTATTATCACCGGTACATGCGGCCTTTTCTGGTATAAAACAGATGTAACCTGAATACCGTCAACTTCAGGCATTTTCAAGTCAATGATAGCGATTTGAAAATTGATATTATCAATCATATCAAGGGCTTTGCGGCCATTTTCCGCTAAATGGACTATATAGTTTTGGGATGTAAAAAAATCGTATAAGAGATCCCTGATTAAAAGCTCATCATCGACAACCAGTATTTCAACTTTTTCAGATTGCATTTCTGGATTCAAGCGCCTCCCTGGCCGCGTTTTGAATATCTTCATTGTCCGATTCAGCGAATTTTTTTAGCTCGGATTCAACTTTTGGGTCATCCGCTCTGGCAATCAGATTTATTATAGCGATTTGTACAAAGGGCGGTTGAGCAGGTATAATCTCCAACAATTTATCCAGACAACTGGTATCTTCAAGAGAGGCCAATGCATTAATGGCATAAAACCGTACCCACATGTCGTCATCATCGAGAAGGACCTGTATCTTTTCGCCTGCGCCTTCCCCTGAAATATTCAGGTAAGCGTCAACAACCGCTTTTCGCACCTCCGGATCCTCATCGGCCAGCAGGTAAGTTAATTTGCTTTCCAGATCGGGATAACCCATCTTGGATAAACCAACAACAGCATAACGTCTGACTTCGGCTTCCTCATTACTCAAAGCATCTGCCAGTATTTCTACTGCCTGATTCTCACCTATCCAGCCTAAGCCACGGACCGACATTATCTTCTTTTGCAGGTCGGGACTCTCGATACCGTTTTTAAGCAGATCTATGGTTTTATCTCCGCCAATAAGAACCAGCGCTCCCAGCGCTGCCTCGCAAACATCCGGATATTCATCATCAAGACGTTTAACTATTTCGTTAATAACAGAATTATTGCCAACCAGCCCCAATGACCTGAGCGCCTCTACTCTTACATGCCCTACCTCATCATCAGCCAACTTCAGCAATGTATTTATTGATTCCTGGTTAGAATATTTAGTGAGTGTTTTAGCAACCGTTATCCTGATATCAGGGTTTTCCGAATTGGCCTGATTTAAAATTGACTTGAGTAATTCGGGTGATTTCAAAAATGATGAGATTTCAATCAAATTGATTTTCGTCGAATCCGGACCATTTTTAACACCCTTAATAACCGCATTTAACCCTGTGCTGCCGGCAATCCTTAAGGCTCCCCGGGCTAAATTAACCACCTCTTCATCAGGATACTTCAGCGCTCCAATCAGGCTTTCAACAACTTCATCGCCAGTCCAGAATGCCAGTTCACTTATGACCGCTTTTTTCACTTCCAGGTCATCACTGGATGAAGCTTCTATAAGATAGTCAACGAATTTACCCCCTGAGACATTATAAAGGTCGTCACGGCCTCCAGAGCCGGCATTTTTTAAAATTGTTGTCAGCACTACATTCCTGAGTTCGGAATTGTTTACATTCATCAAGCTTAACAGTTTTTTAATTGCACCAGGAGAATTAATTCTGCCTATTGCCTCAACAGCGGCATAGGCTAAGACGACATTATCCGATTCCAGTTTTTCGAATAAAACGGGTAAGGCTTCGATTGAACCGATATTCCCAAGGGCTTCAATAGCTTGAAAGCTGGAATCAGGATGAGAATTCATACACTCAATAAGAGGTTCAACCGCCTCGGCGCTGGTAACCTTACCCAACGCTTCCGCCGCGGAGCCGATAACGTTCTCATTCGGATCGTTTAAAAGTTTAATCAGGATCGGAATAAACTCATGATCTTTGACCAGGGCCATTATATCGACGGCAAATTTCCTAACGTCATGATCGGTTGATGAAGCTTCATTTATAAGGGCGTCTGAAGATGCAGTACCCATTTTTACCAATACTTCGGCGACCAGGTTACGGACAGAAATATCAGGGTCTGCTAACAGGAAACAAAGATTTTCTGCGATTTCAGGTTTAGGATTGGAAATAAGCTCAAGGGCAGCATTCTCCCGTTCCATCCTGTCAGGATCTTTAAGTTTTATAACAATCTCAGAAAGTGAAACAGGTCTCTTTTCACCTGTTTCGTCCACTTTAACAGATATGGCGGACATTTTCTCTCCTGTGTAATCAATTAATAACTTGCCAGCGCCTGTTTTTCATCGGGAAATATATCGAAGATGTTAGTAAGCTGTGTGATATCAAATATTTCCTTAACATATGGCGCCAGATTAGTCAGTTTCATCGATCCTTGGGAATTACGCACTTCTTTTAAAATCGATACTAATGCTCCGAGTCCTGAACTGTTGATGAAATCAACCCTGTCCAGATTTAATATCATTTTTTTCGATTCATTTTTTAAAACATCCTTTGAAGCTTCTTTCAATGTTGAAGAGCTTGTCAGGTCAAGACGCCCTTCAAGGCTTAAAATCGAAACATCTCCTTCAACTCTTTTCTGGATATCCATCACTTCCTCCAATGTCATTTTAACATTTGATTTTTTTATTATCGTTTACTTTAATTTCAACATAAACCCTGAATTTATTATTATCTATTTTCTTAAATTCAACCTTATCGCACAGTTGTTTAATGATTTTCAATCCCCTTCCAGATTCTTCATCGCTACATGGAAATTCATTCCATTTTATGTCCGTATCGGCAAATCCATTACCGCTATTTATTATTGATGCAATAAATATTTCCGGGTTGAAACAAATGTCGAAAATAATTGCAGCGTTTTGGGAATTATTATCTCCATAAAGATAAGCATTGGTAAAAGCTTCAGATAATACGGTTCGAATATGATAAGCTTTTCGGCAATCGGATGTTGCGCTATTAGCAATGGCATTAAAGATTTCATCTGCTATTTGCAGCGCTTCCCATTTCGCCGGAAAAACTACTTTTAATTTATGGCTCACCTGTTTACCTCAATTTTCACCAGGGTTGTATCATCGATTCGACCAGGATCATAAGAATATTCTTTTAACAGGTCTTTTAATTTCGGGGCGAATTCATCCCAGGGCGTTTCACTGAAAGTCGTTAAAAATTTTGAAAGTTCCGTAAGCCCCAGCATTTCGCCCTCGCTACTTACACATTCAAACATACCATCTGTAAAAACAACCAGTCTATCGCCAGGCTTCAGCTCTGTTGTTTTTTCCTTATAATTTATATCTGAAAATTGCCCCATAAATAGGCCGCCTGTCTTTAATTCCTCAATCTTCCCGTCTCTCATAATGTACCCGGGTGGATGACCGGCATTTACCGAATAAAGCTTGTGAGCGTTTAAATCGACTAAACCAAAAAACATGGTCACAAACATCCCGCCGAGTTTCTGTACATCCTTACAGAGAAGGTTATTAACTTTTGAAGCAAGTTCGGCTAAAGAACCCATTTTCTCGGCAGCTACTCTTATATATGATCTTACTGAGGCCATTATTAAGGCAGCAGGCATGCCTTTGTTTGAAACATCAGCTATAACTGCAAGATATCTCCCCTTACTCAGCTCGATAATATCATAAAAGTCTCCCCCCACCTGGCCAGCTTGATCATGGTAAGCATAAACCTCAATTCCATCATATTTCTTGTTTACCTCAGGCATCAGTGTGCGTTGAACCTGTTCGGCAAGGTCAAGTTCATGTTCCATTTTCTGTTTGACCAGGGCTTCTTCATGAAGTTCAACATTCATCACCGCCACAGCCGCAAAGCTGCCAAGCAGTTCCAGGGCAAATTTATCTTCAGTATCGAATTCCTGTTGACCTTCTTTGTTGGCAATAGTGATTGCGCCAACAATTTTTTCCTCCGCTTTTAAGGGAGCGCACAAGACTGAATTAATATTGATCTTGGATATGCTGGAACTTGCATCATCAGTGAATTCAAGGTTGTTTAAAATTAGAGTATTTCCACTTTTCTTAACATGATTAATAATGTTAATACCGCTTTCAGTCTTAATCTTCTTGATAATTCTCGGAGACAGGCCCCAATTTACAGATTTTAATTCATTGTCAAAATCAAAGATAACTACCTCGCCGACCTCTCCCTTTACAATTCTTAATGCGGTTTCGATTACCATAGGAAGGACCATGTTAATATCTAATAAAGATGTGAAAACACTCCCGATACGAGACAGATCAAGAATTTTATTTATTTGATCTTCGAGTTTATCTTCAATATCGGCAAGACGCTGTTCTAAAGCCTCGCCAATTTGAAAAATACTTTCAACAGATTCAGTCATGTTTGGAATTCCCGGTGTTTTTTTCTACAAAATAAGTCAAGCGCTGTAAATATTCTCCATAAATGTTAATATCATACGCTTTAATATCTACTGAGCATCTTTTGCGGCCATTTTCTTGAGCGCATTGAATATCATTTCTTTAACCGCATTTATGAACACTGGCTTACGGTAAATTTTATCGATTCCGAATACCTTCTGCAAATTTTGCATTTCTTTATCAAAATAGCCGGACATCAACGCCACTGGTACTTCCGGATGATTATTATGCATATAACGAACAAGATCGAAACCACTCTGACCCGGCATAATTATATCAGAAATAATCATTAAATACTTGTCGGAATTGAAATCTATTAAAGCTTCACTTACACTGGTAACCACAACCGGAATAAAACCCAAATGCTCAACATAATTGCCTATCAACGATGCCAATTCCTTCTGATCATCAACGATTAAAATCTGCTTAGGTATTCGAGCTGTACCCTCGCCATTATTATCAGGAACATCAGCTTGATAGTCTGCAAAGTCTTTTACCTCAATTTCTGTATTGTCATTGTTATTGGCATGATCTATATATACTTGCAGATGTTTTTTCAAATATTGCTTGAAGTCGGATTCGTTTTCACTCATTCCTAACGCCTGCTTTAAACGTTTGATCTTAGGCATGGAATTATTTTGTATCGGCAAGATCGCTTGTATTCGGTTGTTGCTGTCTTTTAATTGGAATTCCAAATAATTGTAAGTAATATTCCGGACCTGTCTCTCAACATAATGGACAAAAGAAGCTTTATACCATCCAGGTTTGATATCTATGTTTTGGTTTAATTTCATTGTCTTTGAATTGGATTGCAGCATTATATATATCCCCTTAACAATGGTTCAGGTATTGTTATATTCGGCAAATTTATACTGAACGTTAAATAATTATCGATTTGATTGTTAAATAATGCTGTTAAAAGAAACAGGTTAACAGAAACACCATCTGAAGATTACAAAAACATTAATTAACTGAATTGATAATATATGGCTTATAAACAACTCTGACTTAACTAATACAATGAAGTGTTGTATTATAGATGAACTACCTGGCAATTGTCATCTTTAGGAACAAAGCTTGTCAGCCTTTCGGCGATAAGTCGTCGATGGCAAAGCCGGGCGTCTTTTTCATAACATAGAAGACATATCGTTTTTTTCTGTAAAGTTTGACGCAACAGTTTCAATGACTCATGCTGGTTTTGCAGGTGTTTTTCATACTCGCTGAAAAAGAAATTATAATCTGAATCTTTTCGCACTTTATTTCTTAAATGTTGTGAGCTTCCCAGCGCTTGCAGATGAAGATAATCGATTCCGGCATGTTTTAAATATTCAACCAAGTTTTTCCGTGAAAATTTTTTATTTCGAGAATATGGTTTATCCCGGACATCAATAACAATCTGAATATTGTTTACTTGAAGAATATTTAAGAAATTATCGGCGGTCATTTTTTCATAACCCAAGGTATAGATCTTTCTTTTTTTAATTATATTATTCACAAGCTCTCTTTATAAAATAGTTAGGGAATTAGTCAATTGTCAAATATTTAAACGCTCATTTGCCGCAATGATATCTTTTTCCCTTGACATTATTAAGCAACTGTTTATTTTTTACGATATGGAAGATAAATATATTTAATAGTTTTAATGGACGAAGTTTATTAGATTAGGATTAAATCAAACAGATTTTTACAGGGCGGCTTAGCCAAGTGGTAAGGCAGAGGTCTGCAAAATCTCTATTCTCCGGTTCGAGTCCGGAAGCCGCCTTTTTTTATTGATATAGTATTGCCGGAATGGCGGAATAGGTAGACGCAAGGGACTTAAAATCCCTCGGACATTTATGTCTGTGCCGGTTCGATTCCGGCTTCCGGCACTTTAAGTCACTACGAGATAACGGATTGTAAAATGTGCGTCGCAACCCGTTTTTTAGTGGGATTTGGACAAGTCCGCAATAAGTCCGCATTTTTTATGGTTTTTATCTTTAGTAGGGAAGTTTCGACGCCATATCAATTTTATGCTTTGTCGTAAGATGAGCATATATTTCTGTAGTCTTAACGGAGGAATGACCCAGTAATTCTTTAATAGTATTTAGAGGAATTCCCTCCATTACCAGATGCGATGCAAAAGCATGCCTGAAAGTATGGCAACTTGCCCAGTCCAAGCCTATCGATGAACAGGTCTTACTTATTCTTTTGCTCACTGTGTCAGGTTTCCATTTAGCAATTTCGTTTCCTTTCTCATCCCATGGACCAAAAACTTTATTATCCTTTCGCTTTTGAAGCGAACAGAGCATTTTCCCCAGACTGCTATTCTTATCAAATCCAATGTATCTAAACCTTTTACTCTTTGAATTTGACGCTCTTATTGTAGTCTGGCATTTCTTAAGATCAATGTCATCCCAGGTCAATGACAGAGCTTCGCGTAGTCTAACTCCAGTCCACAGATAGAACATAACTAAATTTTCAAAATCGGTTCCCCGGAAGGCTTTAATTATCTGTTCGACTTCTTCAACCTTCAGATATTTCGGCCGAGAGCTGCGGGCGATCCTGAACATTTTTAAACCATCTAGAGGATTCAGTTCAATAATCCCCCAAGTGACGGCCGTATTGAAAATCGCTTTGAGATGACGTAGCTTGCCTATTCCGACGATTCCGCCAGTCTATTCCGAGCAAAGCCGACAGGTGATTCCGAAGGAAACCGACCCTTGGAAGAATAGGGGAAACTAATTGGTGATGTGCCGACAGCCATGGCTATCTTAGATAGAATGTTGCATCGGCTGAGATAATTCAGATAACCGGCAAAAGCTACCGGCCCAAAGACAAAGCTTATAAAAAGAAAAAAGAGGAATAAAAGAATGCTTGAAAAGCTAAATAATGAAATTAAAACTTGTTAAAAACAAAAAAGAAAGTTTACAGTTTACGCCCTTAATCAATGAATTTCAGCCGGAATAAAAAAGAGCCGTGGAATAACACTGCCGCGAGGTATTGACAAAGTTGACTTGATGAGGAAGCAGTTTAATCTACATCATGTTCCCTTCTTTACCTGGATATGCCAAATTTCGAGAAGTGCGTGATACTGAAAGTAATTTTCCCTTTGATAATAGGAGCTTCCTGCTCTACTTCCCATTCGCCGGTTTCAGTGTTATACCATAATAGTTTTATTAGTCCATTACCTATCTTGCCGTTTTTCAACCTGTTTAACGATCTGGCGCTTAGAACCAGGGTTGCCGGTTGAGAAAATTGCAGATTATCGGGTCTAAGGTCAAGTTCGATAAATTCATACTCATCCCGATGCGACCCGATAATGGGGCAGGTTGTAACTTCAATAAATACATCAGATTCAACTGCATCTGGAGGTACGGTTAAGCTGTTTGTAGGACCTCCCCAGTTGAGGTCTACAACTCCACCATCTTCAATAGTAACCCATCCTGAAGCCTCAATACAACTAGGCCTGGAAGGATTGCCAGGTGATATAGCTGTCTTTGCGGCGTTGTAGTTCAAATCCTGGTTAGTGGTCGCAACATTATCAGGGCTAACAGGATCATTACTACAGCCATTTAAACCAAATAACGCAAAAGCCATTATAATCGCCGCAAACAGTTTTAGTCTCTGTCCTCTTGATCCCATAATTTATCCTCCGATTTTATTTATTTTCCAAATTAACGCTAATAGCCTTTTCAGGCATTTTCTCGGTAATTACTTAATTTGTATGAAATTTAAGCAATTACTATTCCAATCTGCAACCGCACTCCAATTATGCCAATATCTTCTCGTAACTTATTCTAATTCAATAAGAAACGACTTGTATCATTTCTAAACAGTATGTGTATATTCTACATGTTATGTGAATATCTCGATCGGGGAGTGTGGGTTAAATCCCATGCACTATGGGGATAAATCTATATTGACAGCAGTAATTTTCTTCAGAACATCGGAGAAATACGAGAAATACGGTGAGTTTAATATTTTAATCCAGGTTCTTTGATCGTTCTGTTCAATAAATTCTGATGATAGCTGCATTAATGATTCTTCAGCTGATACTCTTGTATCCGGGTCAAGTTCATAAATACGAACCGCACATTTTAATTTTAATTCAAAGATATTTTGGTTCCGGGCATAGATAAAAACGTTTTTATAACTATTAACAGCGTTATTTATTTCGCCATTTATTCTGAAATATTCACCCAGAAGGAAACCGGCTTCATTCAGCGGTAATACAGCGATATTCTCTTCCGCCATATTCGAAATCAGATTGATTAATTCTAGGGCGGCTTCACTATCTCTTTTACCTATTAATAGTCTGGCTAAGCCAATATAACCCCGGATTTGATACTCGGTCGATTTGATGGCTTTTGCCATTTCGATAGCTTCATTATATTTTAGTTCGGCTTCTAATATCTGCCTTTTTAAAAAAGCAAGCTCTCCGAGGCGAACACCGCATTCTGCCAACAGTTCGTTATCGCCGACAGATCTGGCAAACTCTGTAACTTCATTAAACCGACGCTCCGCGATGTCAATATCTCCCTCTATCAAATCTATGTCACCGATATTGCCAACAATGTAATAATGCGCATGTTTATCATCTAACTTTTCAAATACTAGATCTGCCTGCAAAAACAATTCTCTTGCCGAACGGAATTTACCGATTATCCGCTGCAAACTTGCCAAATTTCCCAAAGCATATGCTTCATTGCGCTTATCACCGATATTTCGAAAAACATCAACGGACTTTGCTGTCATTCCCTCGGCGGCGATAAAATCGCCTTGTTCCCAGTAAATAATGGCAAGGTTACTGGATGTTTGTGCTTGTACGAACATTCCATCGATATCTTTGCCGATCTCAAGGCTTTTCTTGTAATTTATAGCTGCTTCAGCCAGTTTTCCTTCTCCCCATTGTGCAAGGCCTATAATGTTGTAAGCGTCTATCAGCGTTCTATAATCAGAAATTCTCTCAGCCAATTCGATTGATTTATAACCGTATTCCCGGGCTTCTGAGAAATTGCCTATTCGACGTTCGAGATGAGCCATTATATAATATGCTTTTGTTAAAATAGCCTCATAACTATTAGCCAGATCCGAGGAGATTATAATCTGTAATATATTATGGCTTCGCGAATATCTGGATTGTTTCCATAAAAGATGTGCCATTTCAACAGCCGCGGCAAAGTATTCTTCAGGATTGTTAAGCTTCTTTCCCAATTGATACCAGCGCCGCAAGATGGGATAAGCATTATCGAATTGCCCCTCCAACATAAGCAGTTTATTAAATTCTGCGTAGAACGTAAAAACATCCAATACATTATAATCGTCAACATTGTATAGATCGACTACTTTCAGGCATTGATCAAATAAATGTGATGCTTCATTCAGAGAATAAGCATTCGCTGCTTCGATTGCAGATTGTAATGAATATCGAAAAGCTTTTTCCCACAACTTAGCTCTAAAAAAATGAAAAGCCAGTTGCTTAGGTTGTGTTTCGGCATGAACCGGTTCGAGAACAGAGGCATATTGTTGATGTAAAGTGTGTAACTGGGATTCGGGAAGACAGGAGTAAACGACATCACTCATAGAGACGTGAGTGAAATTGTAATTTCTTTTATTCGGATCGAAACTTAAAAATCCGGATTTAGCAAGGCCGGCAAAACGATTCTCGATTTCCGAACTATTAAATTCTGTTAATACCTTACTTAACAATTCCGCTGAGAAACCGCCTCTCGAA